>Ga0209455_1000489_pt1 | contig 29111 bp, 30 predicted proteins | sample AraplaCol_mCL_r2_FD_184275 | JGI IMG/M metagenome (GOLD analysis project Ga0209455, IMG submission 184275) | Arabidopsis root microbial communities from North Carolina, USA - plate scrape CL_Col_mCL_r2 (SPAdes) (version 2) | ecosystem: Host-associated > Plants > Roots > Endosphere | place: USA... | reverse complement strand
CTAGCGCATCAGCCTCTTCCGCGAGCGCATGGAACAGCGCTTTCCCCACCCCGAGCCCGCGCGCGGCGTCATCGACGAACAGATCCTCGAGGTAGATGCCCGGCTTGCCCGTCCAGGTGGAATAATTGAGGAACCACACCGCGATCCCCACCACCTGACCCTCATGCTCGGCAACATGTGCCCAGACACGCGGATCGGGCGCGAAAAGAGTCTCCGTCAGCGTGGCTTCTGTCGCCTTCACGGCGTCGGGCTCGCGTTCGTAAACCGCCAGCGCCACGATCAGGCGCAGGATCGCGGGCACATCCGCGGGCGTCGCGCGGCGAACGATCACGACGCGGCTTCGGTTGACGGCACCGGCGCCTGACGCGCCCGCGCCGCGATCACGCAGCCCGCGACGATCATCGCGGCGCCCAGTACCGTCAGCGGCAAGACTTTCTCCCCGAACACGATCGCTCCCAAAATCGAGGCCCAGACAAAGGCAGTGAACTCGACCGGGACCAGCCGTTGGGCCTCCGCCCGGGCATAAGCCCAGGCGATCAGCAGCGACGATATGGTCGCGAACCCCGCGGCCAAGCCTATGAGCGGCGCCCAGTGCAGAGGCAACATGGCCGCACCTATCGGCGCCCCAAGCAAATAGAGGCAGGCGAAGACCAGGTTGGTGAAGAAGGTAATCTCGACCGGCCCCGCCACCAAAGCCGACTTGCGCAGCAGGACGAGATTGTAAGCATAGAAAACGCCAGCGATGATGATCGCGATCGCGCCGTGGAGAGCCTCGGGTCCGCCGCCTTCGTGCGCCTTGCCGAGCACGATCACGATCACGCCCGCAAAGGCGAGCAGGCAGGCGATCACCGCGCTCTTGCCGACCTTCTCACCCAGCATCGGTGCGGCCAGCAGCAGGGCGATTATCGGTGCAAGGAAGCTCAAGGCGATGCCTTCGGCCATCGGCACGTGCACCAGGCCCCAGAAGAAGAGCAGAACTGAAATCCCCGACGCCACGCTGCGCTTGATGTGCAGAAGCAAGCGGCCCCGATCAGGCCATTTCAATCCCTGGATCAGAAAGAGCGGCCCGCTCATCGCCGTGCCGATAATCGAGCGCCACAGCATCGCATTATAAGCGCCGATTTGGATCGATGCCTGCTTCATCATCGCGTCCATGCACGAGAAAGTCGCGATGCCGAGGCAGGCGACGAGGAACGGAATGACGGGACCGGCTGGTTTGCTCAACGATTGAGGCGGTTGCCGCCTACTCCGCCGCCACCGAAACCGCGGCGTTGGCCGCTTCGATCTCGGCAGCCTTCGCTTCGACCAGCTTGACGATATGGTCGATCATATCCGCGTCCTGCACGGTGTGATCGGTCACACCGGACAGATAGACCATATGCTTGCCGTTGCCGCCGCCGGTCAGGCCGATATCGGTTTCGCGCGCTTCGCCCGGGCCATTGACGACGCAGCCCAGCACCGACAGCGACATCGGCGTGCGGATATGCGTCAGCCGCGCTTCGATCGCCTCGACCGTCTTGATGACATCGAAGCCCTGGCGCGCGCAGGACGGGCAGGAAATCACGCGCACGCCGCGCTGCCGCAGGCCGAGCGCCTTCAAAATCTCGAAGCCGACGCGCACTTCCTCTTCGGGCTCGGCAGACAAGGAAACGCGGATCGTGTCGCCGATCCCGTACCAGAGCAGGCTACCCATCCCGATAGAGGATTTGACCGTGCCACCGATCAGGCCACCCGCCTCGGTGATACCCAAATGGAGCGGACAATCGACCGTTTCGGCAAGCTGCTGATAGGCCGCGACCGCGAGGAAGACGTCCGACGCCTTCACCGCCACCTTATATTCGTGGAAATCCTGGTCCTGGAGCAGCTTGATATGATCGAGCGCGCTTTCGACCAGGGCCTCGGGACAGGGCTCGCCATATTTTTCGAGCAGATCCTTCTCGAGGCTGCCCGCATTGACGCCGATCCGGATCGAGCAGCCATTGGCCTTGGCCGCACGCACCACTTCGGCGACGCGCGCTTCGGAGCCGATATTACCCGGGTTGATGCGCAGACAGGCCGCGCCCGCATCCGCGGCTTCCAGCGCGCGCTTATAGTGGAAGTGGATATCCGCAACGATCGGCACCTGCGCCGCGCGCACGATCTGCTTGAGCGCCGCGGTCGAAGACTCGTCCGGACAGGACACGCGGATGATGTCCGCACCCGCTTCCTCGCAGCGCCGAATCTGATCGACCGTCGCCTTCACATTGTCGGTGGGCGTATTGGTCATCGTCTGCACCGTGATCGGCGCGTCGCCGCCCACGGGAACATTGCCGACCATGATCTGGCGCGATTGGCGGCGCGCGATATCGCGCCAGGGGCGTATGGAGGACATGAGCCCACATATAGCCCGATGATGTTATGGGTTAAAGGCTCGCGCTATTTTCAGAATTTCGCGGAGCAGTGTCCTTACGGCTGCTTCCTTTTCAGGCTCGATGAGAAGGCTCGCCTTGAAACCAGGCTCGCCCGAAAGCGACCTTGTGTGGAGTGGTCCCACTATCTTTTCCAAGCTGGTATAAAGAGATGACCTAACCTCCTCGGGCGCGAAAGCAGGCCGATTTATCAAATAGGCGAGCAAAAGCTTGAGCATTCCGTTGGGCGCGATGGAAAATGGATAAAGCACCTTGCCGCTTTCCGCTGGAAACTGGCTGATAATTGACCCTTGCGTAGAGGGAACGGCAACCTCGCCGCCTTCGCTCTCAATCAATTGGACAAAGCGATGTGCAGCTTCGCGCGTTTCCGGACTCGAATTCGCGAGCCGCGTTGAAATCCACTCATCCACCGAAATTGGCGCAAGGGCGCGGCTTGAAGACTTCGTCGCAGCGGCTCTCTGCGTTTCCCCAATGATCCTCGGGCTAAGCGTGGTCACTCCTCCTTCTCCGGAGAACCAACGCAACTCCACCGCTCGGACATCTGCCCGCATCTGGTCGTTTAAAAATTCAACAATCCTCGCAAGTTCGCGTGGGATTTCGTCGGCAACGAATACAAGTTTGATCCGGCCATCTCGGAGGTTGGTGTCGACCTGTTTCCAAAACTCTTCTGCCGATCGATCGCCGATAAACTGCGCCAGTTTTGCGTCCGCGTGATCCGCGCCTGCCTCTCGGGCGAAGGACTGCGCTATCGTTCCAGGTTGCCAATGCAACGTCGCATTCGCCGCATAGTCTAAAATCTGCCCGACAACTTCCCTGCGTAAGCGCGTGTCCACAGCTCGTTTCAATTCAACCAAGACAGGAATTGCGTCTTGCGTGACGAAAAGGTGGTCCACGGACCACCTTGCCTCACCTTCACCGTCGCCGATCGGATGTTCGCGTCGAATGAGGAGCAAATCGCCATCACCATCCGTGATTAGCTCCGGGTATCGTGCAACCAACTCCTGCATCCGATTTTCGTTCTCGGGAGCCGATGGCTTCATTCTCCGAAGCCCCTCGCCATCGACCATGTAGATCACGCCTTGAGTCATGTCTTTTCCTGTGTCTGGCGGCGTTGTTCAAGGTCTGCGCGATAGCGGCGGCTGCCCTTCACGTTGCGCCCGTCGACCAGCACCAGTTCGAAATCGCCCGACTGGTTGGTCTCGACCCGCCGGATCGCATCGCGATTGACCAGTCGCCCGCGATGAATGCGCACGAAACGTCCGCTCAGTTCCTGCTCGATTGCCGCCAGCGTGGCCCGATGGAGGAAGGTGCGGACACCCGCATCAATCTCGACATAATTGCCGGCCGCATTGATCTGGATGATATCGGCGATCGGCACCTGATGCGTAACCGCTCCATCGGCGACGGCGAGGAAGCGCTCGGGCTCTTCAGGAGCGATATGCCCAACCCCAACCCGCGTGAGTAGCCACTGGCACACCACCGCCAGCAGGACGAACTGAAGGTAGGTCGCGGCATCCTTCCGGAATTCGTAAAGATACGGCGACGCAAGCCCGCCCTCGAAATGGTAGCTGAGGCCCTGCGGCCAGTAGGCCAGCTTCCGGAACAGGATCATCAGGCCGATGTGAACGCCGGACGCCACCGGCAGCCCTGCCACGAACACAGCTGCCGTGGCTGGCCAGCCGAAATGCGGTGGGCGGATGCGTCCCACACCCCACCAGATCAATGGCATCACGCAGATCCAGGCGAGGATGCTGCTCACTTCCCAGATCCAGATATGTGTCTTGGTCTCGCGCACGCCAGCCGCGTCGAAATCGCTGATCATCGATTCGGCATTGCCCACCGTGATCAGCGCCAGCACCACCGCGAACAGGCCGAGCATCACGAAGGCGAGCCGGCGGCGCGCGCCGCTCATCCCTATTTCGCCGCCGCTCGTCCCTGCCACCTCTGCATTCATCCCCGCTGTGCCGCCGGACATCCCCGCATGCTCGCGGCCCGATACGGCATCGATTTAGCCCGCCTGCAACGACAACCGCCAGTGGAGAAACGGCGATGGAAACGGGCAAGCCGGCAGGCCGGCATTATGGAATGGACTGGCTCCGGATCGGGGCCTTCCAGCTTTTGATCCTCTATCATGTGGGCATGGCATTCGTGCCCTGGGCTTTCTCGGTCAAGATGGGTGCGCCGATCGGCTGGACGGTGGTGCCGATGTTCCTGACCAATCCCTGGCGCCTGTCGCTTCTGTTCGCGGTATCGGGTTTCGCCAGTGCGGCCTTGCTCGAACGCAGCAACGGCATCGGCGCGTTCGTACGCTCGCGCATGGCCCGGCTCGGCATTCCCCTGCTCGCCGGCATCCTCATCTTCGTGACGCCGCAACCTTGGGTCGAATTGGTCACGCAGCACGGCTATGCGCACGGTTTCGGCTATTTCATGCTGCACGATTATTATCGGCCCCAGCAGATCGATGGCGTGTTCGTACCGACCTACATGCATCTGTGGTTCGTAGTCTATCTGCTGGTCTACACCTTGGTCTGGGGCGCATTGCTCGCGCTTCCGCACAGCTGGCGGACAGGCGCGCGCAAGGCTGCCGAGATCGTGCTGTCCGGTCCGGCCCTGCTGCCGCTCGGCATCGCCGCCTTCTTCTGCATCCATAATTTCGTGTCGCCGGGATGGGAGGACACGCATCTGCTGGTGAACGACTGGAGCGCGCATCTCGACTATTTCGGCGCTTTCCTGTTCGGCGTGCTTTTGCGCCACTCGCACGCCGTCCGCGCCAATGTCGCGCGCTGGTGGAAAGTGGCGGCCGTCGTGGCTGTTATCGGTTGGGCCTATCTCGCCTGGGCCGAGCTGCCGTTATCGGGCGATATACGCCCAGGTTCCTTCCTGAGCCTGCTCTTCCGGGTTGCACGCTCGACCGAGGCGTGGTGCGCGATCGTCGCTTTGGTCGGTCTGGCTGAAAAGCACTGGAACCGCGACAGTAAATGGCGGCCGATGCTCGCGGAGGCGGTCTTCCCCTTCTACATCATCCACCAGACTGTGATCGTCGTGGTCGGCTACTGGCTGCTGATGACGCCGACGACCGCCTATGAGCGCTTCCTGATCCTGGTGGCGGCGACGGTCGCGGGCAATTGGGCCTTCTACCTGATCGGACGCCGGATCGATCCGCTGCGGCCGCTGATCGGATTGAAGCGCAGAACCGCGCCCAAGCCGGTTCCCGCCGCCGCGATCCTGGTCTAGACCGGCCGCCATGACAAAGCCCGCGCCGACCTGGACCATCGTACTTCATGGCGGCGCGGGCAGCATGACTCCCGAGACTTTGGGCGAAGCTGGCGAGCGCGAGGCACGGGAGGCGCTGGCCCGCGCGCTCGAGGCCGGTACGAGCATCTTGCGGAACGGCGGCGCGGCCCTGGATGCGGTCCAGGCCGCCGTCGTCGTGCTGGAGGACGATCCCCATTTCAATGCCGGTCGCGGATCGGTCTTCACCGCCGAGGGTCGGATCGAGTGCGACGCCGCGATCATGGACGGGGCGTCGCTGGAGGCGGGCGCGGTGGCGGGCGTGCGGACGACGCGCAATCCGATCAAGCTGGCGCGCGAAGTGATGGACAAGAGCGCACACGTCTTCCTCGCAGGCGCGGGTGCAGACGGCTTCGCCCGCGCGCATGACATCGAGGCGGCCGACGCCGCCTGGTTCGAGACCGACGAGCGCCGTCGCCAACTGGACGAGATACTCGCCCGCCCCGACACGCCGTTCGACAGCGCGATGAAATATGGCACGGTCGGCGCGGTCGCGGTCGATGGCGAAGGGCATGTCGCCGCCGCCACCTCGACCGGGGGTCTGACCGGCAAGAAATGGGGCCGCGTCGGCGACTCGCCGTTGATCGGTGCCGGCACCTACGCCGACGATCGGGCTGCAGCGGTGTCGTGTACCGGGTCGGGCGAATATTTCATCCGCCTGGGCGTCGCGCACGAAATTTGCGCCCGGGTACGTCTCGCCGACTGGTCGATCGAGGATAGCGCCGACACCTTGATCGACGAGCTTGGCGACATGGGTGGCAAGGGCGGCGTGATCGTCGTGTCGCCCGATGGTTCGGGGGGCTGGGCCTTCAATACCAAGGCGATGTACCGCGCGATGCAAACCCACGATTCCGCTCCGGAAATTGCTATCTACGGCCACGAGTGACCTTGCACCGTCATGCGGTTGGTCTAACCCGGCACCCCATGATCCGCTTCCGCCTGTCGGCATTGATCGCCGCGCTTACCCTGATCTTCGCATCCTCCCCCGCCGCGGCCTGGTGGGAATATGGCCATCAGACTACCGCCGAAGTCGCGATGAAGCTGGTCAAGCCACGGACAAAGCAGTCGATTCTCTGGCTTCTGAAACAACAGAAACAGCTTGAGACGCCTACATGCCCCGCCCGCACGATCGAAGAGGTGTCGGTATGGCCCGATTGCGTCAAGAATCTCGGCGACCGCTTCTCTTATGCCTATGCCTGGCACTTCCAGGACGTCGACATCTGCAGGCCGTTCGACCTGAAGGAGCCTTGTGCAGGCGGCAATTGCGTCTCCAGCCAGATCGCCCGAGCGCAGCGCATGGTCGCCGACCGCGAACTGCCCGCCCGCGAGCGGCTGATGGCGCTGGCTTTCCTCGTCCACTTCGTCGGCGACCTGCATCAGCCGCTGCACGGTGCCGAGCATGACGGCGACCAGGGCGGCAACAAGGTCAAGGCAAGCTACGGTTATATGCCGCGCACCAATCTCCATTCGATATGGGATGGGTTGCTCGCCGACCGCGCGATCTCGACCCCGCCTGCGGGCGCTGACGGCATCCTCTCCGAAATCTCGCCTGATCAGCGCGCAGAGATCGCCAAGGGCAGTATCCAGGATTGGAGCCGCGAAAGCTGGGAGATTGCGCGGACCAAGGTCTATGGCAGCGTGATCGCCGACCCGTGTGCCAAACCCGCGCCCGCCAGAGTCGAGATGGATCAGGCGAAGATTGCCGAGCTGATCCCGGCATTGCGCCTGCAGGTGGCCAAGGGCGGCATCCGCCTCGCGCGCCTGCTGGACGAGGCCTTGGACGGCAATCATCCAGAAGTCGCCCATCCTCCCAAACCGAAGCGGAGCTGATGCGCTACTTTCTCGACACCGAATATAATGGCTTCGGCGGCAGCCTGATCAGCCTGGCCTTGGTCCCCGAGGAAGGCGACCAGGACTATTATGTGGTCGTGCCGATGGCCGACGAGCCGCATCCCTGGGTCGCCAAGCATGTGATACCCTATCTTCGGAGCGTGCCGGCGATGCTCTATACTGAGCTGGATACGGTCGCCGCGGCGCACGACATCGCGGCCTATCTCAGCACCGATCCCGATCCGGAGATCATCTGCGACTGGCCCGAGGATATCGCTCTGTTTTGCCGCCTGATCCAGACGAGCGACGGGCAGATCGCTGAGCTTTCAAATCTGCGCTTCCGCTTCCTGCGCACGCCGGGTTTCTCGACCGCGCGTAACAGCCAGGTACCCCACAACGCGCTGCACGATGCGCGCGCACTTAGGGATTTCGTGTTGATGCTGGAACGCTGAAGCCCCTCCCTCCCGAGGGAGGGGTTTGGGGTGGGTGACGCCGCTAAAGGTGGCGGATCAGCCAGCCTTCTCAGCCGGACTGACCCACCCCAGCCCCTCCCTTGGAAGGGAGGGGAGCCAAAGTTATTGCGGGACCACCGTCACGGCGCGACGGTTCTGCGCCCAGGCTTCCTCGTCCGAACCGGTCGCGATCGGGCGTTCCTTGCCATAGCTGATCACGCTGATCCGCGCGGCGTTGACACCAGCGTTGACCAGGAAGTTCTTGGCCGAATTGGCGCGGCGGTCGCCGAGCGCGAGATTGTACTCGCGCGTGCCGCGCTCGTCGCAATGGCCTTCGATCGTGACGCGCACGTTCGGGTATTTGGCGAGCCATGCAGCCTGCTTGGTCAGGATCGACTGCGCTTCGGAATCGATATCCGAACTGTCGGTCGCGAAATGAACCGTGTCGGTGCCGGACTGCGCCATGAAGTCCGCACGCGAGCCCGGCGTCGGGCCCTCGTTGGTCGGCGGCGGGGTCGGCGTCGTGGTGGTGGTCGTCACGGTCTGCGACGGCGCGGGCGGAAGCTGCTTGGGCGGCTTCTTGGTGCAGCCGGCAAGCCCAATCAGGGCCGCCGTGGTCAGCAGCATGGCCGTCTTGTTCATGGGGTGCATCCTTTCGATTGATGGAGGTTAGGAAATCAGTTCAGGGAAGTAACGGTCCCCAGGCCGGATCCGATCCATCCAGCGGGGTGGGAATTGCGCGTTCGTTGACGCCGGTTAGATCGACCGACCAGAGATCGGCCTTGCCCGAACCCTTGGCAGTACGGAAGAACATCAGCACACGCCCGTTGGGCGCCCAAGTTGGACCTTCGTCTTGCCAGCCGTTGGTCAGATCCTTGGCACCCGATCCGTCAGTACCCATCACGCCGACCGCGAAGCCGCCGCCGAGATGGGTGTAGGCGATCAGGTCGCCGCGCGGACTCCAGACAGGCGTGGCGAAGCGCCCGCCCCCGAAGCTGATCCGGTGCTGGTTCGAACCATCCGCATTCATGACGTAAAGCTGCTGCGTGCCCGAACGATCGCTTTCGAACACGATCTTGCTGCCGTCGGGCGAATAGGAACCGCCCGTATCGATCCCCGGGGACGTGGTGAGCCGCACCGGCGTGCCGCCGCTCGCCGAAACGCGATAAATGTCGCAATTGCCGTTCACGATCATCGAGAAGAGGATCGAGCGGCCGTCGGGCGAGAAGCGCGGCGCGAAGGTCGTGTAAGGCTGATTGACCACCAGCCGCTTGCGGCCCGAGCCCACATCGTAGACGTAGACGCGCGGTTGATCGTTCTCGAACGACATGAACACCACGGTCTGGCGGTTGGGCGCGAAGCGCGGCGTCAGCACCAGACTCTGGCCGTTGGTGATGAAGCGGTGATTGGCGCCGTCCTGGTCCATGATCGCGAGCCGCTTGGTACGGTTCTTTTTGGGCCCGGTTTCGGAGACGTAGATGACCTGGCTGTCGAAATAAGGCCCCTCGCCCGTCAAGCGAGAATAGACCGTGTCCGCGCATTTGTGCGCGCCCCGGCGCCATTCGGACGGCTTCACCACGAAGCCCTGGCGCACCATCTCGCTCTTGGCAAAGACGTCGTAGAGGTAGCAGCCGACGGTAAGGGTACCGTCGCCATTGGCCTGGACGAAGCCCTGGACCAAAGCCTGCGCGCCTGTGGGTAGCCACGCGCCATAATCGGGCGCGGACACCTGCGGGAAGCTGACCGGACGCAACTGATCCTGCGACAGCGGCGCGAACAGGCCGCTATTCTTGAGATCGTTGGTGATGATCTGCGACACCTGATTGCCGAGCGTGTCGGTCGATCCCGCCGGCGTTGCGATCGCATTCGGCGTCGGCATGACGGGGATCGCGATGGGCATCTTGTTGGAGATGCCGCCGGTGATATCCACCGTCAGACGCTGCCCTGGCGCAGGCCCCGCGCCGGGCGCAGGACCAGGCCCCTGCGGCGCCGCCGTCTGCGCGGTTGCCGCGCCGGGCGTAAGGGCCAATGCGATCGAGGCCAGCAGCTCCCAGGTCTTCATTGTCCCTCTCATCCTTATTGCATCTGGCCCGGCGTGAACCGGAAATTCAAATCGTCCCAGCCACCCTCATAGAGTTCGGCCGGAAGATGGACAGGGGCACAGCGTAACACCGCACGCCGCGCTACATCCGCGATCTGTTGGGCATAGGCGCGGTTGGCGGGGCTGATCCCGGTCTGCTCGACGACCTGAGGGTTTCCTGCGACCGAACCATCCTTATTGTAACGCAGCCGTAGCGTCGTGACGATCTGCATCGCCGGTGTACCGCTCAATCCGCCCAGTTCGTAACAAGGCTGAACCTGCCGTTTGATCGCCGCCGCGAGCCCGTTCATCGCCGCACCCGTGATCGGCGCGCGGGCATTCTCGCCTTTCCCCGCCGAAGCGCCGAGTACGCCCTTCAGCAGCGCGCCGACCTTTTCGGACGCCGCACGATCCGCCTTGGCTTTGGCATCGCTGCCCGCCTGCTCACTCTTGGCGGTCGAACGAACATCCTTGAGGATGTCCGACAGCGCCTTCTGCGGCGGCTGGGGTTTGGGCTTGAGGGCGGGCGTGGGCGATGGCGGGGTCGGCCGCGGCTTCTCCTGCACCGGCTTGGGCTGCGGCGGCGTCGGGCTCGGCGCAGGCGGTGGCGCCTCCTGGGGCGGTGCCTGCTCGGGTGCCTGCATTTCCTGCGGCGCTTCGGTCGCAGGATTGGGGGCGGCGGAACGTAGGCCGACCGCGTCGACCAGTTGTACGTCCATCGCCTCCTGCGGCGGCTGCACCGGCGGCACGCGTTTGGCGATGCTGATCGTCAAAGCGGCGAACAACAGCAGATGGGCGACGACCGCGAAGCCCAGACCTTTCTGGTCGGTCCGCTCCATTATTGGCCGCTCTGCTCCTTGGCCTCGTTGGTCACGAGCGCGACTTTGTTGAGGCCGGCGCGGTTGAGTTCGCCCATCACCTGCATCACGCGGCCATAATCGAGGCTGCGATCGGCGCGCAGGTAGATTTGCGGCGCGTCGGCGCCGTGCGGCAGGCTTGCCAATTTATCAGGTAAGCCGGGCAGCGGCACTTCGACATCGTCGACGAAGACCTTGCCGCTGGTGTCCAGGCTGATCTGAACGGGTTTCTGCTGCTGCTCGAGCGGTTTGGCGCGGCTGTCGGGCAGATTCACGGGCACGCCTGCGACCAGCAAGGGCGCGGTCACCATGAAGATGATCAGCAACACCAGCATCACGTCGACCAGAGGCGTAACGTTGATCTCCGCCATCGGCGCACGCCGTCGGCCATGACCGCGGCGGGGCACTGAACCCATCGCCATCGCTCAGGCCTCCCCGTCCAGCTCGCGGCTGAGCGTGGTATGGAAGCCGTCTGAGAAACGGTTGAGCCGCGCTTCCACCATGTCGAGCCGGTGGACCATGCGGTTGTAGGCGATCGTCGCGGGGATGGCGGCGAACAGGCCGAGTGCGGTCGCGAACAAGGCCTCGGCGATACCGGGTGCGACCGCACCGAAGCTGGTATTCTGCGAAGCGGCGATGTCGGCGAAGGAGCGCATGATGCCCCACACCGTCCCGAACAGACCGACGAACGGGCAGACGCTGCCGATCGTGGCGAGGATGTTGAGCCCGCGCGACAAATTCTCGACCTCGCCCGCCGACGCGGTCGCCATCACCGACGCCAAGCGCTCACGCGTCGCAGCCTTGTCGACTTTCGGCTTGGAGGTGGACTTGCGCCATTCGGTCATGCCCGCCGTAAAGACCCGCGCGGCGGGAACTTCGGACCGGGCATTGGCCTCGAGGAAGCGATCGATGTCGCTCGCCTTGGCGAAATCCTTCTCGAACTCGGCATTCTGCCGGTCCGCGCGGCGCAGCACGCCGCCGCGGCCGAAAATGATCGTCCAGGTCCAGAGGCTGGCCAACAGCAGGCCGATCATCACGATCTTCACGACGATGTCGGCGTGGAGGAAGAGTGCGACCGGCGAGAGCGCGGCCTGCGTATTGGCGCTGACGGTGATGCCGTTCATTGTGCTTGTTCTGCTCCGTTAAAACCCTGGAATGCCTCGACCCACGCGGCAGGTTGCCGCCGGGGCCGGCCATCCGTGCCGACGAACGCGACCGTGATAAGACCTTCAACCAGTACCTGCCCGTCACGGATGACTCTCTGCTGAATGACGCAGGCCGCCTGACGCACCTGCTCCAAGCGGCTGACGATGGTCAACGCCTCACCGAGGCGTGCGGGACGGATATATTTGAGGTCGGCCGACGCGACGACATAGGCGCCCTCGCCCCCATGCTGCGCGGCGGCGATGTCGATTCCGCACAGGTGCAGCATGTCCGTCCGCGCGCGTTCGAAAAAGCGCAGGAAATTCGCGTGATAGACCACACCGCCGGCGTCGGTGTCCTCATAATAGACGCGCACCGTGAAGCGATGCTCGCGATCTATGAAGCGGCCGGAATATGGCAGATCGGCGGAAGCGCCCGTCATTGCGATCCGCCTTAGGGAATAGGGACACGCAAAAAAACCCCTTGCAGCCTTGTAACCTTAAAGTTACATGTAACCCATCAGTTACATCGGAGGCAGAAATGGTTGATCAGGCCTATGTCGAGCGCGTCGCCAAACGCCGCGCAACCTGCGCCCGCCTGATGGCGCTGCTGCTGCTCGCGAGCGGGATGAGCCAGATCGGCCGCCTGCATGGCATTACCGCGCTGCGCACGGTTGATTTCGTCGCCGGAACTGTGTGGATGGTGATAATCGTGATCTTCGTGCTGTTCGCCGGTGGCGGCCTCACCCGCACACCGCAGATGCGCGCCGCCATCTATGACGAAAGCACGATCGAACATGGCCGCCGTGCCTTCTCGCTCGGCTTTTGGACCGCGCTGGCGGTCTGCGCAGTTTATTGGATCGCCGGCCTCTACATGCCGATCGGCGGGCCCGAAGTCGTGCGCGCGGTGACGACCTTGTCCATCTCGATCGCCTTGTTCCGCTTCGCCACGCTGGAAATGAAGGCGATGAAGGATGAGTGAGGAGCTGATCGTCCGTCTGCGCGACGAGCGCGCTACGCGCGGCTGGACGCAGGCCGAGCTCGCAGAACGGATCGGAGTGAGCCGCAAGACGATCAACACAATCGAGAATGGCGTGTTTGTCCCCTCGACCGTGCTGGCGCTCAAGCTGGCCAAGGCTTTCGACACCAATGTCGAGGCGCTGTTCGCGCTCAACGACTAAGAATGGCCGCTCTCAGAGGCCGTTTTTCAATATCGGATCTGGTTGATCCCGGGCGCAAGCGGATGCGCCGCCCCTTTCCAGAGGAAACTGCCGGTTACGCCGGCAGGCAGCGTAACCACCCCGCTGATGCCATCGGCACTGACGCGCTCGAACCGCACATCGATCATACCCGCCGGATGCGGCATATGACCCGATGCGCGCCTTAGGTGCCCGAGCGCCGGCGCAACGATCACCGTCTTGAAGGACGGCGAACCCGGCCGGATTCCCAGCACCGTCGTCAGTAGATGGTAATTCGGATGTGCGCTCCAGGCATGCGAGTCCGATCGGGTCGGCTCGGGGTTTTCGGGCGTCGTCGTGAGCCCGTTGCGGATCATCTCGCGCCAGGGCGCCAGCCGATCTAGATACAGGTCCGCAAGCCCGGCCTGCTCCATCGCCTCATCGACATAGAAGCGGAAATAATAGCTCGCTTGCAACAGCGACGGGTCGGTCAGCACACGCTGCATCAGGGCGCGCCGATCGGTATCGGGCACCGCCCCCGAGAGGATCGCGAGCGTGTTCGTGTGTTGCGAGAAAGAATGGCCGCCGGGCGTATCGGCAAACAGGCCTTTATCCGCATTCCATGCCTGCGCGCGCACCGCGGCATTGAGCCCGTCTGACAATACCCGATCCCGTGTCGCGAGCGCCGGTTCGCCCAACCCTTGTTCGATCTCAGCCGCCTGGCGCAGCACGTAGGAGAATTGCAGCGTCAACGCCGCGGAATGGCCATTCTCCGATCCCGGCGCGGTGCCGCGATCGAAGCCGTTGTTCCAGTCGAGGAAATTCCACCAGGGCATCGGCCCGAGCATACCGCTGGCGTCGACATGCTGTTCGTACCAGGCAATCACCCCGCGCATGCCCGGCAGAAAGCCCCGCACGAACGCAGGATCGTCGCGGAGCATCCAATAATCGTGGAGCATCACCACCCACCACAAGGAGAATGGCGGAATGTAGCCGGGCGATCGCGAGGGGTAGGCCATCGCGGTGAGACCCTCAGGCGTCCGCGACTGGTCGAACTGCTCGATCGCGTTGCGCATCAGCCGGTCATCGCCGGTCTGGTACAGCGACAGCAGCGCCTCGATCCGTGCATCACCCACATATTGGAGCTGTTCGTAATAAGGCGTGTCCCAGAAGCCTTCGAACGCGCTCAAGCGGAACACACGCCAATCGATGTCCCACGCGCCATCGATCCAGCTCTGGTCACTGGCAAAGGCCGCATGCTGTTGGAAGGGGTAAGCGGTGTAGATACTGCTCACATCGTGCAGGCGAAGCGGCTCGGTGCTGGTCTGGATATCGAGCTGAAGATAGCGCCAGGTCCGCAGCCAGAGCGGCTGGAAGCGGCGCGCGCCGCCATCGAGGATAAGATGGTCGTGCAGGCCGCGGATCGTCTTGTCCGCAACCGCATCACGGTTGCCCTTGCGTCCCTGCGCGTCGAACAAGGATTCCGCGTAGGTCAGCGCGATCGTCGCGCCCTGGCCACCACGTGTCTGGATCACCGGATAGCCCATGGTGAGATGCCCCTGATCGAGCAAAAGCGCGACACGGCTGTGCGCCGGAATGACGAGATCGCCCTTACCCGTCAGGAAACGGGAATCCGCCTTGATCCCCTCCGCCCGCCGAAGCGCGGCGAAGCGGCTGGGGCTTTCTTCCGGCTGCGGGATATCACGCGGAACGAGCTGCCAGTCGCTGCCATTGCCGTATGGCGACGACCCCCGCGGGAGCGCTTCTGCCAGCGACCGTGCGGGCTGCCATGCGCTGTCGTCAAAGCCGGGCCCCTCCCAGCCCCACGGGTAGCGGCTGGCATCCACATTTTCCTGCGGCGAAGCCGCGTAGAAACCGCCAGCATCGGGCCCGACGACAGGGGCGAACGAATAGGCCTTGTCCCAATAGACCTTCCAGCCGGAACCTGTGTCGATCGCGGCTTCGGCCGGCCCTTCGCCGTGCAGCAGGAAGGCCGTGCGGTGGCTGATCTGGAACAGCGGGCGATAGTCGCCCCAATTCCAGACTTCGGCGGTGATCAGGTTAGGGCCCTTTTTGAGCCAAGGTGCGAGATCGATCGTCTCGTAATGCCAATGCATCAGATCGCCCCGCGCCGGGCCGGTCGCGACCGACGTCCCGTTTACGAACAGGCGATAACGATTGTCGGCCGAAACGCTGACTATGAAGTGCGTAGGCACTACCGGCAGGTCGAAGCTCCGCCGGAAATGGTACACGCCCGCGTCCTGCGGCGGCGCCTCGGCATCCGCGATCCAATGCGTATGCCAGGCAGGATTGCGCTCTTCTGCCGCAGCCGCAGGCGCAGCCATGAGCAAAGCGAGGAGCAGCGCACGCAGCATCGCGATGCGGCATCCCACGCGGGACGCATTCAGGCAAGGAAATGCCCCTCCTCGCCGCAAAGCGAGGAGGGGCAGGTTGGTTTAGTTCACCTTCAGCGCAAGCTTGCCGTCGGCGTCATCGACCGTGACGGTCGAGCCGTCGGGCACTTCACCCCGCAGGATCGCCTCGGCGAGCGGATCTTGCAGATATTTCTGCACCGCGCGCTTCAGTGGCCTTGCGCCATACACCGGATCGTAACCGACGCGGCCTAGCCACTCGCGTGCCGCATCGGTGAGGTTGAGCGTTACCTTGCGATCGGTGAGCAGCTTCTGGACGCGGCCGACCTGGATATCGACGATCGGGCCCATATGGCCCTGACCCAGCCGGTGGAACAGAATGATCTCGTCCAGGCGGTTCAGGAATTCGGGCCGGAAGTGCGCGCGCACCACCTCCATCACCTGAGGTTCGACGCTGTCGGTCGATGCATCTTCGGGCAGGTTCGCCAGATATTGCGAGCCCAGGTTCGACGTCAGGATGATGAGCGTATTGGTGAAATCCACCGTGCGCCCTTGTCCGTCCGTCAACCGACCATCGTCCAGCACCTGGAGCAGGATATTGAACACATCGGCATGCGCCTTCTCGACCTCGTCGAACAGGACGACCTGATAAGGACGGCGCCGCACCGCTTCGGTCAGCACGCCCCCTTCCTCGTAGCCGACATAGCCGGGAGGCGCGCCGATCAGGCGGGCGACCGCATGCTTCTCCATGAACTCGGACATGTCGATGCGGACCATCGCGCTGTCGTCGTCGAATAGGAAACCGGCCAAGGCCTTGGTCAACTCGGTCTTGCCAACGCCCGTCGGGCCCAGGAACAGGAACGAGCCCAGGGGCCGGTTTGGATCCTGTAGGCCCGCTCGTGCACGGCGAACCGCGCGCGAAACGGCCGCAACCGCGTCGGCCTGGCCGATCACGCGCTTGCCAACCACCTCTTCCATCCGGATCAATTTGTCGCGCTCGCCTTCCAGCATCCGCTCGACCGGAATGCCGGTCCAGCGCGCGACCACGCCGGCGATATCCTCGGCGGTGACTTCCTCGCGCAACATCGCGCCCTTGGCGGCGCCCTGCGCGTCGGCAAGCTGCTTTTCCAGCCCGGGGATCGTGCCGTAGGAAAGCTCACCCGCCTTGGCGAGGTCGCCCGAACGCTGGGCCTGATCGAGCTGGATACGCGCAGCATCGAGCTGCGCCTTGATCACCGTCTCGGCGTTGATCTTCTCCTTCTCGGCTTGCCAGCGCGTGGTCAGCGCCGCCGACTGCTCTTCGAGATCGGCCAGATCGCGCTCGAGGTTCTGGAGCCGATCCTTGGACGCCGTATCGGTCTCCTTGGAGAGCGCCTCGCGTTCAATCTTGAGCCGAATGATGCGCCGATCAAGGCTTTCGATCTCCTCTGGCTTGCTCTCGACCTCCATCCGCAGCCGCGACGCCGCCTCGTCCATGAGGTCGATCGCCTTGTCGGGCAGGAAGCGGTCGGTGATATAGCGGTTGGAGAGGGTCGCCGCCGCGACTAGCGCGCTATCAGCAATGCGCACGCCATGGTGCAGCTCGTATTTCTCCTTGAGCCCGCGCAGGATCGAGATCGTATCCTCGACCGTGGGTTCGCCGACGAACACCGGCTGGAAGCGCCGCTGCAGCGCTGGGTCCTTCTCGACATATTTGCGATATTCGTCGAGCGTGGTCGCGCCGATGCAATGCAGCTCGCCGCGCGCCAAAGCGGGCTTGAGCAGGTTGCCCGCGTCCATCGCGCCTTCGCTCTTTCCTGCGCCGACGAGCGTGTGCATCTCGTCGATGAAGAGGATGATGTCGCCCTCGGCGCCCTTGACCTCGTCGAGCACGCCCTTGAGCCGCTCTTCGAACTCGCCGCGATATTTGGCCCCTGCGATCAGGCTGCCCATGTCGAGCGCCATCAATTTGCGGTCCTTGAGGCCGTCGGGCACGTCGCCATTAGCGATGCGCAGCGCCAGGCCTTCGGCGATCGCGGTCTTACCGGTGCCGGGCTCGCCGATCAGCACGGGGTTGTTCTTGGTACGCCGCGCGAGGATCTGGATCGTACGGCGAATCTCCTCGTCGCGGCCGATCACCGGATCGAGCTTGCCGTCACGCGCTGCGGCGGTCAGGTCGCGCGCAAACTTCTTGAGCGCGTCGTAGCGGTCCTCGGCCGATGCCGTGTCGGCGGTGCGCCCGCCACGCAGCTCATTGATCGCGGCGTTGAGCGCTTCCGCCTTCACATTGGCGGCCTGGAGCGCCTTGCCGGCGGCGGTGTTGAGCGACAGCGCCAGCGCGACCAGCATCCGTTCGACGGTGACGTAACTGTCCCCCGCTTTTTGCGCGATCTGTTCGGCCTGATCGAGCACGCGCACGACATCGTTGTTGAGGCCCGGCGTCTGCTGGGCGCCGCCGCCCGAAACGGCCGGAATCTTGGACAAGGCCAAATCCGTTTCGGTCAGTGCCTTCTTCGCGTCGCCACCAGCCTTGGTGATCAGGCCCGATGCCATGCCCTGCTCGTCCTCGAGCAAGGCCTTGAGCAAATGCTCGGGCGCGATCTGCTGATGACTGTTGCGGACGGCAACCGTCTGTGCTGCCTGGAGGAAACCCTTGGCGCGGTCGGTGAACTTTTCGAAATTCATATCACTCCCTTTTCCCGCGACGATATGGTGTGACTTTTAGGCAACACAACCCACCGCTTGATCTTTGTTTCCCGACCCGCGAAGGCCGCCTCATAACGGGAGATTGGTATGGCCGAGGTCGACGGCAAGTGGAACTGCAGCGTGGACAGCCCGATGGGCGAACAGGATTTCGTGCTGACCGTCGTCAGCAACGGCGACAGCTTCACCGGATCGGCTGAGGGCAATATCGGCCACAAGGACATTCCCGAGGGGGTGGTCAATGGCAACGAACTGAGCTGGTCGATGGCGATCTCCAAGCCGATGCCGATCACGTTGTCGTGCAAGGCGACGGTCGGCGGCGATAGCCTGGAAGGCAAGGTCAAAGCCGGCATTTTCGGCTCTTTCGCGATCAAGGGCAGCCGCGCCTAGACAGGGTCGTTACGTGGGCGGATAGTGCGCATTCACCTCAGGGGGAAAATACGCATGATCCGGGCGGCGATCACTTTGTTGGCAGCAACCGCTTTGGCGGGAGGCGCGCTGGCCGCAACCCCGCCCGCTTATGACGAACGCCCCGCCAAGATCGATCCGGCCCGTGAGGGATGGGACTATGAAAAGCGCGTTGTCGACATCCCGATGCGCGACGGGGTCAAGCTCCACACGGTCATCCTGATCCCCAAGGGCGCCAAGGACGCGCCGTTGCTGATGACGCGCACGCCCTACAGCGCCGATATGCTCACCGCCAACGTGCAGAGCGGGCACATGATTGCGGCGATGGACGGCTACGACAACGCCTCGGACATCATCGTCGCGGGCGGCTATATCCGCGTGATCCAGGATGTCCGCGGCAAATATGGTTCGGGCGGCACCTATGTGATGAACCGCCCCTTCGTCGGCGGCGGGCTCAATCCGACCAAAATCGACGATGCCACCGATTGCTACGACACGATCGACTGGCTCGTGAAGCATGTGCCGGAATCGAACGGCAAGGTCGGTATCCTCGGCATTTCCTATGACGGGTTCGAGCCGCTCGTTGCGCTCGTCAATCCGCATCCGGCGCTCAAGGTGTCGGTGCCGATGAACCCGATGGTCGACGGCTGGCGCGGCGACGACTGGTTCCACAACGGCGCGTTCCGCCAGACGGGAATCGACTATATCTGGGAACAGGTCGTCACCAAGGATAATAGCGATAAATTCTGGTGGAATAGCTACGACCTCTACGACGATTTCATGCGCGCTGGATCCGCGGGCGAAATGGGCCGCATCCACAAGATGGATCAGAGCGGATTCTGGAAGAAGCTGACCGAACACCCCGCTTACGACCAGTTCTGGCAGAGCCAGGCGATGGACCGCATCATCGCCGCCCAGCCGCTCAAGGTACCGGTGATGCTGGTCGCCTCGTTATGGGACCAGGAGGATATTTACGGCGCGCCCGCAGTCTACAAATTGCTCAAACCCAAGGATACGGCCGGAAACATGGTCTATCTGAGCTTCGGCCCCTGGTATCACGGGCAGGAGATCGACGACGGCAATCGTACGGGCAATATCTGGTGGGATCAGGACGCGTCCAAATATTGGCGCTGGCATGTATTGGCGCCCTTCCTTGCCCATTATCTGAAGGACACGCCGATGGACGTGGCGCCGGTCACCGCCTTCCAATCGGGCACGAATGAATGGCAACGGCTGCAGGGCTGGCCGGGCGCCCCCGCAAGCGCCAAGCTTTACCTGAAACCCGGGATGGGCCTCGGCTTCGATCCTGCGGCCGGGGGTCCAGCGACCGCGGATTATGTCTCCGATCCGGCCCACCCCGTCACCTTCGTGCCTCGCCCGATCCGCCCGGTCACCTACGAGGATGATCATTGGAAGGCCTGGCTGACGAGCGATCAACGCCACGCCTCGTCCCGTCCCGACGTGCTGACCTTCACTTCCGATGTCCTGACCGCGCCGGTTACGGTCAGCGGCCAGCCGATGGTGCATCTCAACGCCTCAACCAGCGGCACCGACAGCGATTGGGTGGTCAAACTGATCGATGTCTATCCCGATCAGGTGCCGATCGACCGCGCGATGGGCGGCTATCAGTTCGCGGTGGCGATGGACATCTTCCGCGGCCGTTATCGGGAATCGCTGAGCGATCCCAAGCCGCTCGCCGCCAATGTCGCGCTCGATTACAGTTTCGGCCTGCCGCAGGTGAACCATGTCTTCCTGCCCGGCCATCGCATCATGGTGCAGATTCAGTCGAGCTGGTTCCCGCTCTACGACCGCAATCCGCAGACCTTCGTGCCCAACATCTTCTTCGCCAAGCCGGCGGACTACGTGGTCGCGACGCAGAAGGTGACGGTCGCAGGCCCGAACGAAAGCTATATCGCGTTGCCCGTGGTCAACTGACCCGGGTGACGTGCCCCATCTTGCGGCCAGGCTTGGTGCCGGCCTTGCCGTAGAGGTGCAGGTGCGCAGTGGGGTCGGCGAGGATTTCGGCCCAGTCGTCGATGTCGTTGCCGATCAGGTTGCGCATCTCGGCGCGCTTGCCGACCAAAGCGGTCGACCCAAGCGGCAGGCCGCAGATCGCACGGATATGGTTCTCGAACTGCGAGGTCACCGATCCCTCGATCGTCCAGTGACCCGAATTGTGAACGCGCGGGGCCATCTCGTTGAAAACAGGTCCTTCTGTACTGGCGAAGAATTCGCACGCCAGCACGCCGACATAGTCGAGTGCGCCCGCGATCCGCTCGGCGAGGTCGGCGGCCTCCTGGGCCTGCTCGGCAACGATGCCGAGCGGCGGCACGGTCGAATGATCGAGAATGCCGTCCTTGTGGACGTTGGTGACCGCATCCCAATGCACGGTCTTCCCGTCCGGTCCGCGCGCGAGCAGGATAGAGAATTCGGCCTCGAAATCGATCATCTTCTCCAGCACCGCCGGCTGCTTGCCGATCAGTGCCCAGGCGCCTTCCGCGCGGGAGGCTTCGGGGATGCGCGCCTGGCCCTTGCCGTCATAGCCGAAGCGGCGCGTCTTCAGGATGGCGGGCGAGCCCACCAGTTTGCAGGCGTCCTTCAGATCCTTGAGGCTGTCGATCGGCCAGAAGGGCGCGGGCCGCCCGCCGACCGCTTCGACGAAACTCTTCTCGGCGACGCGATCCTGCGCCACTTCGAGTGCCTTCACCGAAGGGTGCACGCCACGCAATCCGCGCAGCGCCTCGACGTCTACATTCTCGAACTCGTACGTGACGACGTCCACCTGGGCAGCGAAGGCAGCGACCGCCGTCTTGTCGTCATAGGCGCCATGCGTCCAGCGCGCCGAAACCTCGCTCGCGGGCCCACTAAGGCCAGGCGCGTAGATATGCGTGCGATAACCGAGATTGGCGGCGGCAATCGCCAGCATGCGGCCCAACTGGCCACCGCCCAAAATACCGATCGTCGAACCCGGCGTGATGCTCATTCGGGCGCTTCGTCCACCGCCTCGGTCTGGCGTCGGCGCCAGTCGGCGACCCGCTCGGCCAGCGCCGGATCATTGAGCGACAAGATCTGCGCCGCCAGCAGGCCGGCGTTGATCGCGCCGGCCTTGCCGATCGCAAGCGTGCCAACCGGAATGCCGCCCGGCATTTGCACGATCGACAACAGGCTATCGAGCCCGGAAAGCGCGGCCGACTGGACTGGAACACCCAGCACCGGCAACGCGGTCATCGAAGCCGCCATGCCCGGCAGATGTGCCGCTCCACCCGCGCCCGCGATCAGCACCTTGAGCCCCCTGCCCGCCGCGCCCTGCGCATAATCGTAAAGCCGCTGCGGCGTGCGGTGCGCGGAGACGACCTTGCTCTCATGCGCCACGCCCAACGCTTCCAGCGTCTGCGCGGCATGGCTCATCGTCGCCCAGTCGGAGCGGCTGCCCATGATGATGCCGACGAGAGGCTGGGTCATCTCAACGCTCGTTCAGATAATAGCGATCGGTCGCAGCCAGAGCGTCGTCGAGCTGATAGACGATCGGCTGGCCGGTCGGGATTTCGAGGCTCGCAATCTCTTCGTCGGAGATGTGCGACAGATGCTTGACCAAGGCGCGCAGCGAATTGCCGTGCGCGGAGATGACGACGCGCTTCCCCGCCTTGAGCTCGGGCGCGATCCGCGTCTCCCAATAAGGCAGGACGCGCGCGATCGTGTCTTTGAGACTTTCGGTGTTGGGAATATCGATGCCCGCGTAACGGCGGTCGTTGGTCAGATCGAATTCGCTTCCGCTTTCCTGCGCGGGCGGCGGAATGTCGAAAGAGCGGCGCCAGATCTTGACCTGATCTTCGCCATGCAGCGCCGCTGTCTCCGCCTTGTTGAGGCCGGTCAGCCCGCCATAATGGCGCTCATTGAGGTGCCAGTCCTTCTCGACCGGCAGCCACAGCCGCCCCATCGCCTCAAGCGCCAAGTTGAGCGTCTTGATCGCGCGCGTCTGCAGGCTGGTGAAGCAGAGGTCGAAATCGAGCCCCTTGGCCGCCATCAATTCACCTGCCGTCCGCGCTTCCTCGATCCCCAGCTCGGTCAGGTTCACGTCCCACCAGCCGGTGAAGCGGTTTTCAAGGTTCCACGCGGACTGGCCATGACGGATGAGGACGAGCGTCGGCATGAGCGGTGGCGGCTTCCCTTAAGCGTTTGTGCGGAGCCCCTTAGCGGGCAGATCGGCCAGCGTCACCCCTAAGGGGAACATTTCGGTTCTTTCAGGCGCTTGATCGGACGTGATCATGTTGCGTGGGGATGTTTCGGTGAAATTTCGTGCCGCTCTCGGTCTGATCGGCCTGATTGTCGCCAGCCCGGCTTTTGCTTGGCAGGGTAGCGCACAGGCGGGCGACTATCGCGTCACCGCGACACTCGATGCGAATAAGCTGCAAAGCGTCTCACTCACGCCCCAATCCGGCATGGCGGCCAAGCCGATGCAACTTCACGCCTGGTTCGTCGACGAAGACGGCGCGATCCTGGCGCAGGCTCCGTTGCCCGATGCCAACTCCAACGGTGCGATCCTGGTCGCGCAGGGCCGGAACACGCCCGTCCCGGCCAGTGCGACCGCGCTTGTGGTGATGGTGCAACCGGCAGGCCTCACCCGCGCCGCCGCGGCCGCCCGACCCGTTCTGGTGGCACAAATCGCGCTTCGCTAGCCGTTCGTTGCGTAGCCGGTTGCATGCCGCAACCGCCTGACGCAGGCTCCCCTTCATAAACAAGGGGATTTTCGGATGACGATTTCGCGCACCTTGCTCGGCGGCGTTGCCGCGTTTGCCCTCAGCGTCGCTGTCCAGGCCAAGCCGATGGACCAGAAAGCGGTCGAGGCGGCGTTCGATGCGGGCGTGAGCTCGGCCGATCAGACCGAATGGCTGAAGGCGATGTCGTCCGCGCCCAATCATGTCGGCTCGCCGCACGACAAAGCCAATGCGGACTATATGCTCGGCCTGTTCAAATCCTGGGGCTGGGACGCGCATATCGAGACCTTCCGGGTCCTCTACCCCACCCCGATCTCGACAACGGTCGAGCTGATCGCACCCGAGCACATCGTGCTCGGCGGACAGGAACCGGCGGTTGCGGGCGACGATACGTCGGCCAACACCGCGGGCGCGCTGCCGCCATACGTCGCCTATCAGGGCGATGGCGATGTCACCGCCGACCTGGTCTATGTCAATTTCGGCATGCCCGACGATTACAAAGCGCTCGAACGGCGCGGGATCGACGTGAAGGGCAAGATCGTGATCGCACGCTACGGCGTCGGCTGGCGCGGCCTCAAGCCGCTGCTCGCGCAATGGCATGGCGCGGCCGGATGCATCATCTATTCGGATCCGGGCCAGGACGGCTACGCCCGCGACGACGTCTATCCCAAGGGCGGGATGCGGCCGCCGTTCGGCGTGCAGCGCGGATCGGTGATGGATATGCCGATTTACCCTGGCGACCCGCTCACGCCGGATGTTGGCGCGACCGAGGGCGCGAAGCGGCTCGCGCGCGAGGATGTGAAGACCATCCTGAAAATCCCCGTTTTGCCGATGTCCTATGCCGATGCGTCGAAGCTGCTGTCGCGCCTCGGCGGACCGACCGCGCCGGGCTTTCAGGGCGCGCTGCCCTTTACCTACCATGTCGGCGGCGACGGCCAGACCAAGGTTCATCTCGCGGTCAAATCGGACTGGTCGCTGAAGACGATCTACGACGTCGTCTCGACAATCAAGGGCTCGACCTTACCCGACCAGTGGGTCGTGCGCGGCAACCATCATGACGGCTGGGTGATGGGCGCGGCCGACCCTTTGTCGGGCAACGTCGCGATGATGTCGGAAATGAAGGCGATCGGTGGCCTGTTGAAGCAGGGTTGGCGGCCGGCGCGCACGATCGTTTACGCCAGCTGGGACGGCGAGGAACCCGCATTGCTCGGCTCGACCGAGTGGGCCGAACAGCATGCCGACGAACTGAAGCGCAAGGCCGTCATCTACATCAATTCGGACGGCAATGGCCGGGGCTTCCTCAATGCCAGCGGCAGCCATGACTTCCAGCATCTGGTCAACCAGGTGATGGCCGACGTGACCGACCCCGAAACCGGTGCAACCGTCTCGGCCCGCGCCCGCGCCGGCATCCGGGTTGGCGCCTTTTCGGGCGGCCGCACCGATCCGCGCGAATTGAAGGCGGCGGAGAATGGCGGCGACCTGTCGCTCGAAGCGCTTGGCTCGGGCTCGGACTATTCGGCCTATCTTCAGCATCTCGGTTTACCCGCGCTCGACCTGGGCTATGGCGGGGAGGATGAGAGCGGCGGCGTCTATCACTCGCTCTACGACAGCTTCCATCACTTCACGACATTCGACGACCCGGGCCTGAAATATGGCGCGGCCTTGTCCAGGACCGTGGGCCGCGTGGTGCTGCGTATTGCCGACGCCGACACGCCGCCGATGCGCTTCGGCGACTTTGCCGAAGCAGTATCCGCCTATCTCGACGAGGTCACCAAGCTCGCCGAGGACCGCCGCAAACAGGATCGCAAGCGCGAAGCCTTGGCCAAGGACGACGCCTTTCGCCTTGCCAGCGATCCGTCGAAGCCCGTCGGCGCCCCCGCACCCGAAGCCGCTACCCCGCATATCGAGCTCGCCGCGCTTTCAGATGCGGTCGACCACCTCAAGAAGAGCGCGACGATGTTCGACAGCGCTTATGCCGACAAGGGTGCCAAGCTCGATCCCGCGCACCGGGCCAAGCTCAATGCGATGCTGCGCGACATCGATCAGCTCCTGCTCGACGATCGTGGTCTACCCGGACGGCCCTGGTACAAGAATCTGGTCTACGCGCCCGGCCGCCTGACCGGCTACGGCGCCAAAACGCTGCCCGGCGTGCGTGAGGCGATCGAGGATCGGCGCTTCGACGATGCCAACCTCTATGCGGGCCGGACCGCGAAAGTTCTGGAAAATTACGCCGACCGGCTTGACCAGGCACGCTCAGTCGTGGAGGGGCACTGAGCCATGAAGACGCGCATCTATGTGACGCTCAAAAATGGCGTTCTCGATCCCCAGGGGAAAGCAATCCACCACGCGCTCGAGGGTCTCGGCTTCTCGGGCGTGGAGGATGTCCGCCAGGGGAAGTATATCGAAATCGAGCATGCCGATGGCGTGACGGATGCGGATCTTGAGGCGATGTGCCGCAAGCTCCTCGCCAACACCGTCATCGAAAATTATCGCATCGAGCGAGGCTGAGCCCATGAAATCCGCGGTGATCGTGTTCCCCGGCTCCAATTGCGATCGGGACCTTGCGGTGGCGATCGAGGAGGTCACGGGCCGCGCGCCGACGATGCTGTGGCACCGTGAGACCGAATTGCCCGAGGGCACCGATCTGATCGCGGTTCCGGGTGGATTCTCCTACGGCGACTATCTCCGCTCGGGCGCGATGGCGGCACGCTCGCCGGTGATGCAGGCGGTTGCGAAGGCGGCCGAGCGTGGCGTGCCGGTACTGGGCGTGTGCAACGGCTTCCAGGTGCTCACCGAAGCGGGGCTGCTGCCGGGCGCGCTGATGCGCAATGCCGGGCTCAACTTCGTGTGCCGCCCGGTCGCGCTGACGGTCGAGAACAGCCAGTCCATCTTCACCAGCCGCTACGATGCGGGCGAACTGATCACGATCCCGGTCGCCCACCATGACGGCAATTACACCGCCGACGCCGACACGCTCGACCGGATCGAGGGTGAAGGCCGCGTCGCCTTCCGCTATGCCGAGGCAGTCAACGGATCGGCGCGCAACATCGCCGGGATCGTCAACCAGGCGGGCAATGTGCTGGGCATGATGCCGCATCCCGAACGGATGATCGGCCCCGAACATGGCGGTGCCGACGGTCGCAGATTGTTCGAGGGCTTGCTGGAGGCGGTCGCGTGAGCCTGACCGGATCCTGCCAGTGCGGTGCGATCCGGATCGTCGCTTCGACCGATCCGATCACGACGCGCGCCTGCTGGTGCCGCGATTGCCAGAAGCTCGCCGCCGGCGGCGCAACGCACAATGCTTTCTTCAAGACCGAGGACGTTGCGGTCGAGGGCGAAGTGCGCTGGCATGACGTTACCGCCGACAGCGGCAACATGCTGGCGCGGGGTTTCTGCCCCAATTGCGGCACGCCGCTACTGGTGCAGTCGCATGCACGCCGACACCTCATCGGCGTCCGTATCGGTGCTTTCGAGGATAGCGAACAGCTCGGCCCGCGCTCGCTCATCTGGGTCGCCGCCGCCCCCTCCTGGGCACAGCTCGATCCTGAACTTCCCCAGACCGACCGGCAGCCCGCGCCGCTCGGCTAGACCTTTGCCCGGAACGGCGAGAAGTTGGTGCCCGCGTCGAACACGTCAACGCCTTCGCGTTTCTTGAGGAAGCCGACCACGGCATAGGTCACCGGCGTCAGGATCACCTCCCACGAAACCTTGAGCACCCATTGCGTGCCGAGCACGATCAGCACCTGATGCGGCGTCCAGCCGACCGCGCCTAGGAACGCCATCGGGTAGAAGATCAGGCTGTCGACGCCCTCACCGATAATGGTCGAGCCGATCGTGCGGCTCCACAACCAGCGCCCCTGCGTCATTATCTTCATCTTGGCGAGCACGTAGGAGTTGGCGAATTCGCCCGCCCAGAAGGCGCAGAGCGAAGCGAGCGCGATCCGCCAGGCCTGACCAAATACCGCCTCGTAGGCCGCCTGGCCGGTCCAGCCCTTGTCGGGCGGCAACGCGACCACCACGATGCTCATGAACACCATGAACAGAAGCGCGGCAAAACCCGCCCACACGCAGCGGCGCGCGCGACCATAGCCGTAGACTTCGGTCAGCACGTCGCCGAGCACATAGGATACCGGGAAGAACAGGATGCCTGCCCCGAACGGCCACGGCCCGATCAGCGGCAGGTCGATCACCGCGCGCTTGCCCGCGCCGATGATGTTGGACAGCAGAAGGATGGTGACGAACGCCGCCATCATGAAATCGAAATAGCGAAAATGGCGCCCTTTGAGCGCTTCCGCTTCGACCGCGACCGGTCGCCCCTCTCCTGCCCCGTTCATATTCCCACACTATCGCGGTTCACGCCCCGCGCAATCCACGCTAACGGCCTTTTCGGGCGCCCGTAGCTCAGCTGGATAGAGCACATGCCTTCTAAGCCTGTGGTCGCAGGTTCGAATCCTGCCGGGCGCGCCATTTCCAACCGCTATTAGTCGCTGCTCTTTTCCGGGCGTACCCCCAGCCCGTGGCGATAGTTCATCACGATCGAAATCCGCCGCGGCGCATCGCCCACGTCCACCGCGACGCGGTCGGCGTCCGGCTTGGACCAGCCCAGCTTGGGGTTGTTGGAAAAGCCGATGCCGTCGGTCGAGAGTTGGAACTTCCGGTCCGAATTGCGATCGTGCAGCAATGACAGGGCATAGCGGCCCGCATGCGGTGCGCGGATGCACAATTGCACGGGGCCGTCCTGCGGCGTCGCCACTTCGACCCGCGAAAAAGCTTTGCCCGCCATGACCAGGATATTGTCGTCGGCCAGGAAATCCTGGTTGTTGGCAGGATAGAGTTCCAACTTGAGCCGGCCGGCCCGGTCCTTGAGCCCGACCACATCGACCTGAAACGCCGAACCCGTTTCGGGCGAGCGACATCTGCCGGCGACGACGCCAAGGTCCGGGCTGGAGGCCAGCATTGTCACCATCATCATCCACGGCATCATTGCGTTTCGGCCTTTCGCTGGCCCTTGTCATGTGTTCCGGTCACTGGATGCCGTTCAATCGTCGTGTGTCTCGAACAGACGACGCCCGCACCGCAAAGCCGCACCCGCCCAGAGGGGAATCGGGTCGGGCGATTGCCAGCGGCCAGTGCAGGTATGGCCCGATCGTTACAACCTATGCGAACGAGGGTGGCCGATGCTCGCGCGCCGCGCCGAAGGCCGGATTGGGCTTCGGCCCCATCGTGAAGACCAGTTTGCCGCCCTTCACCAGTTCGGCGTGCCCGATCCAGCTTCTGGGCCAGGCTTCGCCATTCCAGCGCACCGACTGGATGTAGCAATTGTCCGGCCCGGCATTCTTCGCCTCGATCGTGAGCTTTGAGCCATCTTCGACCGTCAGCTCGACCCGGGCGAACAAGGGCGAACCGAACACGTAGTTCGCACTGACCGGATCGACTGCATAGAGGCCTATCGCGCTCATCAGGTACCAGGCGCTCATCTGCCCGCAATCCTCGTTGCCGGCGAGGCCGTCGGGCTGGTCGCGATACATCGTCTCCAGCAGCATCCGCACGCGCGCCTGGGTTTTGTAGTGCGCTCCCGCATAAGCATAGAGGTAAGCGACGTGGTGGCTCGGCTCGTTGCCATGCGCATATTGGCCGACCAACCCGGCAATGTCGGGGGGCGCGCCCTCCCCCATGCCCGTGACCGTGAACATCTG
>Ga0209455_1000488_pt1 | contig 29116 bp, 25 predicted proteins | sample AraplaCol_mCL_r2_FD_184275 | JGI IMG/M metagenome (GOLD analysis project Ga0209455, IMG submission 184275) | Arabidopsis root microbial communities from North Carolina, USA - plate scrape CL_Col_mCL_r2 (SPAdes) (version 2) | ecosystem: Host-associated > Plants > Roots > Endosphere | place: USA... | reverse complement strand
CAGCTACTTCTCGTTGGCGAGTGGCTTCCTCACCGGCAAATACCGCAGCAAGCAGGATCTCGGCCAGAGCGCGCGTGGCGAGGATGTCGAGAAGTATTTCGACACGCGTGGCACCAACATCCTGGCGGCATTGGACCAGGTGGCGGCACGCTATCAGGTGAAGCCGGCACAGATTGCACTTGCCTGGCTGCTGACCCGGCCCGGCATCACCGCGCCGATCGCCAGCGCCACCAGCCTGTCGCAACTCGAGACACTGACCGGCGCCGCCCGCCTGGAGCTGGATGCGGATGCAATCAAGCAATTGACCACGGCCAGCGACGATCTGGCACACAAATAGGGCCAAGTCGTCTGGCCGGGTCAAAATGCGGGGCAGGCCGCGAATCGTTATTAGCACGCCGGGCAATGGGAATAACGCGGGTCATCGCACCGTCATAAATCTGCGTTCTCGCCGGCAACTCGCGAAATATTGAAATCGGGGCGACCGTTGCGCATGTAAGCTGCGCCGGCAAACGGCGTGATGCAGAAACTGAGCTGGAGAGGGGAGCGGCCATGACGCGTCTGACGGCGAAGGATTTCCCGCAAGAACTGCTCGACCTCTACGATTATTATGCACATGGGAGAATCACCAAGCGCGAATTCCTCGACCGCGCTGGCCGGTTTGCCGTGGGTGGCCTGACCGCGGCTACCATCCTCTCCGCCATGAGTCCGAATTACGCCCTTGCGCAGCAGGTGGAATTCACAGATCCCGATATCAAGCCGGAATACATCACTTATCCCTCACCGAAGGGGAATGGGAATGTCCGCGGCTATCTCGTTCGCCCGGCGAAGGTGACGGGAAAAGCGCCCGGGGTCGTGGTGGTGCATGAGAACCGGGGCCTCAATCCCTATATCGAGGATGTGGCGCGCCGTGTGGCCAAGGCAGGTTTTGTCGCCCTGGCGCCGGATGGCCTGACCTCCGTCGGCGGCTATCCCGGTAATGACGAGAAGGGGATGGAGCTACAGAAGCAGGTGGATCCGCAAAAGCTGATGAATGATTTCTTCGCGGCGATCGAATATCTGCTCCACAGCGACGCGACCACGGGCAAGGTCGGCATTACCGGCTTCTGCTATGGGGGCGGTGTCGCCAATGCGGCGGCTGTTGCCTATCCAGAGCTCGCTGCCGCCGTGCCGTTCTATGGCCGCCAGCCGCGGGCAGACGATGTGCCGCGGATCAAGGCCCCCTTGCTGTTGCATTATGCCGGGCTGGACAAGAACATCACCGATGGCTGGCCCGCCTATGAGGCTGCGCTCAAGGCCAATGGCAAGGTCTATGAGGCCTATATCTATCCAGGCGTCAATCACGGTTTCCACAATGACTCGACGCCGCGTTACGACAAGGCGGCGGCCGAACTGGCCTGGGGCCGCACCATCGCCTGGTTCAACCGTTATCTCGCCTGAGATCCGCTGATCCGATAACCGGGCGCGTCTTCGGCGACGGCCGAGGCTGACGCGCGTCCCCCGATCGCATTTCCCACGCAATTCCCCATGCAGTATGGGGGGGAACGGGGCGATTTCCCGCGTTCCAACGTGGCGCCGGCCGCCCTGTCGGATCGGGCTTGACGTCCCCATTTCCGGTGATACTGTTTGTATACAAACAATAAGCCCATCAAGGGCTGCGGATTTTCCGCACATGGGAGGATGGTGTGGCGCCAGAGGCAACCCGGCAACAGGCTGCGGCCGAAAGCCTTTATGAACTCGAAGCCCAGATCGGGTTCATCCTGCGTCGCGCGCATCAGCGCCATGTGGCGATCTTCGCCGATTGCCTCAGCGATTTCGCGCTGACGCCGCAGCAGTTTTCTGCCCTCGCCAAGATCCGCGAGACCGGCGGGGTGTCGCAGAACCGCCTCGGCCGTCTGACGGCCATGGATCCTGCGACCATTCTCGGCGTCGTTCAGCGTCTGAACCAGCGTGGCCTCATTGAGCGGGCGCCTGATGCCACTGACCCGCGTTCGACCCGCCTCACTTTGACTGCAGCCGGTCTTGATCTCATCAACGAAGCCATTCCGCATGCCATGGAGGCGACCGAGCGAACCCTGTCGTCGCTGAGCATCGGCGAGCGCAAGGAATTGCTGGCGCTGCTGGCGAAACTGGCTGATGGAGAGGGCGCATGAGTATGGCCAGCTATTTACGGCCGGCTGCTCTGCCGGAAGCCCTGGCAGCGCTTGGTGAGACGAGCCGGGCGATCATCGCCGGTGGGACCGATTTCTATCCGGCCCGTCTCGGCCGGCCGCTGACCGAATCTGTACTCGATATCAGCGGTCTCACCGACTTACGTGGCATCCGGCGTGACGGCGATAGCTGGCGCATCGGTGCCCTGACCACCTGGACCGATCTCATCGAAGCCGCGGATCTGCCTCGACGGTTCGATGGCTTGAAGCAGGCGGCGCGTGAGGTGGGCGGCGTCCAGATCCAGAATGTCGCCACCATCTGCGGCAATCTCTGCAACGCTTCGCCGGCGGCCGATGGCATCCCCAATCTGATGGCGCTCGATGCCGCGGTCGAATTGCGCTCACAGGCCGGCACGCGGCTGGTGCCGGTCGCCGATTTCGTGACCGGCAATCGACGCACTGTGCGCAAGCCGGATGAGATAGTGACGGGTCTTCTCATTCCCGAGAATGACCGCGATGCCGAGAGCCATTTCCTCAAGCTGGGCGCACGCCGCTATCTCGTCATCTCAATCGCCATGGTCGGTGCCGTCATCGAATGGACGACAGACCGACGCATTGCCGCGGCGCGCCTGGCGATCGGCGCATGCGGACCGGTGGCACAGCGTCTGCCGTTGCTGGAGCAGGCTTTGCTGGGTTGTCAGGCCGGTGCCGATTTCGCCGCCGTGCTACGGCCCGAACATATCGCCGGATTGGCACCGATTGATGATGTCCGCGGAACCGCCGATTACCGCCGCGATGCCGCCATGACCCTGTTACGCCGCCTTCTGACCGAGCTCCGCCCATGACTCAAAAGCTCTCGAAACATCAGCCATCAACCCAGGTGCTCAGCTTTACCGTCAACGGCCGCGCGACGGTGCTCGAGGTCGATCCCATGCGCCGCCTGGTCGATGTGCTGCGCGAGGATCTGCAGCTCACCGGCACCAAGGTCGGCTGCAATGCCGGCGATTGTGGTGCCTGCACGGTCCTCTTGGATGGCCGCCAGGTCTGCGCCTGTATGGTGCCGGCGGCACAGGCGGCCGGGCGGGAGCTGCGTACGGTGGAAGGATTGGGAACGCCCGGCAATCTCAGCCGCTTGCAGCAGGCCTTTCTCGATCATGGCGCGGCTCAATGCGGCATCTGCACGCCCGGCATGCTGATGGCGGCGCAGGACCTGCTGGACCGTGATGAGCGTCCGGGTGAGCAGGATGTGCTCGATGCCCTGGGCGGTGTGCTCTGCCGCTGCACTGGCTACCGGAAGATCGTCGATGCGGTTTTGTCGGTGGCGCAGTCCACCAATGACCGGCCGATTGCCGGCGAGACCCTGCCAAATGCCGGCGCAGTGGGCAGCCGCATGGCGAAGGTGGACGGCATCGCCAAGATCACCGGCGCCGAGAAATATGGCGCCGATGATTGGCCAACTGACAGCCTGATGCTGCGGGTGATCCGCTCGCCGCATCACCATGCTCGCTTCCAGCTGGGCGATCTCGCAGCTTTCGCCGAGATGCACGGGCTCACGACGATCCTGACGGCAGCGGATGTGCCGGGCCAAAATGTCTTCGGCGTCTATCCGACGGGCAAAGACCAGCCGGTCTTTGCTGAAGGCTATGTGCGCTTCCGTGGTGAGGCGATCTGTGCGCTGGTGGGCGAGGAGGAGACGCTGGCCGCGATTGCCGATGGTGACCTGCCGATCACCTGGGAAATCCTGCCGGCATTGCAGGGCGTTGCCGCCGCGACCGCGCCTGACGCCGTGCAATTGCATCAGACCTCGCCGGGCAACATTCTCGTCACGGGCCGTCTCAGCTCAGGTAATGCTGCCGGTCTTCTGAAGACGACGGAGATTGTGGCGCGCGACCGCTTCCGCACCGCCTTTGTTGAACATGCCTATATCGAGCCGGAGGCCGGCTACGCGCGTCGGGTCGGTGACCGCCTGGAGATCTTCGTCACCACCCAGACACCCTATATGGACCGCGACGAAGTCGCACTGATCATGGGGCTGAGGCCTGAGCAGGTCCGGATCATCCCCAGCGCGGTGGGCGGTGGCTTCGGTGGCAAGCTCGATCTCTCGCTGCATCCGATGATTGCCATCGCCGCCTGGAAGCTTGGCCGGCCGGTCCGCTGCACTTATAGCCGGCCGGAATCCATGGCCTCCACCACCAAGCGGCATCCGGCCGTCATCGATATCGCGGTCGGCGCCGATCGCGAGGGCCGGTTGAAGGCGATCACGTTCGAGGGTGACTTCAATACCGGCGCTTATGCTTCCTGGGGACCCACTGTCGCCAACCGCGTGCCGGTGCATGCCTCCGGGCCTTACGAAGTCGACGCCATCACCTGTATTACCCGGGCGATCTATACCAATGACACGCCGGCCGGTGCCTTCCGCGGTTTCGGCGTGCCGCAATCGGCGATCGCTTTGGAGACGCTGCTCGATGACATCGCCGAGCGGCTGAAGATGTGCCCCTTCGAATTGCGCTATCGTAATGCGCTCGACAGAAATTCGGTGACCGCTAGCGGCCAGCGCCTGGCTGCCAGCGTCGGCTTGCGCGCCTGTCTCGATGTTCTGCGGCCGCAGTGGGATAGCTGGCGGGCCGAAGCCGTGATCCATAACCAGCAGGCTGCTGCTAAAAAGGGTGCGCGGCTGCGGCGTGGTGTGGGCGTCGGCTGTGGCTGGTACGGGATCGGCAATACGTCACTGCCCAATCCATCGATCATGCGGGTTGGCCTGCGCCAGAATGGCCGCATCACGCTCTATAACGGCGCGGTCGATATTGGCCAGGGGTCCAACACGATCATGATGCAGATCTGCGCCGATGCCTTGGGCGTGCCGGTGACGACGATCGATCTCGTCGCTGGCGACACCGATCTCACGGCAGATGCCGGCAAGACCTCAGCCTCGCGCCAGACCTTTGTCTCCGGCACGGCCTTGCGGCTCGCCTCGGAAGATCTGCGGCGACAGATGCTGCGGCTCGCCAATATCGCTGAGCCGGCGCAATTTCGTCATGCTGGCGGCAACTGGATCGTCAGCGATGGTCAGATTGCGCATGAATTGAATCTCTCTAGCCTTCCGACCATCAACGATCATGGCGATCTGATGGTGGGCGAGGGGCGCTTCGATCCGCCGACGTCACCGCTCGATGCCGATGGCCAAGGGATTCCCTATGCGACCTATAGTTTCTCGGCCCAGCTAGCCTTGGTCGAGGTCGATATCGATCTCGGCACCACCAAGGTGTTGCGCATTGCCGCCGCGGCGGATGTCGGCCGCGCCATCAACCCGACCCAGGTCGAGGGCCAATTGCATGGCGGCGTCGCCCAGGGGCTCGGGCTTGCCTTGATGGAAGAGTATATTCCCGGCCGTACTGAGAACCTGCACGATTATCTCATCCCGACCATCGGCGACATTCCGCCGATTGATACCTACATCGTCGAGGATCCGGAGCCGCTGGGGCCGTTCGGGGCCAAGGGCATCGGCGAACCGGCGCTCGTCCCGACCGCACCAGCGATCCTGAATGCCATCCGGCATGCGACCGGCGCCCGCATCACCCAGGTGCCGGCGACGCCGGATCGGCTGCGGGCAGCCTTGCGTCAGATGCAGGAGGCGGCGGAATGACCAGCGCCAGTGATCTCCCCGATACGCGCGGCTCGACCGATGCGCCGAGCGAGCAGGCCTTGGCTGCTGCCAAGGCAAAGGCTGAGGAGATCGTCACCTGCGATGCCTGTCCGGTCCTGTGTCGCATCCGGCTCAGCAAGACCGGTGCGTGCGATCGCTATGGCAATATCGATGGCCGTCTGGTGCGCATGAGCCCGCTGGTGGTGACGCAACGCGTGCTGGATGAGAAGGGTGCCGTCGTCCCGTTCCTCGGTCATGACTGGGATGGGCAACTGGTACCCGGTGCAGAAACCTTCGTGACCGGCATCGGTGCCGGCACCACCTATCCCGATTACAAGCCGGCGCCCTTCATCGTCGGATCGAAGGTCGAGGGTGTCGATATGGTCACAGTGGTGACCGAGGGCATCTTCAGCTATTGCGGCGTCAAGGTGAAGATCGATACGGATCGCTTTATCGGGCCGGAACAGGCGGCGGTGCGCGTCAATGGCGAGCAGGTGGGTCATGTCACCACGGCGGAATATGGCTCGCAGATGCTGGCATTGGGCGGTGTGCGGCACCTGACCGGTGGCAGCAAGAAGGAGGGTACGGTCACCTGCGATACCATGCTGACCCTTTGCAACAAGGGTGCCGTCGAGATGACCATCGATGGCGGCGCCTCCCTGCGTGTGCAGGCCGGCAAGCCGCCGGTGATCGACGGCCAGGAAGAACATCGCATGCGGGTCGGTTGCGGGTCGGCAACGATCGGCATCTTCGCCCAGCAATGGCGCGACCATGTCGATGAGGTGATTGTCGTCGATGACCACATCACCGGTGTCCTGAGCGAGCATCAGGCCGGCCGCTTCCTCGACATGAAGCCGGCCGGCATTCGCGTGCGCGGCCGCAAATCGACACCGGGCCGTTATTTCCAGGTGGCCAATCCCGGCACCGGCTGGGGCGGCACCGATATCACCGATCCACTCGCTATCATCGAGAAGATTTCGCCGGAGACCGCCTGGCCGGGTCTCCGGTTGCTGATGGTCTCGACCACCGGCGAGCATCACGCTTATTTCGTGCTCGACGATCAGCTGAAGCCGCAGCCGGCGCCGATGCCGGCGGCGATCGCCAAGGTGGTCGAGCGCATCGGCGAGAATTGCGAGCCGGCTTTGTGCACTGTGCTGTTCATGGGCGGGGCAGGCGGCAGCCTGCGGGCCGGTGTTACCGAGAACCCGATCCGCCTGACGCGCTCGGTGCAGCAGGCTCTGACGCGGGTCACCTGCGGCGGCGCGCCGGTCTATGTCTGGCCGGGCGGCGGCATCACGCTCATGGTCGATGTGACGGAGATGCCGGATAACGCTTTTGGATACGTGCCGACGCCGGCTCTGGTGGCGCCGATCGAATTCACCATGCGGCGCAGCGACTATGAGGTGATGGGCGGCCATATGGGTTTTGTCAGGCCGGTCGACGGCATTCGCCAGGGACAGGTCCAGGCGATCTCCTGGCGATCTGATCAGCCCTGGCCGCTTGACCCGTTGAATGGCGAGGGAGGCTCTGGCGTATGACGATCCAGGCTGCCCTGATGCCGGATGGCCGTCGTCTGCATCTGCAGCATGGCCCGATCGATCTGGTGATCGAGGCCTGGGGCGCGCCTGACGAGATCATGTCGGCCTATCGCCAGGCGATGGTGGCCTTCCAGACGGTACTGCCAGGTCTCGTTGCGGAACTGCCGCTGTTGCGGCGACCATTGCCGGTGATTGGAGCACTGCCGCAGGCCGAGGATGCGATCGCCCGTAACATGATCGCTGCCTGCGCCCCTTATCGCCATGGTTTCATCACGCCGATGGCCGCGGTGGCGGGTGCCGTTGCCGATCACATCCTCGCAGCATTGCGACGGGATCGGATGCTGGCCAAGGCCTATGTCAATAACGGGGGGGACATTGCGTTCTGGATTGGCAGCGGTGCACAGCTTGATTGCGGCTTAGTGACAGATCTGCTGTCGCCGCGGGTGACAGGCATCTTCCATCTGACACCGGAAATGGCGATCGGCGGCATCGCGACCTCCGGTGCGCCAGGCAAGGGTCGTGGCGGCCGCAGTTTTTCGCTGGGCATTGCTGACGCTGTGACGGTCCTAGCGGTTGATGCTGCAACGGCGGATGCCGCCGTCACCATCGTCGGCAATGCGGTGGATCTGCCGGACCATCCGGCCATTGGCCGCACGCCGGCTGACAGCATTGATCCTGACAGTGATCTCGGCGATCGGCTGGTCACGGTTTCAGTGCCGGCGTTGGGAGCATCCGAGGTCGCTGCAGCGTTGGAGCGCGGTCGCTCCCAGGCGGAAGAGCTCTGCGCTTCGGGTATGATTGCGGCCGCCGTCCTGGCGCTGCAGGGAGAGATCAGGTTGAGCGGATCGCTGTTGCAGCGACATCTCGCTGCGTGACGCGAAGGTAGGTGAGGAAGATGGTTGCCATCAAAGTGCGCAAGATTCAAACCTCGGTGGAAGAAGTCTTCCACGAAGGCGGGCCCGTCGCAGCGAAGCCGTTGCGACAGGGTTCTGTCGTTGCGGTGATCGAAAATCCCTATGCCGGCCGCTATGTCGAGGACATTTTGCCGATGATGGAGGCCTTGAAACCGCTTGGCCTCGAGATGTCGCAGCGGCTAGTGGCAGCGCTGGGCGTTGCACCTGGGGAGATCGAGGGTTTTGGCAAGGGCGCCATCGTCGGTGCCGCCGGCGAATTGGAACATGGCGCGCTCTGGCACGTGCCGGGTGGCTATGCCATGCGTGAGCTGCTCGGCGATGCCAAAGCCATCGTGCCTTCGACCAAGAAGGTCGGCGGACCGGGCACCCAGATCGATATTCCGGTGACCCATATCAATGCCTCTTATGTCCGCAGCCACTTCTCGGCGCTGGAAGTGAGCGCGGTCGATGCCCCGGCCGCAAATGAGATTGCCGTCATCCTGGTGATGACGACGGGACCGCGCATTCATGCGCGGGTCGGCGGCCTGAAAGCCTCCGAGATCAAGGGAGAGGATGGATTGCGATGACAGCCAAGATCCGCAAGCTGGTGGTGCAGGTCGAGGAGACCCGCAGCGAGATGGGCAAGGAAGTCAATCCGCCGGTCCGCAAGGCGGCGGCGATTGCCGTGATCGAGAATCCCTTTGCCGGAAAATATGCCGAGGACCTGACAACGCTGATGGATATCGGCGAGGAGCTGGGCGACCTGTTGGGTCGCCGCGCTGTCGCAGCCTTGGGTATCAAGCCGAATGAGGCCGAGAGCTATGGCAAGGCGGCGATCGTCGGCGATGCCGGCGAGCTGGAACATGCCGCTGCCATCCTGCATCCGAAGCTCGGCAAGCCGCTGCGTGTGGCGGTGGAGAAGGGCGCGGCACTCGTCCCCTCGGCGAAGAAACGGGCGGGGATCGGTGCGCCGATCGATGTGCCGCTCGGCCACAAGGATGCCGCTTTCGTGCGCTCGCATTTCGATGCCATGGAAGTGCGAGTTTCGGATGCGCCGCGATCGAACGAAATCCTTGTCGCCGTCGTTGTCACCGATAGCGGCCGGCCGCTGCCGCGCGTGGGCGGGCTGCAGGTGAGCGAGATCGAAGGCAAGGACGGGCTGCGCTAAGCGGCAGAGGGAGAGCAAAGATGGCTGAAGCTGCCGCATCCGGTGGTCCAAGTGGCAAACTGGTCATTCGCAATATCGGTCTGCTGCTAAGCGGCGATATCGAGAAGCCGATCCTGGCTGCAGACACTGTCGTCGCCATCGACGGCCGAATCGTCTTCGCCGGCAAGGAGAAGGATGCCGATGTCGGCGGCGCCGCGACGGTGATCGATGCCAAGGGCTGTACCTTGGCGCCGGGCCTGATCGACAGCCACGTCCATCCGGTTTTCGGCGACTGGACGCCGCGCCAGAGCCAGTTGGGCTGGATCGATTCCTTCCTCAATGGCGGCGTTACCACCATGATCTCGGCAGGCGAGGTGCATTTGCCTGGCCGGCCCAAGGATGTGATCGGCGTCAAGGCTTTGGCGATCACTGCCCAGCGCGCTTTCGACGCTTTTCGCCCGGGCGGCGTCAAGGTGCATGCCGGTGCGCCGGTGATCGAGAAGGGCATGGTCGAGGAAGACTTCGCGGAACTGGCCAAGGCGGGCGTCAAATTGCTCGGCGAAGTGGGGCTCGGTTCTGTCAAAGCCGGCGAGGAAGCCGGCAAGATGGTCGGGTGGGCGCGCAAATACGGCATCCAGTCGACCATTCATACCGGTGGCCCCTCGGTGCCAGGCTCGGGCTATATTGACAAGGATGTGATCCTGGCCGCCGATGCCGATGTCATCGGCCATATCAATGGCGGGCATACTGCTTTGCCGCTGTCGCAGATCGAATGTCTCTGCAGCCAATGTAGCCGGGCGATCGAGATCGTTCACAACGGCAATGAGCTCGCGGGCCTGCATGCCTTGCGCACGGCAAAGGAGATCAAGCAGCTGCACCGCGTTATCCTGGGAACCGACTCACCAGCCGGTTCCGGTGTACAGCCGCTCGGGATCTTGCGCATGATCGCACTGCTGTCTTCCATCGGCGATACGCCGGCGGAAATTGCCTTCTGTTTTGCTACCGGTAACACCGCGCGCATCCGCGATCTCGATTGCGGCCTGATCGAAAACGGCCGCTCGGCGGATTTCGTGCTGATGGATCGCGCCCAGCATAGCAGCGGCAGCGACATCCTGGATTCGGTGCGCAAGGGTGACCTGCCGGGCATCGGCATGGTGATCATCGACGGTGTGGTGCGGGTCGGGCGTTCGCGCAATACGCCACCGGCGGATCGTGTGCCGGAAGTTTTACCAAAGGGGTGAGTGGGCGTAAGGAAGCGGGGCCAGGGGTTGGTCTCGCCAGGAAAGTCGCCGGTAAGGGAAATGCCATTGCCGGCGGGAACAATGCTATGACACAAATATCGTGCTGACACAGGGAGGATCGAATGTCCGCGCATGATCAAGTAAAGAATACGCCGCTGCAGGGCGGCCGCATTACCCGTCGCCGTTTCGTTGCCGGTTCGGCGGCCCTGGGGTTGGCGACAATCGCCGCGCCGCGCATCGTGCGCGCCGATGGCGGCAAGATCACTGTCCTCAACTGGCAGGGCTACGGCACCGACGAGGCCTGGGCGCTCGCCGAGTTCAAGAAGAACACCGGCATCGAGGTGGTGCACGACTATTTCAACTCCGAACCGGAGATGATCACCAAGCTGCGCACCAATCCCGGCGCCTATGACGTCGTGCTGACCAACTGCGCCTGGAACGGTATCGCCTCGAAGGAAGGGCTGGTGCAGCCGATCGAAACGGCGAAGATCACCACCTTCAAGGACCTGACGCCGGGCCTGCGCGATTCCAAGCTGCTGAATGATGGTGGCAAGACCTATGGCGTCTCCTGGGTCTGGGGCATGACGGCAATCGCCTATAACACCGACATCTTCAAGGCGAAGCCGGAGAGCATTGAGATCCTCTGGGATGCCAAGCAGGCCAAGCGTGTCGCCTTCCGTGACGATGCGATCGAGGCCGTTTCCTTCGCCGCCATCGCCACCGGCCAGGACATGAACCATCCGAAGGACATGGCGAAGATCAAGGAGAAGCTGCTGGCGCTGAAGGGCCAAGTGGCGACCTTGTGGTCGTCGGAAGACGAGTTCAACAAGCTGTTCTCGGCCAAGACCTTCGACATCTCGCCGTATTGGAGCGGCTCGGCCGCGCGCAGCAAGAGCAATTTCAAGCTGCCGGTCGGCTATGTCGTGCCGAAGGAAGGTGCTATCGGCTGGTTCGACGGCCTCGCTATCGCCAACAAGGCGCCGAATGTCGACGGGGCGGAGAAGTTCATCTCCTACATGACCGACCCGGACTTCTATTTTACCTGGGCCACCAAGGTCGGTGCGCCGGCCTCGGCTAATCCCAAAGCCAATGCCAAGCTGCCGGATGATGACGTCGCTAAGAAGATCCACAGCGACAAGGCCTCGATCAAGCGCCTGCAGTATATGGCGCCGCTCTCGGATGAAGAACGCCAGAGCTATTCCGATCTGTGGACCGAAGTGAAGGCCGAGTTCGCCAAGTAAGCACAGCTCGACAGCCGGAAATGGATCAGGCCCCGCAAGGGGCCTGATCTTTTTGGTGTCTTAGCCAAGAGTCTCTCGCAAGCGCTTCAGCGTGCGCGTAAACACAGCCGGATCATCCAGCGCCCGGGCGAGCACGAGGCCACCCTGAATGCCACCGAGAATATCTTCGGTCAGTGCCTTTGCCGCAGCCGGCGTATGGCCGCAGCGCGTGAGGGCCTTGGTCAAAGACTTGGCCCAGTCGGCGAAGTAGCTTTTGACGGCGGCGGCAAAGCGATCACGGGTATTGTCGAGGGCGAACACACCGACCAGGCAGACACGGCGCCCGGCACGAAAATAGTCCTCGACCGCCATGAACATATGATCGATGCCGGCCTTGGGATCATCGCTGTCACGCAGGGGCTGATAGACATTGACCTGGAACCAGGTATCGATCTCCGCCAGCACGATGGTCGCCATCTCTTCTTTCCCACCAGGGAAGAAGTGGTAGAGGCTGCCTTTGCCAAGCCCAGTCTTCTCGGTGATGACCGAGAGGCTGGCACCCTCGAAGCCATATTCGCGAAAGATTTCGCCGAGCGCGGGGACGATCGTCTCGCGCTCGGCGCGTGCCTTGCTCATTGGCGTCCGGGATTACAGGCCGAGATCCGATAAGCTCGGATGATCGGCGGGGCGGGGCTTGCTGCGGTCCCAATGATATTTGCGGTCGCTTTCCTTGATCGGTAGATCGTTGATGCAGGCAAAGCGCCGCTGCATCAGGCCATGCTCGTTGAATTCCCAATTCTCGTTGCCGTAGGAGCGATACCAGTTGCCGGAATCGTCGTGCCACTCATATGCGAAGCGGACGGCAATGCGGTTGCTCTCCCAGGCCCAGAGCTCCTTGATCAGGCGATAATCGAGTTCTCGGCGCCATTTGCGGGTGAGGAATTCGACGATCGCTTCGCGACCCTGGATGAATTCGGCGCGGTTCCGCCAATAGCTGTCCTGTGTGTAAGCGAGCGATACGCGGGCCGGGTCGCAGCTGTTCCAGCCGTCTTCCGCGCCACGAACCTTTTGCGCAGCGGTTTCTCGTGTGAACGGCGGGAAGGGAGGACGGGATTCGGTCATGGCAGACTCCGGTGAAAGATGTAGGGGGGAACATTGTAAGTGTACCGAGTGGTACAGTGCGTTTTGATCTTCTGTCAACCAACATCTGATGCCAGCGATGCGCTGCCGATCGCGGGGGACAGAGTGCCATTAAAAATGACAAACCATGGCTGTGAGTGTGGTTCGGTCCGACGAAACTTGATGAATTGGGTAAAGATTCCGATGGCGCGGGGAGAAGACTGTTCTCCCTGCCTCGATCTGCATTGCATCAATCCTTTCTTTACCGGGGTTGCGTAGATCGAAAGGAAGGTTGCCAACTTCTTTCGATCGGGGAGAGTGCCGTGCTCAACGCAGTATCAGTCAGGACCATCCTGCGAACCGTGATTTCAGCGCTTGCCGCGGTGATCGTCATCCTGCTCGGCCTCGGGGCCTGGAGTTCCTGGCAGCAGCTGCAAGTCGCCAAACACATCGCTAGCGTGGCGGAAGCTTCGAGCTTCGCTTTTACGGCGATGCATAACCTCCGCACCGATCGCTCCACCACGGTGCAGTCGTTGAACGCACCGGGCCCGATCGCCGACGATACACGCAAGCGGCTGGAGAGCATCCGCAACGAAGAAGTGCCGGCACTCGACGCTGCTTTGGCCATGCTGCCGGGCATCGATTTCCCGGAAAAGCAGACGGTCTTGCCGGAACTGCAGCAACTGGCGGCCAGCGTCAAGGATATGCAGAAGACGGCCTGGGACGAGATGGCAAAGTCGAAGGACGCCCGCAAGGCAGGTCTCGACGCCGACTATCAGAAACAGTCGACGGCCTTGCTGACGGTACTCAACAAGGTTTCCGATCGCCTGGCAGCTGCCGTCAAGCTGCAGGATGCTTTCATCGACCAGATGCTGCTGGTGCGCCAGATGGCCTGGATGGTGCGCAATACCGGCGGCGATGCCTCGCTGATCGTTTCCAATGGCGTTGCCGGCATGAAGCTGGCGGCTGACACACCGGAAAAATACAAGGCGGCCGTCACCGCCTCGGAGACGGCCTGGTCGGCGCTGGAAGGCATCGTCTTCGGCTCATCCTTGCCGCCGAAACTGCGCGCGGCGATCGACGATGCGAAGAGTGTCTATTTCGAGCCGACCTATTCGACGCAACGCGATCGCGTCCTGCAGACCGTGCTTAGCGGCGGCACGCCGGAAATGAACTCGGAACAGTGGACGGTGATGAGCGTCGGTCGCCTTTCCAAGCTGCTGGCCGTTGCGGTGGCAGGGCTTGATGCAGCGAAGGAACGGGCGGCATCGGAGGAATCGGCAGAGGTGGTGAACCTGACCATTCAGGTCAGCCTCTTGCTGCTGGCGATACTCGGCGCACTGGCTAGCAATGTCCTGATCAATCGTCGCATCGTCGGTCCCTTGCATGCGATCAAGGAGGCGATGCTGCGGATCGCCGCCGGCGATCTTGACGCCGAGGCCTCCTATCCGGGCCGCCGGGATGAAATCGGCGCCCTGGCCAGCGCCTTCGGCACTTTCAAGCAGAATGCCGCGGACAAGGCCCGCTTTGAGGCCGAGCAGCAGGAGCGGCGCGCCCAGGCGGAAGCGCGGCAGCAGGCGATCGAAGGTTATATCAATGCCTTCGAAGGCCAGGTCCGCGATGTTCTGGATGCTGTCGGCAGTGCGTCGCAGCAGATGCTGGTGACCTCCGACACCATGACGCGGACGGCGGAGCGCAGCAATCAGCAGGTGCGTGCTGCGGCAGATGTGTCGGAAGAAGCGTCGACCAACGTGCAGGCAGTCGCCGCCGCTTCAGAGGAGCTGTCTGCCTCGATCAGCGAGATCAGCCGCCAGGTGACCTCGGCGGCGACCATTGCCGGACGGGCCGTGGAAGAGACCCAGGCGACCGATCGCACCGTGCAGAGCCTGGCGGAAATCGCCAACAAGATCGGCGATGTCATCAAGCTGATCAGTGACATCGCCGGCCAGACCAATCTGCTGGCGCTCAATGCCACGATCGAGGCAGCCCGCGCGGGTGAGGCCGGCAAGGGCTTTGCCGTGGTGGCGAGCGAAGTGAAGAGCCTCGCCAACCAGACCGCCAAGGCGACGGAAGACATCGCCACCCAGATCGCCGCGGTGCAGGGTGTCACCCAGGAAGCGGTCGATGCCATCAAGCGGATCGGCGGCACCATCGACAACGTGAGCGCCATTGCCACCTCGATTGCTTCCGCGGTCGAAGAGCAGGGTGCTGCCACCCAGGAAATCACCCGCAACACCCAGATGGCTGCAGCACGTACCCGCGACGTCTCCAGCAACATCGCCGGCGTCACGGCAGAAGCCAATGCCACGGGCGAGGCGGCAGGGGGCGTCAAGGTGGCGGCAGAAAGCCTCGGTCTTCAGGCGGAGCGCCTGCGCAGCGAAGTGCATAACTTCCTGGCCCGGATGCGCGCAGCCTGACCCCGCGGCGTGATGAATGTTGAAATAGGGGGAAGCGGCCAGCTTCCCCCTATTTCTTTGCCGGTGCCTTGCGTCGCTTCGCGACACGCGCAGCCTTGATTTCGCGGTCGGCCTCGGCGATCTGGAAAGCGCGACGGCTCCACAGGCACAGCTCGTCGGTATCCTCGAGCATGCCGGCCGGGACGGCATAATAGCCGGTCAGTGCGACTTCCCGCTTGCTGGTGCGATAGGTGAAAGGTTGCGAACCCATCGCCAGGAAAGCATCACGTCCGGCCTCGTTCACGCGCATATAGAGTGTCCCACGGATGATGAAGGCGAATTGGACGGCATCCAGCAGCAAGCCGGTACCGCTGAAGAAACGCTTGGTTTCGACCGGGCCCAGTTCCGCCAGTGCGTCGACCAGATAATCGGCGAAATCGTCGCGCATTGGTTTGGCGACGGCAGATTTGCCGGTGGTGCCAGCCGGCTTTTTCAGCGCTGTCGGCTTTGGCGATGCCGTTTTGCTCGCCCGTGATTTGGTCGCTGCCCGCGCCATGCTGCCATTCTCCGTCGGAAGCGGGCGCCAGTTTAGCAAACTAAATTCATCGCACCACGTTCTTGATGAAGCGCAGCAGCGTCTTGCCTGGATTGGCATAGGCATAAGGCTGGCTGCTTGCGAAGCCGGTGGACTGGCCCCTCGCCAGGCGCTGGGTCTTGCCGGCGACGATGAGGTCGAGCGTGCCGCTGATCACCGTCACCAGTTCATGCATTCCGGCTGGATCAGGTTCGGCGTCATAGCGCTCGCCGGGAGCCAGGGACCAGGACCATAGTTCGACCTCTTGCCGCGCGGGGCAGCTTTCCAGCAGGCGCGCCTTGCTGCGCTTGTCCTTGCCCTGCCACAGATCCACCGGCTTGTCTGGCTCGCCGGTATCATCGGCCTGGGTCAGCCGGGCGAAAGTGAGGTTCAGGGCTGCCGCCAATCGGTCGAGCGTCGCCAGGCTGGCATTGCCGTCGCCGGCCTCGATCAGGGTCAGCATGCGGCGGCTGAGCTCGGCACGATCCGCCAAGGCCTGCTGGCTGAAGCCCAGTTCCTGGCGCCGTTGTCTGATATTCATGCCGACGATTTCCTGCAAGCTTGCCATGACCCACCCCGATAAAGGAATGAGAAATATATTGCTCAATGCCGGCATGCGCAATATATTGCGCATCATTTTAGGATCAGCCGGATCGGACCGCAGATGAGCAATACCTTCCAGCCCTTCGAATTGGAGCATTACCAGTCGCTGTATGAGCATGAGGTGGAGATCAATCTCGCCGATAGCAGTGTCAAATGCCTCGGCACCCGTGACTGGCTGACGGCGGAGGAGCAGGAGGAGTTGCTCTCGACGGGGCTCTTCTACCCACAGGTCAACGGCACCTTGCTGCTGCGACAGCGCATCGCCGCGCTCTATTCCGGGGCCAAGGCAGAAAATGTGCTGGTGACGGTGGGGGCCTCGCAGGCGAACAGCATGGTGGCGGCAACCTTGCTACAGCCGGGTGATGAAGTGGTGGTGGTGTCACCCGGTTATCGCCAGATCTGGGGCATGGCCCGCAATCTTGGTTGCACCGTCAAGGAATGGAAACTTGATCCGCAGAATGGCTGGCGGCCGGATTTCGATGAGCTTGATCGCCTGGTCACGCCGCGCACCAAGCTGGTTGCGATCGTCAATCCCAACAATCCCACCGGCACAATCTTCACGGCAGAGGACTGCCGTCGTATCGTCGCCGCCTGCTCGAAGCATGGCACCTGGCTGCATGCCGATGAGGTATATTGCGGCACTGAGACAAGTGGTGGGGCGGAGACACCCAGCTTCTGGGGTGCATATGATCGGCTGATCTGCACCAACAGCCTGTCCAAGGCCTATGGTCTCAGCGGCCTGCGCATCGGCTGGGCGGTGGCGCAGGTCGATGTCGTGGAGAATCTCTGGCGTCGGCATGAATATGCTGTCATCGCCGCCGCGGCCCCCAGCATGACCCTGGCGGCAATCGCCTTGAAGCCGGAGAAACGCCAGCGCCTGATCGAACGTCAGCGGGATCTTTCCAAGTCCGGCCGGCGCGTGTTGGAAAGCTGGCTCCGGCAGCAGGGCAATGTCTTCAGCGTGCTGCCTTCGGCAGCGACTAGCCTTGGCTTCGTGCGCTTCGACCTGCCGCTCTCTTCCTTCGATTTCGCCGAGGCGATCCGCCAGGAGGCGAGCGTCCTGGTGGCGCCGGGCAGTTATCTCGGTACCGAACAGCATCTCCGCATCACGCTGGGTTATGAGCCGGACAAGGTGCTGAAGGCGCTGGACCGGATTGGCGAGGTGGCGGCGAAGCTTCGCCGCGCCTAATCCTCGGCTGCGGCAAGCGGGAAGGGTGCTGGATCGACGAAGCGTTTCAGCACGTTCCCTGTCATGCGGACGACATTGTTGTCGTAGCTGTTATGGGCAAGCGCGCTGGCCCAGGTGATAGAGCCGGTCGAGAAGACGGCGCCACCGTTGTCGCATTCGAAGAACACGATCTCGGCCCGCACCCGGTCGCAATCCAGGCCATCAATGCCGGGATAGTAGAACAGCAGTTCTTCTGGTGTCATGCCATAGATGACGGTGTGATCGACCGAGCGGGCGAGGACCAGCGCATGCGGTGGTGTGCCGAGCTTCCGGTCGGCGGCATCGAGCTCATAGCCGGCGGCACCACCAAGGCTGCCGAAATCGCCGATCTTCTCGTCCGGTCCGATCCCGTCGAAAATGAAAGCCGCGCGCCGTTCGAAGCTGTCGGGCAGACGCTCATAATGTGAATTCTCGTCAAAGCCCTCGGCCACGAATCCGACGCCGACCAGATGCTGTGGCGCCAGGCCCTGGCTGCGCCAGAGACCGCCGAATGCGCCGTCAAAGGCGTGATAACGCTCTCCCGGCGGCACTTCATGGCAGCGCGTGCCAGTCTCGCCGCGGCGGACCTCGATGGCATCGGGCCAATCGGGATGCGTCGCCACCCGCCAATAGAAGCCGTTGCCGCCGAGATACATCAGCCGGCCGCCGGATTTCAGATAGGCCTGAAAGGCATTGATCATCGGCAGGGTATGATATTCGGGATGGCTGCCGGTGATGACACATCGATAGCGGGAGAGAAGTCCCACGCCTTCGGCGTCGATCCGGTCATCGGTGATGATGTCGTAGGCTTGGCCGGTCGCCTCCAGCCAGTCGATGACATGGAGATCGGCGTTGAAGTTCCAGATCGCCCGTTTCGGCCGGGTGTTCAGGATCGGCCGGCGCGCCGAGCTGTAGCAGGCACCGCTGCCGTCGAGATGGTAATCATAGAGCGAAACGCCGAAATCGCGGCGCTGCTGCAGGAAGATCTCGGCCGGTCCCAGCTCCAACAGGCGACCATAGGCCGGCTCTGAAAGCGGATCCTCCCAGCCGTGATGGCTATTGGCATAAGCGAGGAAGGTATAGGTCGAGGCGAGGAAGGCGATGGGCGCTGTTGCCGCGCTGCGCGGCGGCAGGACGAAGAAGGGGACATGGTCTTCTTGCTCAGGGGTATCACCGCTCACGAGATGCAGCGCATAAATGCCACTGCGCAAATTGCCGGGCACGGTCCAGGTGAAATCCGTGTCCCAGGCAGCGTCATAGAGATCATCGCTGTGGAAATGAATAGCGCCATAAAGATCGGGTTGGTCACGCCAGCAGGTCGTCTCCCCATGCCAGTCATGGCCAGTGACGGCGCGGGTCGGCAGGTTGATGGCGATCCCGTCGAGCTTATTGTCGGAGAGGTCGCGGATATGGCGGCTGTCGATATCGCAGCTGAAATCCCATTGCGCGATCGGCAGCAGATCGAGGTCGAAGGGATGCGCAAGTGCCGACAGCTTTTCGGTCGTGGTAACGCCGCGATAAATTGCCGGTGCCTCGATCTTGCCATCGAAGGCTTGCGCGATGACGAGGCGTCTGGCCTCGATGCTGTCCAGGCGAGCAGCGATGATGAAGGGGGGCGTCAGGCGATCAGCAAGACTGACGACGGTCTTTTCCCATGCGGTTTCCAATTGTGGCCCCAAGGGGCGGGGATGAACCGGCTTGGCCAGCAGAACGAGATCACCGCCGGGCTTCGGCAGACTGGCCGCCAGCAGATACCAGTCATCGGTGGTCAGCGGCGAGGGGAGGGTCAGGGTCTGCTGTCCGTTGGTGCCGGTCACGCAGAGCTGTGGCCGGCCGTCGCCATCGAGCCGCAGATCGAAGCCGCAGGCGCCGTCTTCCGGGCTTGTCAGGCGCGAGATGATGGTTTGGCACCGATCCGCCGCCGGCCGTGTCGCGCGAATCAGGACGGCGAGGGTGAGATTGTCGAAATCATGCGGCAGACGATCGGCGGGGATATGAATGCAGGAACCGGTAATGATCTCCTGGCGCCTCCCGGGATAGGAGCCGGCGAAGTCGGCTACGATTTCTTCTGCCTTGAAGCCCGGACCATCCGGCCGGTCATCGCCGCAGATCAAGCGCCGGAGTTTCGCCCGATATTGAGCTGCGCCATCTTCACAGCTCACCTTGAAAGCGATCTTCTCCCCGGGGCGTACGGAGAAGCGATCGGCATAGCCAATGATTTGCAGCATCGACGCGCTCCTAGAGAGGAAGATCCTGGCCGGTATGATCTTTCCAGCGCAGACGGAAGACCGCCCATTCGGCCTCGGCGTAGGAGCTGAATTCGTCGCCGGTGAAGGAGAATGGCTCATGCGGCGTTACGCCGAAGCGCGCCAATTTCAGCTTCAGCGGCCAGATGCGGCTTTCGCGGATCAGCACATATTTGCCGGCAAAGGGGCCGGTACGGAAGAGATTGAGGATGCGCTGCAACTCGCCACTATGGTGGCCGTAAGGATTGGCGCGAAACTCTTCGGCGAGATCCAGGCGATACACAATACCTTTCATGACGACACCGTCACGTCGCCCATGACACTGCTCAGACTGCGTTGCAGCTTGTCGACGATCTCTTCGATTTCGGCGCGGCTGACGATATAGGGTGGCGACAGGATGATGATATCGCCTTGCCTGCCATCGACATTGCCGCCGACCGGATAGCAGATCAGGCCGTTCTCAAAGGCACGATCCCGTAACCGGGCGTGAAGCTTGAGATCGGGTGCGAAGGGGAGCTTGCTCTGTCGGTCCTGCACCAACTCGACACCCTGGAACAGGCCGCGACCGCGGATGTCGCCGATATAAAGACGGTCGCCCAGCTCTGCTTGCAGCAACTCTCGCAGGTAATGCCCCATCTCTGTCACGTTCTGCAACAGATGGTCGCGGGCGATCACCTGCTGCACGGCGACGCCGGCAGCACAGGCCGCCGTATGGCCGGTGAAGGTATGGCCGGTCATCAACCCGCCATGGGCCTCGAATATCGGCCCACGCAGTCTTTCATGATAGATAGCGGCGGAAAGCGGGATATAGCCACCGGCAAGGCCTTTCGCCACCGACATGATATCCGGTTCGACGCCATCGGTCTCCAGCGCGCGCCAGGTGCCGCAGCGGCCGCTGCCGCACATCACTTCATCGGCGATCATCAGCACGCCGTGGCGGTTGCAGATTTCGCGCACCATCTTGGCATAGCCTGGCGGTGCCGGCACGCAGCCACCGGCAGCCCCCACCACCGGCTCGAAGATGAAAGCGGCGATGGTTTCGGGGCCACAGCGCAGGATCTCGGCTTCGAGTTGAGCGGCGCAGGCTTTGGCAACTTCCGCCGGTGATGCATTCGCCGAAATATCTGCCGGCGGCCGATAGGCATTGGCCGCGGAGAGCAGGGAGGCGGGCACCAGAGCGCCCTCGAAAGCGTGGCGCCGGTCGAGGAAACCGGAGATCGCCAGGGCCCCCAGGGTATTGCCATGCCAGGAGCGTTCGCGGGCGATGAAGCGATGGCGGGATATCTCGCCGTTTGCGACATGATATTGCAACGCGATCTTGAGGCAGGATTCCACCGCCTCGGAGCCACTCGAGCAGAAGGTCATGTATTTGAGACCGCCACCGCAGCTCGCTGCCACCCTGGACGTCAGTTCCTCCAGCGGATCGCTGGTGAAGGTATAACGATAACCATGGGCGATACGGTCGAGCTGATCCTTGATGGCGGCATTGACCTCTTCATGGGCGTGACCCAAAGAGAAAACAGCCGGGCCCGCCGAGCCATCGATATATTGGCGGCCATTGGTATCGTATATATAGCAGCCCTTGCCCCAGGCAACTTTCGGCAAAGGCGGCGCCTGCCATTCCAAGGCACGGGCAGTCGCGGCCGGGCTGTTGGAAGAAACCGTCTGCATCTCAGCTGCGTGTGCGCGGGTCATCGACATATCCAATGAAAGAGCTGTACAGGGCGGCAACCTTGTTCATGCGGTCCTCGACCGCGGGGCCGAGTTCAGTGAAGACGCCGTTGATCATCAGGTTCACCAGGCTCGCCATCTGCGCCATGGATTCCCAGACGAAATTCATTTCAGTGGGAACGGCGAAGAACTCGCTGCTGCGGCCTTCCGCCCAGTCGCAATAGGGATCGGCGATCAGGGTGACGGGGATGCCGGCTATATGTGCTTTTTCCGCCAGCAGCTTGGTCGGACGGGAATAGCGGCGCGAGTCAACCAGGACCAGGCAGCTTTCGCGCGGTGCCGACAACAAGAGCTCCGCGAAACTGCCGCTGGAGAGGTCAAGCAGATGCACGTTCGGTCGCAGATATTGCAGCTGATGGGCGAGCAGGCTGGCGATGCCGCGTTCGGTCTGGAAGCCGCCGACAAAGACCTTCGGCATATGGGCAAGCCGGCGGATCACCTGCCGGAAGTCCGGCGTCTGGGCGATCTCATAGACACGAACCAAGCTGGCGATCTCCAGTTGCAGGCTTTTCGCCAGCGGATCGCCGGTCTCATCAGCCTGCTGCTGAAAGCTCCGCAGCCGATCGGCGATCAGCCAGTGCTTGTCACCGAGATCATTCTTCAGATCTGCTTTGAGATCCTTGAGGCGGTCATAGCCGAGGGCACGGCAGAACCGGCCGACCGTCAATTCACTGACCCCGATCTTGCTTGCCAGGCTGGCGCCGGTCTCGAAAGGGATGTCGGCAAGATTGGCGAGTATATAGGTCGCGATCGCATGCTCTGCCTTGGTGGCGGAGGGCAGGAAATCGGCGAGGCGGTCACGCAGGGGTTGGGTCATAGATACTGATAGTTATTTTTATAACATAATTTATAAAATGATATTTTTAATAACGCAACAGAAGAGAAGGTCCCAGTTTTGAGGGTTTTTGCAGTGCAGAATTCATTTATTTGAGTTGCGCACCTCAAAATTTGACGCCATGGTCGCCCTCATGTCCGATCGTGACCTCATCTCACCTTTGCCGGAAGCGCGCACTCTGCAGCCAGGTGCTGCGGCGCTTGAGCCGCCGGTACGGCTGACCCTGGTCGATGTTGCCCGCGTGGCTGGTGTGAGCCTCGCCACCGTCGACCGCGTGATCAATCACCGGCCCGGCGTCAGCAAGCGCGCCATCGCCAAGGTCGAGGAAAGCCTCGCCCAACTCGGTTACCGCCCCGATCCAGTGGCAGCACAGCTCGCCCGGCGGACCAGCCTTCGCTTCTGCTTCCTGCTGCCGAGCGGCAGCAACAGCTTCATGCGGCAACTCGCCGAGCAGATCCGTCAGACCGGCGACTGGTTGAAAGAACAGCGCGCCGTCATTGAGATGCGCGAGGTCGATGTCTTCGACCCGCAGGCTCTGGCGCATGCCTTGGACACGCTCGGCGATAACTATCAGGGTGTCGCCGTGGTGGCGCTCGACCATCCGGCGGTGCGCGAGGCGATCGATGCCTTGGCGGCGCGCGGTGTTGAGGTTGTGACGCTGGTTTCCGATGTGCCGACCTCACGGCGCAGCCGCTTCATTGGCATAGACAATCCTTCCGCCGGCCGCACCGCCGCCACCTTGCTGGGGCGCTTCGCCGGCCAGAAGCATGGCTCAGTAGCGCTGATCGCCGGCAGCCTCGCCTTGCGTGACCATGCGGAGCGGCAGTTCGGTTTCCAGCAGGTGATCGGCGCGGATTTTCCACATCTGTCCGTCCTGCCGGTCGTCGAAGGCCGGGACGATTCCGATCTCTGCCGCGAAGTGACGGCGCGGCTGCTGGTGCAGCATCCCGATCTCGTCGGCATCTACAATATCGGCGCCGGCACGCGCGGTGTGGCGGAAGCGCTCGAAGCGAGCGGCCGGGCGCAGGAGGTCGTCTTCGTCGGCCATGAACTGACCCAGCATTCCCGGCGTTTCCTGCTGAGGGGCGTCATGGATGCGGTGATCAACCAGGATGCCGGCCATGAGGCACGCTCGGCCTGTCGCATCCTGCTGGCGCGTTGCCTGAACCAGCCGATCCTGGCCGATCAGGAGCGGATCCGGATCGATATCTTCGTGCGCGACAACCTGCCCTGAGCAGGAGCGTGTTTTGGTTGCCGAATTATAGTAGCGGGGAGTGTGAGCATTGTTCATTGGCATCGACGTCGGCACTTCGTCGATCAAATCCGTCCTGGTGGATCGGGACGAACGCCTGGTTGCCAGCGCCCAGGTGTCGCTGGTCGTCTCGCGGCCCCAGCCGGGCTTTTCCGAGCAGACACCGGAAGACTGGTGGCATGCAGCGCTGGAGACATTGGACCAGTTGCACCGCTCAGCGCCGCGGGAGATGAATGCGGTCACCGGCATTGGCTTCTCCGGCCAGATGCATGGTGCCACGCTGCTGGATCGCGACGGCAATGTCTTGCGTCCCTGTATCCTGTGGAATGACGGTCGTTCGTCGGAAGAATGCCGCGAGATGGAAGCGGCCTGCCCGGAATTGCACGCGATCAGCGGTAATCTTGCCATGCCGGGTTTCACCGCGCCGAAGCTGCTGTGGGTGAAGAAGCATGAGCCGGAGATCTTCGCCAAGGTTGCCAAGGTGCTGCTGCCCAAGGCCTATCTGCGCTATCGCCTGAGTGGCGAAATGATCGAGGATATGTCGGATGCCGCCGGCACGCTCTGGCTCGATGGTGCCAAGCGTGACTGGTCGGACAAGCTGCTGGCACTGACGGGGCTTACCCGCGCCCATATGCCGAAACTCGCTGAGGGCAATGCCGCAGCCGGCCGTCTGAAGCCGGAACTGGCCAAGCGCTGGGGTATGCAAACGCCTCCGGTTCTCGCTGCCGGCGCCGGCGACAATGCCGCCGGTGCCGTCGGCCTCGGTGCCATTCAAGCCGGCGATGCCTTTATCTCGCTTGGCACCTCCGGCGTGGTCTGGGTGACGACCGGCACTTTCGCGCCCAATCCCGCTTCCGCCGTGCATGCCTTCTGCCACGCCGTCCCGCATACCTGGCACCAGATGGGCGTCATTCTCTCCGCCGCCTCGAGCCTCAGCTGGCATGCCGGTATCATGGGCAAAAGCGAGACCGAGTTACTAGCGGAACTGGGCGACAAGCCGTTGGCGCCGTCACCGGTCACCTTCCTGCCATATCTGTCCGGCGAGCGGACACCGCATAACGATGCTGCGATCCGTGGCCTGTTCCACGGTCTCTCGCATGAGACGAAGCGCGCCGATCTCACCCAGGCAGTGCTGGAAGGCGTTGCCTTCGCGGTCAAGGACTGCGTCGCCGCTCTAGCCGGCGCGGGAACGAAGATGACGGGTGCCGATGTCATCGGTGGTGGCAGTCGCTCACCGTTCTGGCTGGCGCTGATGGCCTCGGTCCTCGATATGCCGTTGAGCCGTCTTGCCGAGAGCGATGTCGGTGCTGCCCTTGGCGCTGCGCGTCTTGGCCGCATGGCGGCGACCGGAGAGAACCCGGCCGATGTCTGCCGCAAGCCCGTACGGCTCGATACCTTTTCGCCCGATCCTGCTTTGGTCAAAGCCTATGCCGGATCATATCAGCGCTACCGAGCGCTTTACCCGCTTCTCAAAGGAGTTGCCAGATGAACGCCCCCAGCCAATCGTTCTTCCCGATCGCCGAGGCGATCCGCTACGAAGGGCCCGACAGCAAGAATCCGCTCGCCTACAAATACTATGATGCCGACCGCGTGGTGCTCGGCAAGCGCATGGAAGACCATCTGCGCTTTGCCGTCTGCTACTGGCACACCTTCTGCTGGCCCGGCCTCGATCCCTTCGGCGGCGAGACCTTCCTGCGGCCCTGGATGCAGGCCGGCGGCGACGCCATGGCCCAGGCGAAGCAGAAGGCCGATATCGCCTTCGAGATGTTCCGTCTGCTGAATGTACCGTTCTTCACCTTCCATGACCGCGATATCGCGCCGGAAGGGGCTACACTCGCGGAATCGAACAAGAATGTGCGCGCCATTGCCGATATCTTCGCGAAGAAGATGGAAACGGCGAAGGTGAAGCTGCTCTGGGGCACCGCCAATCTCTTCAGCAACCGTCGGTTCATGGCCGGTGCCGCCACCAATCCCAATCCGGAGGTCTTCATCTATGCCGCGGCGCAGGTGAAGAATGTGCTGGAGATCACCCATGAACTGGGCGGTGCCAATTACGTACTGTGGGGCGGCCGCGAGGGTTATGAGACCCTGCTCAACACCGATATGAAGCGCGAGCTCGATCAGCTCGGCCGCTTCCTCAACCTGGTCGTCGAGCACAAGCACAAGATCGGCTTCCAGGGCACCATCCTGATCGAGCCGAAGCCGCGCGAACCAACCAAGCATCAGTATGATTTCGACACGGCGACGGTCTATGGCTTCCTCAAGCGCTACGGCCTGGAGAAGGAAGTCTGCGTCAATATCGAAGCCAATCACGCGACCCTGGCCGGCCACAGCTTCGAGCATGAGATCGAGACAGCCAACGCGCTCGGCATCTTCGGCTCGATCGACATGAATCGCGGCGACCCGCAGCTCGGCTGGGACACCGACCAGTTCCCCAACAATATTCCGGAACAGGCGCTGGCGCTCTACTACATCCTGCAGGGCGGCGGCTTCAAGAATGGCGGCCTCAACTTCGATGCCAAGATCCGCCGCCAGTCGTTGGATGCCCTCGATCTTCTCCATGGCCATGTCGGCGGCATCGATACGAGCGCCCGGGCCTTGCTGATCGCCGAGAAGATGATCCAGGATGGTGCACATAAGAAGTTTGTCGATGAGCGCTATGCCGGCTGGAACAGCGCCGAGGCGAAGGAGATCCTGGCCGGCAAGCATTCTCTGGCCGATCTTGCCAAGCTTGCTGAAACGCGCAATCTCAATCCACAGCCGGTCTCGGGCCGGCAGGAATATCTGGAGAACCTGATCAACTCGTACATCTAATCAATTGCTCAGGTCAGGTCGGGCTGCGGTGTGGAGATGCCGCGGCCCGATGATCCCCAAGACGGCATAAGCCGCAGGGATCGCAGCGACCGAGCAAGCAACAGGGGAGGAATGTTATGGCTTTGACCACGATCAAAGGGCCCGCCATCTTTCTGGCGCAATTCGCCGGCGACAAGGCCCCCTTCAATTCACTCGACAGCATCACCAAATGGGCCGCCGATCTCGGCTTCAAGGGCGTGCAGATGCCAAGCTGGGACGGGCGCCTGTTCGACCTCAAGAAGGCATCGGAGTCGAAGACCTATTGCGATGAGGTCAAGGGCATCTGCCGCGAGAACGGTGTCGAGATCACCGAGCTCTCGACCCATCTTCAGGGCCAGCTCGTCGCTGTGCATCCGGCCTATGATGAGGCCTTTGACGGTTTCGCGGCTCCTGAGGTACGGGGCAATCCGGCCAAGCGCCAGGCCTGGGCAGTCGATCAGGTGCTGTTGGCGGCCAAGGCTTCCGCCAATCTCGGCCTCACCGAACATGTAACGTTTCCAGGTGCCCTTGCCTGGCCCTATTTCTATCCCTGGCCGCAGCGCCCGGCGGGTCTGGTCGAGACAGCTTTCGACGAATTGGCGAAACGTTGGCGGCCGATCCTTGATGCCTTCGACAAGGTCGGTGTCAATGTCTGCTATGAGGTCCATCCCGGCGAGGACCTGCATGACGGTGTCACCTTCGAGATGTTCCTGCAGCGGGTCGGCAATCATCCCCGCTGCAACATCCTCTATGACCCGTCGCATTTCGTGCTGCAGGCGCTCGACTATCTCGACTACATCGACATCTATCATGAGCGGATCAAGATGTTTCACGTGAAGGATGCCGAGCTCAATCCCAATGGCCGCAGCGGTGTCTATGGCGGCTATCAATCTTGGATCAATCGAGCCGGCCGGTTCCGCTCGCTGGGCGATGGCCAGGTTGATTTCAGGGGCATCTTCTCGAAATTCGCCCAATACGGCTTCAAGGGCTGGGCGGTCCTGGAATGGGAGTGCTGCCTCAAGCATCCGGAGGAGGGTGCACGTGAAGGCGCGATCTTCATCGAGAGCCACATTATCAAGGTGACCGAGAAGGCCTTCGACGATTTCGCCGATGGCGGAACCGATCAGGCCGCCAATAAGCGCATGCTCGGCATCAAGTAAGGGGCACAAAGATGACCATCGAAGGACGAAAAGACTCCGCCGGTAAAACCGGCCGCGTGCGGCTCGGCATGGTTGGTGGCGGCGAGGGGGCCTTCATCGGCGCCGTGCACCGGCTCGCCGCCCGCATGGACGACCACTATGACTTCGTCGCCGGGGCTCTGTCCTCGACGCCGGACAAGGCGAAGAAGTCAGGCAAGGCACTGGGCCTCGACAAAGATCGCATCTACAGCGATTTCGAGGCGATGGCCAAGGCCGAGGGCAAGCGGCCCGACGGCATCGAGGCGGTGGCGATCGTGACGCCCAATCATATGCATGCGCCAGTCGCCAGCGCCTTCCTCAAGGCCGGCATCCATGTGATCTGCGACAAGCCGCTGACGGCGACCTTGAAAGAAGCGGAGGGCCTCGCAAAACTGGCTGCGAAAAGCGGCCGCATCTTTGCCGTCACCTATAATTATACCGGCTATCCGATGATCCGCCATGCGCGGCAGATGGTGGCGGAGGGGGCGCTTGGCGATCTCCGCGTCGTGCAGGTGGAATATCCCCAGGACTGGCTGACCGAGCGTCTGGAAGCGACGGGCCAGAAGCAGGCCGACTGGCGCACCGATCCGAAACGTTCCGGTGCGGGTGGCTGTGTGGGCGATATCGGCACCCATGCCTACAACCTTGCCAGCTTTGTCAGTGGCCTTGAACTCACCGAGCTCTGTGCCGACCTGACGAGCTTCGTGAAGGGCCGCAAGCTCGATGACAATGCCCATGTGATGCTGCGCTTCAAGGGCGGGGCAAAAGGCATGCTCTGGGCAAGCCAGGTCGCGCCGGGAAACGAGAACAAGCTGCGGCTGCGTCTCTACGGCACCAAAGGCGGCCTCGACTGGTCACAGGAGCAACCCAATCACCTCTATTGGTCACCCTTTGGCCAGCCGACGCAATTGCTGTCACGGGGCACAGGGTCTGCCAATGCGGCGGCGGCGCGGGTGACGCGGGTGCCGCCCGGCCATCCCGAGGGCTATCTCGAAGGCTTCGCCACTATCTATAGCGAGGTGGCAGCGGCTATCCTCACTGCTCGCAACGGCAAGAAGCAGGACAAGGCTGTACTCTATCCCAGTGTCACGGATGGTCTCAAAGGCGTTGCTTTCGTTGCCGCAACGGTCAAATCCTCGGCCAAGGGCGGTGCCTGGGTGAAGCTGGAACACTGAGTTCGATCATGTCGCCATCGGCTGGGTTTGCGTTCCGGCCGATGGCGGCCTTGATCTCGGCCGAAGAAGCACGAGGTAAAGAGGACAGTTTTTTGTCCTGAGAGAAACGGAGACGAGAATGGCGCCGACCACAAGCATC
>Ga0209455_1000484_pt1 | contig 29439 bp, 28 predicted proteins | sample AraplaCol_mCL_r2_FD_184275 | JGI IMG/M metagenome (GOLD analysis project Ga0209455, IMG submission 184275) | Arabidopsis root microbial communities from North Carolina, USA - plate scrape CL_Col_mCL_r2 (SPAdes) (version 2) | ecosystem: Host-associated > Plants > Roots > Endosphere | place: USA... | reverse complement strand
GCTGAAACAGATCCACGAGGACTTAAAGGAATTGGGGTTCGAGGGGTCTTACGACAGGGTCGCGGCGTTCGCGAGGACCTGGAGGGAGGGTCAATTCGACAGGGTCAATCCGGCCAGCAAACGAACAGCCTAGGTCTCGAAAGATCGACGCGGGATCTTCCTTCGTAATGTCACGCGCTTTGAAGTGTGCCTCGAGATTTGTGCCATGGCTTACCCCCGCAAAGTTGGCACCATGCGATTCGGCCGCCCACGGATCTAGCTCAACTGAAGCAACTAACTCAAAACCCGCAGTGGCAAACCCAAGAGAGATGCCTCCACATCCAGCGAATAGGTCCATGAATCTCGGCGGACTGCCAGAGTTAATTCTAGCGATTTTCTTTCGGATCGCTTTAGAGGCGGCCATTAACATTGCTCCCCGAATACGTGATGCACCATGCAAAATGCAAACTATCTTTGTAGATGCTGCGGAAGGTGGTTTTGCTGTCAATCATTTCTAATCGTTTCCTGTACATACTTTGTTTATTTTATCGAGGCCGGTCAATGCTCACCCTAAAATTCAAGGGGCATCCGCTCTATACCGCCAAGCTAACGGTCTTGTTTTATTAAATCGCCAGTGCTGATATAAGCCATTATCATAAAACTGAAATGGGTTAGCACGGAATTCTTCGCCAACAACAATAAATTGCCAGAGGGCTGTACTGAAGAGCGTACCATCAGTAAAAAAATAGGCCTCTGGGAGGCCTATTTTTACAAGTCTAAAAGTGCTTATTTTCTTAAACGTCGATATTCCCAGCACGCAGCGCATTCGTTTCAATGAACGCCCGGCGCGGCTCCACATCGTCCCCCATCAGCGTGGTGAAGATCTGGTCCGCGGCAATCGCGTCTTCGATCTGCACCTTCAGCAAGCGGCGTACGGTTGGGTCCATGGTGGTTTCCCACAGTTGTTCCGGATTCATCTCGCCCAGACCTTTGTAGCGCTGCTTCGACACCACGCGTTCCGCTTCGTCGCGCAGCCATTGCATGGCCTGGTGGAAGTCGGTCACGGCCGATTCCTTCACGCGCTCGCCTTCGCCGCGGCGGACGATGGCGCCTTCGCCGATCAGGCCGCTGAAGGTCGAGGCGGCGTCGGCCAGCACGCGGTAGTCCGCGCCCTGCACGAAGTCGGCGTCGATGGCGCTGACTTTCACATTACCGTGGTGCATACGTTCGATCCACAGCAGGTGCTTCTCGCTCAGCTCGTCCGAGCGCACGCTGACCTTCACGCTGATGTCGTTCATGTTCTCCGCCAGCGCGCGGGCCGAGGCTTCGGCCGCTTCCAGCGTGTCCAGGTTGAGCTGCACGCCGGTCATGATGGCGGTCAGCGCCGCGCGGTCGATCACGCGGGTCAGGCGCGTCATGATGACGTTGGCCAGGTTGAACTGGCGCACCAGCTCGGCCAGCGCTTCGCCGCTGATAGCATCGGCGCCTTCGCGCGGGGTCAGCACGGCGGTGTTCAGCGCCACGTTCATCATGTAGCCCGCTTCTTCCGCGTCGTCCTTCAGGTAGCGCTCCTCGCGGCCGGCCTTGACCTTGTACAGCGGCGGTTGGGCGATGTAGACGTGGCCGCGTTCCACCAGCTCGGGCATCTGGCGGTAGAACAGGGTCAGCAGCAGGGTGCGGATGTGGGCGCCGTCGACGTCCGCGTCGGTCATGATGATGATGCGGTGGTAGCGCAGCTTTTCGACGTTGAATTCGTCCGGGCCGATGGAGGTGCCCAGCGTCGCGATCAGGGTGGTGATCTGTTCCGATGACAGCATCTTTTCAAAGCGCGCCTTTTCCACGTTCAGCACCTTGCCGCGCAGCGGCAGGATGGCCTGGAACTTGCGGTCGCGGCCCTGCTTGGCCGAGCCGCCTGCGGAATCACCCTCGACGATGTACAGTTCGCACAGCGCCGGGTCGCGTTCCTGGCAGTCCGCCAGTTTCGACGACAGGCCCAGGCCGTCCATCACGCCCTTGCGGCGGGTCAGGTCGCGGGCCTTGCGGGCCGCTTCGCGCGCGCGCGCCGCTTCCACGATTTTGCCGCAGATGATCTTGGCGTCGTTCGGCTTCTCCATCAGGAAGTCGGTCAGGGTCTTGGCGACGATCTCTTCGACCGGGCCGCGCACTTCGGACGACACCAGCTTGTCCTTGGTCTGCGAGGAGAACTTCGGCTCAGGCACTTTCACCGACAGCACGCAGGTCAGGCCTTCGCGCATGTCGTCGCCGGAGACTTCGACCTTGGCCTTCTTGGCCAGCTCGTTCTCTTCGATGTATTTGTTGATCACGCGGGTCATGGCCGCGCGCAGGCCGGTCAGGTGGGTGCCGCCGTCGCGCTGCGGGATGTTGTTGGTGAAGCACAGCACCGTCTCGTTGTAGGCGTCGTTCCACTGCATCGACACGTCCACCGAGATGGTGGTGCCCTGGTCCGACTGGCGTTCGCCGGTGGCCTGGAACACGGTCGGATGCAGCACGGTCTTGGCCTTGTTGATGTACTCGACGAAGCCGCGGGTGCCGCCTTCGAAGGCGAAGATTTCTTCCTTACCGGTGCGCTGGTCGGTCAGCTTGATGTTGACGCCGTTGTTCAGGAAGGACAGTTCGCGGATGCGCTTGGCCAGGATCTCGTAGTGGAATTCGACGTGGGTGAAGATTTCTTCGTCGGCCCAGAAGTGCACGTCGGTGCCGCGCTTGTCGGTTTCACCGATGACCTTGATCGGCGAGACGGCGATGCCGTCGCGCATTTCGATTTCGCGGTTCTGCGGCACGCCGCGCGCGAACTCCATCTGGTGCACCTTGCCGTTCTGGCGCACGGTCACGCGCAGCAGCTTGGACAGCGCGTTCACGCAGGACACGCCGACGCCGTGCAGGCCGCCCGACACCTTGTAGGCGTTCTGGTCGAATTTACCGCCGGCATGCAGCTCGGTCAGCACGATTTCCGCCGCCGAGCGCTTGGGATCGTGCTTGTCGTCCATCTTCAGGCCGACCGGGATGCCGCGGCCGTTGTCGGTCACGGAGATCGAGTTGTCCGAATGGATGGTGACGTGGATCTCGGTGCAGTAGCCGGCCAGCGCTTCGTCGATCGAGTTGTCCAGCACTTCGAACACCAGGTGGTGCAGGCCGGTGCCGTCCGAGGTGTCGCCGATGTACATGCCGGGGCGCTTGCGGACCGCTTCCAGACCTTCGAGGATCTGGATCGAGGAAGCGCCGTATTCTTCGTTCTTTGGTACTGGTGCTGCGTTCTCTTCGGACATGTGCTGCTTTCTGAATATACGAATTACTGGGACGTCATCCCGGCGCAAGCCGGGATCCATGCTGAGCATGCGTTCTATGGGCCCCGGCCTGCGCCGGGGCGACGGCGGTGCCTTTAAATACGCATCGGCATGACGACGTACTTGAAGTCGGTATTGTCCGGGATGGAGATCAGCGCCGACGAATTCGAATCGCCCAGCGCGACGTTCACTTGATCGCACTTCAGGTTGTTCAGCACGTCCAGCAGGTAGGTGACGTTGAAGCCGATGTCCACGCTGTCGCCGCCGTAGTCGATTTCCAGTTCCTCGACCGCTTCTTCCTGGTCGGCGTTGGTTGAGCTGATCTTCATGCTGCCCGGCGTGATCACGCAGCGCACACCCTTGAACTTATCGCTGGTCATGATGGCCGCGCGCTGCAGCGAGCGCAGCAGCTCGTCGCGGCCGATGGTGAATTCATTCTTGTAGCCCTTGGGGATCACGCGGGTATAGTCGGGGAACTTGCCCTCCACCAGCTTCGAGATCAGCTCGATGTCGGCAAAGGTCAGCTTGACCTGGTTGGCGGCGATGTCCAGTTGCACCGGCTCGTCGTTCTCTTCCAGCAGGCGCTGCAGCTCGATGATGGTCTTGCGCGGGATGATGACTTCCTGGCGCTCGAACGCCTGCTCGGTCTCGACCTGGCAGAAGGCCAGGCGGTGGCCGTCGGTGGCCACGGCGATCACGTTGTGGCCGTCCAGTACCAGCAGCAGGCCGTTCAGGTAGTAGCGGATGTCCTGCTGGGCCATCGAGAAGTGCACCATGTTGAACAGGTGCTTCAGGGTTTTCTGCGGCAGGGTGACCGAGGCGCTGTAGCTGTCGGCCTGCTGCACGGTCGGGAATTCCTCGGCCGCCAGGGTCTGCAGCGCGAAGCGCGACTTGCCCGACTGGACGGTCAGGCGCTTGTTCTGCAGGGTGATCGAGACGTCGCCCGCTTCCGGCAGGGCGCGCAGGATGTCCAGCAGCTTGCGCGCGGCCACGGTGGTGCCGGTGACGTCGGCGCCCGAGCCGATCTCGGCGTTGGTGGTGATCTGGACTTCCGTGTCGGTGGACAGGAAGGATACGCTCTCGCCCTCTTTGCGGATGAGGATATTGGCCAGAATCGGCATGGTGTGCCGACGCTCGACAATACCGCTCACGATCTGCAGTGGCCGGAGTAGCGTATCTCGGGTGGTTTTGACCAATTGCATAGAGTATCCTCAGTAAAAATTTAACGTTGTTTAGTACTTTTTTGCCTTGTGAGCAGATGGGCAGGTTTGCCAGAATCATAAAGGCAAAATGGTCCAGCCGCCAGCCTCGCCGCGCCGTCGTTCCCGCGCAGGCGGGAACCCATGGAAACTCAGCATGGGCCGCCGCTTGCGCGGGGGGGACGGCGGCGGCTTAGCCTTTCAAGGTTTGCTCCAATACGTGCAATTCGTGGTTGCATTCCGGGTTCTTGGTACGGTCCATCGCGATCTTGCGTACGGCGTGCAGCACGGTGGTGTGGTCGCGGCCGCCGAACAGTTCACCGATCTCCGGCAAGCTTTTCTGCGTCAGCTCCTTGGCCAGATACATCGCGATCTGGCGCGGCCGCGCGATGTTGGCCGGGCGGCGCTTGGAATACATGTCGGCCACCTTGATGTTGAAGAAGTCGGCCACGGTTTTCTGGATGTTCTCCACCGAGATCTGTCGGTTCTGCACCGACAGCAGGTCCTTCAGCGCCTCCTTCACGATATCGATGCTGATGTCCTTGCCGTGGAAGCGCGAGTAGGCCAGGATCTTGCGCAGCGCGCCTTCCAGCTCGCGCACGTTGGAGCGCAGGTGCTTGGCCACGAAGAAGGCGACGTCGTCGGACAGGGTCACGCCTTCCGACTTGGCTTTCTTCAGCAAGATCGCCACGCGCATTTCCAGCTCGGGCGGCTCGATCGCCACCGTCAGGCCGGAGTCGAAGCGCGAGATCAGGCGGTCGTCCATGCCGGTGATCTCCTTCGGATAGGTGTCCGAGGTGATGATGATCTGCTTCTTGGCGGCGATCAGCGCTTCGAACGCGTAGAAGAATTCTTCCTGCGTGCGGCTCTTCCCGCCGAAGAACTGGATATCGTCGATCAGCAGCATGTCCAGCGAGTGGTAGTAATGCTTGAAGTCGTCGAAGCCCTTGCGCTGGTAGGCGGTCACCACGTCGCGCACGTACTGCTCGGCGTGGATGTAGCGGATGCGGGCGTTCGGCTGGTCGGCCATCACCTGGTTGCCGATCGCGTGGATCAAGTGGGTCTTACCCAGGCCCACGCCGCCGTAGAAGAACAGCGGGTTGTACGACACGCCGGGGTTGTTGGCCACCTGGATCGCGGCGGCGCGCGCCAACTGGTTGGCCTTACCGGTCACGAAGCTCTCGAAGGTGAGGTCGGTGTTGATGCGGCTTTGCTCGCGGCGCGGCGCGGCCGACGCCGGCATTTCCGGCACCGACGGCGCCGGATCGGCCATGCGCGCGTTGTTGGTGGGCGCGCCGCCGTTCTCGTCGGGCACCGGGGCGACCGTGGCTGCCGGCTTCTTGGGCGCGCTCAGGCGCGGATCGAGCACGAACTGCACCTCGGTCGGCTGGTCCCAGTACTGGCAGGCCAGGGCCGTGATGCGGCTGGCGAACTGGGACTTCACCCAATCCAGCTTGAAGCGGTTGGGTGCGGCCACGCGCAGCTTGCCCGCCTCGTAATCGAGCGGAATAAGCGGCTTAATCCACGCGCTGAATTGTTGCGGCGTCAGTTCCAACTCCAGTTGGGCGGAGCAGGTCTGCCAGAAATTTTCCATGAATCGTATGTCTAATTCTTGCTCGTATAAGGGTGTGGGCAACTTGGAAGTTTTTCACACGTAACGCGCTATTCTACTCTCGCTCGGCAAGGTTATCCACAGGGACGAAGCGAAATTTCGCACTTTTAGCATGCCCGTGCGGACCGGCCGGACCAGTCCGATGTTGACAGCCGGACCCAAAATGCTGATAATTCAGGGTTCCCCGCCCGTCTTCCTTGTTTATTCGCATGAATGTCACACTGGAGTAAGCGTGGATTGAGCGGGCGATGAGATGGACCCTCCTTGTGCCGGTAGCGTTGGCATGGGTGCGCGAAGTGTCATTAGCACCAAAAACTGACGGGACGTCTGACCCGATTTTGCATTTTTTTCTGCTTTAAGCGAGACCAACATGAAACGTACTTACCAACCTTCCGTTGTACGCCGTAAGCGTACCCACGGCTTCCGCGCACGCATGGCTACCCGCGGTGGCCGTCAAGTGCTGAACGCACGTCGTGCAAAAGGCCGCAAGCGTCTGGCTGTATAAGCCCGCCAGCTTGTAAGCTGATCGCGTGGAAAGCTGTACTACAAGCGGCTCGACAGGCGAAAGTTCTCACGACTTCGCGCGCGCTCGGCGCATCGTTAAAACGGATGAATTTTCATCCGTTTTTCGTTTGCGCCCCAGCCAAAAAAGCGCGCACTTTGTGCTGTACACCCGTCTGAACCAACTGCCGCATGCGCGGCTGGGGGTCGTTGTAGCCAAGCGCTTTGCGCCGCGCGCCGTCACCCGCAACACCATCAAGCGCGTCACGCGCGAACTGTTCCGCGTGACCGGCCTGCCGGCCATCGACTGCGTCGTCCGCCTGGCCAAGCCGGTCAACAGCAAGGATGGACCCGCCACCTCTGCCAGGCTGAAAGCGGCCTTGCGGGTGGAATTGGCGCGCCTGTTCGCCGCCCAGGTCAAACAATCGAAACTTGCTGAGAAGGGCTTGCCTTCGCGGCCGCCGTCGCCACCTACGTCGCCATGAAAACCGTGCTCCGCTTCCTGCTGCGCTTTTACCAGTTGGCCATCAGTCCCCTGATGACACCGAGCTGCCGTTTTCATCCGAGCTGCTCGAACTATGCGCTGGAAGCGCTGCAGGTGCATGGCGCGGCCAAGGGAGGCTGGCTGGCCTTCCGGCGCGTGTGCCGCTGCCACCCCTGGCATCCGGGCGGCGTCGATCCGGTGCCGGGCAAATCGAATTCTTCAACGACCGCTTGCGGTTGCAACCACTCCTGATAAAGACCCTAATGGATATCAATAAACGTACCATCCTGTGGATCGTGTTTGCGGTGTCGCTGTTCCTGCTCTGGAACAACTGGCAGATCTCGAACGGCCGTCCATCGATGTTTGCGCCGCAGCCTGCCGCGACCGCCCAGGCGCCTGAGAAGAAAGCCGAGACGCCGGCCGCCGCCGCCACTGCCACCGCATTGCCGGACGCCGCCGCGCCTGCCCTGCCGGGCGGCGCGCCGTTCAAGGCCGAGCGCATCACCATCACCACCGACGTGGTGCGCGCCGAGATCGATACCCAGGGCGGCGTGATCAAGCGCCTGGAGCTGTTGAAGTACAAGGAGAACAGCCATCCGGGCTGGTTCAACGGCTGCTTCGGCCTGTTCAAGGCGTGCCAGCCTGGCGACAAGAACCAGAACGTGGTGCTGTTCGACGTTGACGCCGGCATCGGCAAGACCTACCTGGCGGAGACTGGCCTGGTCGGCGTCCCCGGCGCGCCCAACCACACCAGCCCGTTCGTGGCCAAGCCCGGTCCGCGCATGCTGACCGACGCCAGCCAGAACCAGGTCCAACTGGTGCTGGAATCGGAATCGGGCGGCGTCAAGCTGACCAAGACCTTCACCTTCAAGCGCGGCGACTACGTGATCGACGTGCGCCATGACGTGACCAACGTCGGCGCCGCGCCGGTCAAGCCGGAGCTGTACCTGCAACTGGTCCACGACGGCAACAAGCCGGCCAGCGATTCCTTCTTCAACAGCAGCTATACCGGCCCGACCCTGTACACCGCGGCCGACAAGTACCAGAAGCTGAAGTTCGAGACCCTGGAGAAGGAAGCCAACGAAGCGGCCAAGACCGGCAAGCCGGTGGCCCAGGACCACTCGACCCACGCCGACAACGGCTGGATCGCGATCTCGCAGCACTTCTTCGTGTCGGCCTTCATCCCGCAGGAGAAGACCGAGCGCACCATCTTCACCAAGAAGGTCGCCACCAACCAGTACGCGATCGGCACCATCCAGCCGCTGGGCACGCTGGCGCCGGGCGCCTCGGTCAGCAACAATGCGCGCCTGTATTCCGGTCCGCAGGTATCGGCCCTGCTGGAGCAGGTGAGCCCCGGCCTGGAACTGGTCAAGGACTATGGCTGGCTGGCGGTGATCGCCAAGCCGATCTTCTGGGTGATGGACCACATCCACTCGGTGCTGGGCAACTGGGGCTGGACCATCATCGTCTTCACCATCGCCATCAAGCTGCTGTTCTTCCCGCTGTCGGCGGCCGGTTACCGCAGCATGGCCAAGGTCAAGCAGGTGACGCCGAAGATGCAGGCCATCCGCGAGCGCTACAAGGGCGATCCGGCCAAGATGAACCAGGCCACGATGGAGCTGTACAAGCAGGAGAAGATCAACCCGCTGGGCGGCTGCCTGCCTATCCTGGTGCAGATGCCGGTGTTTATCGCGCTGTACTGGGTGCTGCAGGCGGCGGTGGAAATCCGCGGCGCGCCGTGGATGGGCTGGATCACCGACCTGGCGCAGCATGACCCTTACTGCATCCTGCCGGTGCTGTACGCGATCTCGATGTACATCACCACCAAGCTGAACCCGGCGCCCGCCGATCCGATGCAGGCCAAGATGATGCTGTTCATGCCGATGATGTTCTCGGTGATGTTCTTCTTCTTCCCGTCCGGCCTGGTGCTGTACTGGGTGGTGAACAACGTGCTGTCGATCTGCCAGCAGTACGTGATCTCCAAGAAGTTCGGCGCAGCGGCGCCGGCCAAGGCGTAAGGCCCGGCTGTGGCAGCAAAGCCCGCGTTGATCGCGGGCTTTTTTTTATCAATTACAATCCGTCTATGAATATCGATTCCTCCCCCATCGCCGCCATCGCCACTGCGCCGGGACGCGGCGGCATCGGCGTCGTGCGCGCCTCCGGCAAGATCCTGCAACCGCTGATCGCCGCGCTGTTCGGCGCCAGCGGCCTCAAGCCGCGCCATGCGACCTACATCCCGTTCACCCAGGCCGACGGCAGCGTGATCGACCAGGGCATCGCCATCTGGTTCAAGGGACCGAACTCGTACACCGGGGAGGATGTGCTGGAGCTGCAGGGCCACGGCGGTCCCGTCGTGCTGCAGATGCTGCTGGCGCGCGTGCTGGCGGCCGGCGAGGCGATGGGCTTGCGGCTGGCCGAGCCGGGCGAGTTCACCCGCCGCGCCTACCTGAACGACAAGCTGGACCTGGCCCAGGCCGAAGCGGTGGCCGACCTGATCGACGCCTCGACCGAAGCGGCGGCCAAATCAGCCTCGCAGTCGCTGTCGGGCGCCTTCTCGAAAACGGTGAACACGCTGGTGGAGCGCGTGACCAATCTGCGCATGCTGGTGGAAGCCACGCTGGACTTCCCGGAGGAAGAGATCGACTTCCTGGAAAAGTCCGACGCGCGCGGCCAGTTGAAAGGCATCGTCGACGCGCTGGAACAGGTGTTCAAGCAGGCGGCGCAGGGCGCGCTGCTGCGCGAAGGCTTGAACGTGGTGCTGGTCGGCCAGCCCAATGTCGGCAAGTCCTCGCTGCTGAATGCGCTGGCGGGCAATGATGTGGCCATCGTCACGCCGATCGCCGGGACCACGCGCGACAAGGTGACCGAGACCATCCAGATCGAAGGCATCCCGCTGAACATCATCGACACCGCCGGCATCCGCGCGCCGGAAGAAGCGGTGGACGTGGTGGAGCGCATCGGCATCGAGCGCACCTGGGGCGAAGTGGGCAAGGCCGACGTGATCCTGCATTTGCTGGACGCCGACCACGGCCCGTCGCGCGCCGACGAAAAGATCACGGCCGAATTCCCGGCCGGCGTGCCGGTGCTGCGCATCTGGAACAAGATCGACCTGTCCGGCCACAAGCCGACGGTGGACGTGATGGAAGACGCGACCCACATCTACCTGTCGGCGCATGAGCACCTGGGCATCGACCTGCTGCGCAAGGAACTGCTGCGCATCGCCGGCTGGCAGCAGACGGGCGAATCGCTGTACCTGGCGCGCGAGCGCCACCTGATCGCGCTGAAGAACGCCGGCGCCCACCTGGCGCGCGCGGGCGAGCACGCCGCGCAGGACGATCAATCGCTGGATCTGTTTGCGGAAGAACTGCGCCTGGCGCAAGCCCAGCTTTCGAGCATCACCGGCGCGTTTTCCTCGGACGATTTGCTGGGTGTGATTTTCAGCCGATTCTGCATCGGCAAGTAAGCCGCCGCGTTACCGGTCCGGCAGGCCGAGAGCGCCGCAGTCGGCGCTTTCGGTTTTTTTCCAGGCCGCGTAGCCGGCCTCGTCTTTCGCGCGCTGGTAGGCGGCGGTCACCAGGCCGGCGGTGGTGCAGGCGTCGATGGGATTGCCGCTGCGCTTGGCGATCTGGTATTTGTTCACCGCCTCGTCGATGGCGCGGTTTTCAGCCTGCTCCGGCGCCTCGGCGGCCGGCTGGCCCACGCCCCTGCCCAAGAAAAACCAGGCAAACAGCACCAGACCGATCAGGGTCAGTGCCGCTTGAGCTCCGCTCATATCGTTTTTCTCAGCCATAGCATCCCCAGGCGTCTCCTCCAGGTGACTATATTATACGAATGTTGGCATGGAGAAAATGTATCCAAACGTAACAACGTGGCTTTCTTGGCGAATTTTGATGAATAAAGTTGTTTTTTTGGCGGCGGTAATTGTGATAACGTTTTCAAACACAACAACATGGAGACTAGGTATGACTTTGTTCAAGCAAGTGGCAGCCGTTTGCATGACTGTCCTGTTCGTCGCCGGCACGGCCAGTGCACAAAACCCTACGCCGTTCCAGCAATCCGCCAAGATGGCGCGCGGCGTGAATATCATCGGTTACGATGCGGCGCTGTGGCGCGACCACACGCAAGGCCGCTTCAAGGAGCGTTATTTCAAGATGCTGAAGACGGCCGGCTTTTCGTCGGTGCGGCTGAACCTGCAGCCATTCGCGCACATGGACGAGAGCAATACCATCGCGCCCGAATGGCTGGCGACGCTGGACTGGGCGGTGGCGCAAAGCCTGAAGGCCGGCCTGATGCCGGTGCTCGACATGCACGAATTCGAAACCATGGCCAAGGACCTGGAGGGCAACAAGCCCAAGCTGCTGGCGGCATGGCGCCAACTGGCGCAGCGCTACAAGAACCAGCCCAGCGACGTGGTGTTTGAACTGCTCAATGAACCCAACGGCCAGGTGACGGACGCCGTGTGGAACGAGCTGCTGGCGGAAACGCTGGCCGTGGTCCGCGCCAGCAATCCGGACCGCACCGTCATCATCGGCCCCGGCCACTGGAACAACATCGACAGCCTGGCGCAGTTGAAGCTGCCCGAGCAGGATCACAACCTGATCGTCACCGTGCATTTCTACGAGCCGATGCGCTTTACCCACCAGGGCGCGGCGTGGACGCCGGAGTACAAGAATCTCAGCGGCGTGAGCTGGAACGGCACCGACGCCGAGCGCCTGGCCGTCAACGCCCGCCTGCAACAGGCCGCCGACTGGGGCCGCGCGCACAACCGCCCGGTCTACCTGGGCGAGTTCGGCGCCTACGACAAGGCGCCCATGGACGCGCGTGCGCGCTACGTCGCCTACGTCGCGCACACGGCGGAGAAGCTGGGCTTCAGTTGGGCCTACTGGCAGTTCGACAGTGATTTCATCCTGTACGACATCGGCAAGGAAGCCTGGGTCGCGCCCATGGTGCAGGCGCTGACCGGCAGCGTTCCGCCCACTCAGTAAGCGGAACCCGTCACATCCAGCTTGAGCTGCCAGAGCGCGCCGGCGCCGGTGATATACAGCGTCTTGCCATCCGCGCCGCCGAAAGCGGCGTTGGTGACATTGGCGTCGACGTGGATGGTGGCGATGCGCTTGCCCTGGGGCGTGAACACGCGCAATCGCTGGTCGGTGTGTTCGCTGAGGTAGATGTTGCCATGGCAGTCCACCGCCATGCCGTCCGGGATGCCCAGCCCGGTCACCAGGTCCTTGCCCTTCTGCGGCTGGCCGTTGACGATGGGGTAGGCGCGCAGCACGCCATGGTCGCCCACCATGCCGTTCACGTACAGCACATCGCCCTTGGGCGACAGCGAAACGCCGTTCGGATTCTTCAGCGTCTCATCCACCACCGTGATCTTGCCGTCTGCCGCCACGCGGTAGACGCGCGTCTTGTCCTGCCCGCCCGGCGCGGCCTCGCGCTGGAAGTCGGGATCGGTGAAGTACAGCGTGCCGTCGGCCGACATGGTCATGTCGTTCGGCGAGTTGAAGACATTGCCGTTGTACTGGCTCACCACGTCGCTGCGCTTGCCGTCCAGCGTGTAGCGCGACACCGATTTGTACTTGTGGGTGGCGGCCAGGATGTTGCCGTCGTTGTCGACCGCCAGGCCGTTGCTGCCGCTATCCTCGATCAGCGTGCTGACATTGCCGTTGGCGTCCAGCTTGCGTATGCGCGAAGGGAAGCCTGGTGCGAAGGTGAAGTCGGAGAAGTACAGCGCGTCCTTGATCCACACCGGGCCTTCGTACAGGCCAGGCTCGGTACGCGTGGAGTTGGCCGCCGCGATGCGGGTGGCAGTCAGCTCGCCGGACGGCGCCTTGCCGCAGGCGGTGGCGGAGAAGGCGGAAGGCGCGGCCAGCACGGCGGCCAGCAGGAGGGCAAGGCGGTGTTTTTTCATTGATGTCTCACGGTGGGAACGGTAAACGAAATATCGAACTCGCGCGGCGTCTGCGCCGGATAGGGCGCGAATTTGCGCAAGGCTTTGTTGGCCGCGTCGTCGAACGCAACGTGGCCGGAGCTGTTGTATTGCAGGATGGTGTAGACCTTGCCGCCTTCGTCGAGTATCACGTGGAAGTCGACCTGGTGCACGCCGAATCCCTGCGCGTGCGGGAAGGCGGGGATGCTGGCCTGTATCTCCTGCTGCATTTGCGGCGGCAGGTGCGCCGTGGTGGCTGGTGCCGGCTGCGAGAACGGCGGCAGCGACCCGCTGTGCGCGGGCGCGTCGTCGTGGCTGAACAGCACGCGCACCACGGTGATTACCATGAAGAACACCAGCGCGCGCGGCCACGAGAAAGTGAACGGGTTTAAACGCTTCAGCCAGCCGAACAGACTTTTTTTCTGCGCCGGCAGCGCGGCATGCAGCGCGCGCCACTGCGCCACCGTGCGCAGGTTGACGACCAGGGCCATCCAGGCCGGGAAGTGGCGCATCAGCCGTTCGACATAAGGCATGTCGCCGCGTAGCTGGTAGGCGGATGGCTCGGTGTCCTGGCGCAGCAGCGCGATGGTGGCGCGGTAGATCATCAGCTCCGACTCCGGCAGCGTGTCGAACATATTGCGCTCGTTGATCGCCTGGTTGATGTGGGCGCCGGCACGGCCGAACGCCTGCAGGCGGCGCCGGTCCTCATCCCAGTTGAACACTTTGCGGGCGGCTGGCAGCAGCGCCTCATGGCCGGGCTGCCAGCCCGACACCAGCAGTTGCGCGATGCGTTCCTCGAAAGCGGCGCGGGCGCTCAGGTTGAGCAGGCGGTTGTCGTCCAGGCAGGCCAGCAGCAACTGCTGCCACTGCAGGGTTTTCTGCACATGCTGCTGCGACAGCGGCTTGCCCGCTTGCTGGAAGCGGGCGAAGACCGCGCTGGCCAGTTGCTGCGGATCGTCTTCCGCCGGTGCGGCGCGCGCGGGAATGTTGAAGGCCACCTGCGTGCGCGGCGCGCTGTAGTTGGGCGCGGCGCTTGCAGGTCCGGCGGGTGCAGCGGGGGCAGCCGCCGGCGCCGTTTGCGCGGCCGGCTGCGATGCCGCTTGAGGCGCCGACTGCGCCGGCCTGTGCTCCGCCCAGTGCAGCGCCGCCTCGTATGCTTCGCGCAGATCCTGGAAGCCGGCCGGGTCCTGCTCCTGGTCGATCAGCTTCAGTTCGCGCGCATAGGCGCGACGGATGACGCGAACGTCGGCGTCCTGCTCCAGTCCGAGCCTGACGAGAAATGGCGCGCTGTCACGCATGACGCTCAGGCGGCGCTGGCGTCAGAGGCGGGGCGGTGCACGATCACGCAATCGCGGCCGGCATGCTTGGCGGCGTACAGGCAGCTATCGGCGGCCGCCAGCATGGCGGCGGCGTCGCACAGCCGGTCCTTGTCGAAGGTGGCCACGCCTATGCTCATGGTGACGTGCGGCCGCGTCGCCGCCGGCGCGTGGGTGATGCCCAGCGAGGCGATCTTGGCGCGTATCGCTTCCGCATGCTGCGCCGCCTGCTCGCTGCTGGTGTCCGGCAGCACCGCCGCGAATTCTTCGCCGCCGTAGCGCGCGGCCAGGTCGGCCGGCCGCTGCAGCATGGACGCGAAGGCTTCCGCCACCATGCCCAGGCAGGCGTCGCCCTGCTGGTGGCCGAAGTGGTCGTTGTAGGCCTTGAAGGAATCGATGTCCATCAACAGCAGCGACAACTGGCCGTCGTTGCGCAGCGCGCGCCGCAGTTCGCGGTCCAGCGCGACGTCGAAGTGGCGGCGGTTGGCGATGCCGGTCAGGCCGTCGATGTACGATTGCGCGCGCAGCGCTTCGGCCTGGCCGCGCAACTGGCGCTCGCGGCCCAGCGTGGTGCTGATGTCGCTGACTTCGATCAGGCAGTAGCGCTCCTTGCCCTCGGTGAACGGCGTGACCGACACCGCCTGCTCCATGCGCTCGCCGCCCCAGGTGCCGGTCGGGTACAGCGGGAAGGTCGACGGCGACAGCGATGGCGACAGCGTCTGCGGCAGATTGCTTTGCATGGCGCTCAGTACCGCCTGCTCCAGCCGGTGGCCGCGCAGCTCGCCGAACAGGTCGAACAAATCCTGCCCCAGCACGCGGTGCGCCGACAGCCCGGAGTGGCTGGACATCCACTGGTTCCACATGACGATCTGCTGGTTGGCGTCGAGGACGATCAGCCCCAGCTTGGCGAGTCCGAGCACGCGCGCGGACAATTGCAGGGTGGCCGTAGGGGAGGCGTGTTCTGGCATGCGTGCTTTCCTGGCAGGATGATAAACGTGACACGATTATACGGGCAGGCGCATGCCGAGCAGCACTATCGCTCACCGCATTTTCATTGAAAAATAACTGCGGTGTTGGGAAACTGCCGCGAGCCCGTGACGCCCGCGCCGAACCTGCTATGATTGGTCATCGCAAACGGTTGTGCAGATTCATGCAACCGTTGACCATTCTCATGCCTGTGGTATTCCGCTGAAGTAATCTTGCCATCTGACCAGAGCACTGCCTGTAAAGGAGAGGATCGTGGAACCGACTCAAGAGAGCGTACCGGAAGACGGCGCCAGCAGCCGCCCGCCCTCCATCGCTGCGACGCCTGCCGTGCGTACGCGTCAGATGTTGCCTCCCAAAGGGTCGTGCTGGTATTGCGAAAAGCCGCTCGATAACGTGCGCCGCTTCTGCGACAAGACATGCGCCGACGCCTTCGACGAAGAAAAGGAATACAGCCGCTAGTTGTTCATCGCCGCCTGCAAGGTCGCCAGCGCCGCCTCGAAGTCGAACTGGTGCGCGGCTTCCATCACTTCCTGAAACACCTCCACTCCCAGACTGGCCGCCAGCACCGTGGCCGACTGCTCCAGCATATCGATCGCCGCGCCGTCGCCCTCGTCCAGCAAGCGGGCCAGGTGTTCCATCAGCATGCGCGCTTCCGGCTGCGCGGATGGCGGCGGCTGGTCGGCCGGCAGTTGGTGCGGGTCGCCCTCCAGCACGCTGTCGATGACTTCGATCAGGTGATGCAGCGCCTCGTCCAGCCGGGCCAGCGGCGCCTGCCAGCCCTCGGCTGTGGCGCACAAGGGTTCCAACTGTACCGCCAGCAGATAGACCCGCTGCGCGCCTATCATGCCGGCCGCGCCTTTCAGGGTATGGATGATGCGGTGCGCCTGGGCGGCGTCGCCGGCGGTCAGCGCGGCGCGCGCGTGGCGGCCGCTGTCGGGGTAGCGCTGGCGGAAGCGGCGCAGGATTTGCAGGTAAAGCTCGCGGTCGCCCATCAGTTGCTGCAGGCCGGTCTCCACTTGCAGGATATGGCCCTGGAGATTGGTCGATGTCATACACCGTAAGATAGCAGACAGTCCCCCTTGATAGTGAAAATCCTGAAACAACTGCTCGGTTTTACTTGGTGGTGAACGACCAGTTGCGCGTCACCGCCACCCCATCCACGGTGCCGGTAAAGCTGACGTCGTAAGTGGCCCCGCTTTGCAGCACGGTCAGCGGCACGATGGCGGCGACATTGGCCTTGGTCTCGCTGTCGGTGGCGCTGCTGAGCAGGCGCACGCTGAGCGGGGCGCCGCCGTGCGGGGCGATGCTGAAGCTCTGCACCACCACGGTGCTGGTGACGTCCGCGTGCACGCTGACCGGATAGCCGACCTCGTTCTGGCCCGGCACCGGGTCGGGCGTTTCGCTGTCGCTGAAGAAGTTGGTGGGCACGCCGGTCTGGTTGCTGATCGGGTAGGTGACGAACTTGCCGAGGCCCAGCAGCTTGTAGCCGTTGATGGCCGTGAAATCGGCCGTGAAATACGTGTAGCCGTTGCCGCCGGAGGCCGTGGCGGCGCCGGCGCCCATTTCCTTGAAGGCCGGGCTGAAGATCACGAAGCGGTGGTAGATGGCCGCGATCAGTTGTTCCGCCTGGTAGGCGCCGGAAGTGCTGGAGGTGGCCGAGATCACTTCGCCGATGGCGTACGAGCCGGTCAGCGTGTAGCCCGCGGCCTGCAGCCGGTCGGTCAGCGTGGCGCCGGTGAAGCCGGGCTTGCCGCTGATTTCATCGTGCGTGATGCTGCCGTTGAGGTTCTGGTAGTTGGAATGGGCTTGCGCCGCCGCGTCTATCCTGGCGTTGCGCGTCAAGACCGACAGGCCCAGTTGCGCGCGCCGGTAATTGAACCAGTTATAGCCGTCGGTGGCGGTGTCGCCGGTCTGCGCCGGCATGCCCGGTTCCTGCGGCACGGTGGGCGTGCTGGTGGCGGGGCCGCTGACGGCCTGCTGGCCGCCGCCGCCACCGCCGCACGACGATAACAAGGCGGCCAGCAGGGCCGCCCAGAGCAATCGGCTAGGTCTCATGATGAACTCCCATTCCATTGCTTCAATTCTAAGCCCGATTGCCTGCCGGACCGCACGCGTTACAAGCGGACGGCGCGAGTTACAATGTTAAGCTTGTCGTTTCCAATACATCGCACCCAAGTTGAAACACTTACACCATCCGCGCGTCCAGCGCGCCAAGTTCGCCTTGCCCAGCATGGTCACGCTGATGTCGATCGCCTGTGGTTTCGGCAGCATCGTCATCTCGGTCGACAACGCGCTGATCGGCTCCCCCGGGGATTACCGCCTGGCCGCCGTGCTGCTGGTGCTGGCCGGCGTGTTCGATGCGCTGGACGGCCTGGTGGCGCGCGCCACCAATACCCAGTCGGCGTTCGGCATGCAGTTGGACTCGATCGCCGACATGATGAACTTCGGCTGCGCGCCCGGCTTGCTGATGTATTGCTACGGCTTCGTGCTGCTGGGCGCCGATCATCCGACCCTGCTGCGCATGGGCGGCATCGCCAGCTTTTTCTTCGTCGCCTGCGGCGCGCTGCGGCTGGCGCGCTTCAATGTGAACGTGGGGCGCACCGATCCGCGCTATTTCGTCGGCATGCCCAGCACGGCGGGGGCGGCCTGCGTGGCCTCGGTGGTGGTGGCGTGGCCGGAGCCGACCGCGTCGGTGTTGCACGCGTCGCTGGTGGTGGTGCTGCTGTTCGTGGTGGGGGCGCTGATGGTGTCCAGCGTGCGCTTCCCCAGCTCCAAGCAAAAGAAGAGCAAGGCCGCGCTGGTGATCCTGCTGATTAACCTGGGCTTGCTGGCCTGGCTGCAGGCCCTGTACTTCGTGCTGTTCTTCCTGGTCTACATCGTCGGCACGGTGGCGCTGAACCTGGCGTGGCAGACCGGCTGGCGGGGCATCGCCCCGCCCAAGGTATACGACGACGAAGCGTAATTACGCCACCTCGTGCCCGCGCGCGGCGCGCAGAATTTCAAACCACTGGGTGCGGCTCAGGCTGAAGCGGGTCGCTTCCACCGCCTCCCGCACCGCCTCGATGCGGCCCGAGCCGGTCAGCGGCACCGGGCGGCATGGCAGTTGCATAATCCACGCAAACACCACGCTGGCGAATGGGCGCTGCAGCTCGTCCGCCACTTTCTGGATCGCCGCGCGCACGCGCACGCCGGCCGCGTCGTCGTTGCTGAACAGGCGACCGCCGGCCAGCGGCGACCAGATCATCGGCGCCACGCCCAGGTCTTGCAGACCGTCGAAGGTTGCATCGAACATGGGCGCCACCTGCAGCGGCGAGAATTCGACCTGGTTGGTGGCCAGCGGGATGCGGCGGTTCAGGCTTTCGAACTGGTGGCGGCTGAAGTTGGACACGCCGAAGTGCAGCACCTTGCCCTCCTTTTTCAATTGCTGGAAAGCGCCGGCGATTTGGTCGAAGTGCATCAGCGGGTCGGGGCGGTGGATCAGCAGCAGGTCCAGGTGATCGGTGCGCAGCTCGCGCAGGGAGTGTTCGGCCGAGGCGATGATGTGGCTGGCGCTGGTGTCATAGTGCTGGATGGTGTGCGCGGGGCGCGCCGACGAAATCAGCTTGATGCCGCACTTGCTGACGATCTGCATGCGCGCGCGCAGCGAGGGCTGCAGGGCCAGCGCCTCGCCGAATGCGCCCTCGACGCCGTAGCCGCCGTAGATGTCGGCGTGGTCGAAACTGGTCACACCCATGGCCAGCGCCTGCTCGATCCAGGTCACGCGCTGCTGCGGCGTCAGGTGCCAGTCGTTCAGGCGCCACATGCCGGCGACGATGCGCGACAGCGTCAGGCCGCCTGGGTAAGTGACGAGGGAGGGGCAGGACAGGTCGCTCATGGTGCTCGCTTTTAAAGTGGGAACAGGCGAGGATTATAACGACAAGCCGTTGAGCTGATGTATGATCGTTCACTGGTGCTACTAGGAGGACGTGACGTGGGATTTTTATCGTTTTTGAAATCAAAGCCTGAACCTGCAACCGCGCCCGCCAGCGCACCGGCGGCCGCCGCGGCCACGCCGGCGCCGCGCGCCGTGCCGGAAGCCATCGTGGTGCGCACCGAAATCGTCGATGAGCGCAACCAGCTATGCGGCTACCGCTTCTCGGCGCAGCCGGACGACACCCTGGTCGAGACGCTGGTGGCGGCCGGCGTGCCGGAATTTGCGCAGCAGCGCATGGCCCTGGTGCCGATCGGCCTGGCGCTGGCGGCGCAAAACGGTCACCAGCCGCTGGCGGCGCCGCATACCGTATTCGTGATCGATCGCCGCCAAGCCGGGGCGCCGGTGGCCGAGATCGCCGGCCACATGGCGGCGCTGCGCGCTTCCGGCCAGGTCGGCCTGCGCGGCGTCACCCTGGACGAGGAAGACGCGCCGCTGCTGGCGCAATGCGACGTCGCCGTGATGCACCTGGGCGACCTGCCGCTGGCCGAGTTCCAGGCCCTGACCCGTCAACTGCGCATGCGCTATCCGCAACTGAAACTGCTGGTGGACGGCGTCGATGCGTGGGACGAACAGCGCATGTGCCTGTCCTGGGGCTGCCATTACTTCATGGGGCAATTCCTGACCACGACCGACAAGGTGGATCCCGACGCCCGCATCGACCAGAGCCGCATGACGTCGATCGAGCTGCTCAACCTGCTGCGCACGGATGCCGAACTGCCGGCGCTGATCGACGTGGCCAAGCGCGATCCCGGCATGACTTACCAGGTGCTGCAATGGGCCAACGCGCCGGGCAACGGCCAGACCACCAAGGTCACCAGCCTGCAGCAAGCCTTCCTGGTGCTGGGACGGAACCAGCTATACCGCGGGCTGACGGTGTCCATGTTCCGCCTCGGCGGCGGCGACAAGGCGCGCGATGAATCGCTGCTGGAAATGGCGCTGACCCGCGCCCGCTTCCTGGAGACTTGCAGCCGGATGCCGCAGGCCAGGCGCGATGAATTGTTCCTGGTCGGCCTGCTGTCGCTGTTCGATGTGCTGCTGGGCGTGCCGATGGCCAGGCTGGTGGACGAGATCCATCTGTCGGACGATATCCGCGCGGTGCTGCTCAGCCGCGACGGCGCTTACGGCCCGTACCTGAAGATGGTGTTGCTGCTGGAGCGCGACAAGGTGGCGCCGGCGCTGGAGATCGCCGCCACGCTGGACATCGACATGGACGGCCTGGCGGCGGTCGGCCAGGCGGCCTTCAAGTGGGCGCAGGATTCGCTGCGCCAAACGGGCGGCGAATAAAAAAAAGCCCGCCGTGACGGGCGGGCTGTTTCGCGCTTACTTCAGCCAGAGCCGGATCGAATCCCAGGCGCGGCCGAAGATGGAGGCCTGCTCCACGGTTTCCAGCGACACCACTGGCAGTTCCAGCAGCGGTTTGCCGTCCACCATCATCTTCAGCGTGCCGACGCGGCTGTTCTGCGCCAGCGGCGCGACCAGCGGATCCTTGCGCTCCAGCGCCGGCTTCATCTTGGCGGCCACGCCTTTCGGCACGGTGACCATCACGTCGTTGGCGAAGCCGATCTTGACCGTGCCCTTGGAACCCTTCCAGATTTCCGGCGTGGCGATAGGCTGGCCCTTGGAGTACAGCTTGACCGTGTCGAAGTTCTGGAAGCCCCAGTTCAGCAGCTTCTGGCTTTCCTGGGTGCGGATCTGGTCGGAGTTGGTGCCCAGCACCACCGAGATCAGGCGGCGCTCGCCGGCGCCGTTCGGACGGTGGGCCGAGGCGATCATGCAATAGCCGGCCGCTTCGGTATGGCCGGTTTTCAGGCCGTCCACGGTCGGGTCCAGCCACAGCAGGCGGTTGCGGTTCTGCTGGGTGATCTTGTTGTAGGTGAAGCTCTTCACCGAATCGATCTTGTAGAACTCGGGGAAATCCTGGATCTCGTGCTGGGCCAGGATGGCCAGGTCGTGCGCGGTCGAATAGTTTTCCGGCGACGGCAGGCCGTGCGGGTTGGCGAAGTGGGTCGAGGTCAGGCCCATGCGCTGGGCTTCGCGGTTCATCATCACCACGAAGGCCGACTCGTCGCCGGCCACGGCTTCCGCCAGCGCCACGGCGGCGTCGTTGCCCGACTGGACCATCAGGCCGTACAGCAGGTCGTTGATGCTGACCGGGGTGGCCGGGTCGATGAACATCTTGGAACTGCTGGTATCGACTTTCCACGCGTGGGTGGAAACGTTGACCATCTGTTTCAGGTCGATCTTCTTGTCGCGCAGCGCGGTGAAGACCACGTAGGCGGTCATGATCTTGGTCAGCGAGGCCGGCTCGATGCGGGCGTCCGGGTCTTGCGAGGCGATGATCTGGCCGCTGGTGGCGTCCAGCAGCAGCCAGGACTTGGCGGCGATGGTCGGCGGCGGCAGCGTCTGGGCGACGGCCGAGGTCAGCAGCATGACGCTGGTGGCCAGTGCGGCGATAATTTTCTTCATGTGGTCGTGCTCGGTGAAAAGTTAAAAGCCGGGGAATTATAGAGCTTTAATCGGCCGTTGCGGTGTCCGCTTCAGCCTCGGCTAAGCGAGGGCGGTGCCACAGTTGCGCCACCCAGCTCTTGATGTGACCCAGCTTGCGATGGAAGAAATGGTCGGCGCCGGGGATGACGATGATGGGTATGTCCTGCGGGCGCAGCCAGTCCAGCACGTCGGCCAGCGGGATGGTGTCGTCGTTTTCGCCGTGGATCAGGATGGTGTCGGCCGGGACCGGCGCCAGTTCCCATTTCTTGGCGGCGGTGCCGACCAGCACCAGGCGCTCGGCCGGCGTGCCGGCCGCGGCCAGGCGCTGCGCCAGGCGCGACTGCACGAAGGTGCCGAAGGAGAAGCCCGACAGCGCCACCGGCAGGCCCGGATATTTTTCCGTCATCCAGCGGTGCAGGATGGCCATGTCGTCGGTCTCGCCGATGCCGTGGTCATGCACGCCCGCCGACGCGCCCACCCCGCGGAAATTGATGCGGGCCACCACGTAGCCCAGGTTGACGAAGGTGCGCATCAGCGTCACCGCCACCTTGTTGTCCATGGTGCCGCCGTACAGCGGGTGCGGGTGGGCGACCAGCGCGACGCCGCGCGGTTCGATCTTCGGATAGTCGATCACGCCTTCCATCTGGCCGGCGCCGCCGGCCAGGGTAAATTTCTCACTCTTGTTCATAGGCCTCAGATTTTCAGACGGTCGACCGGCTTGCCGTTGACCAGGTGGCTGTCGATGATTTCATCGATGTCGCTGGTGTCGACGTAGGTGTACCAGGTGCCTTCGGGATAGACCACCATCACCGGGCCTTCCTCGCAGCGGTCCAGGCAGCCGGCCTGGTTGATGCGGACCTTGCCCTGGCCGTTCAGGTTGAGTTCCTTGCAGCGCTTCTTGGCATGTTTTTGCGCGGCTTCCGCGCCGTGCGCGCCGCAGCTATCGCGGCCGTCGTTGCGCAGGTTCATGCAGAAAAAGACGTGGTGCTTGTAGTAGGGAGTGTCGCTCATGGCTGTACCTCTTTCAAAACGTAGCCGCTATCATACCTTGGCGGCGTTCTGCTGGTGGGATGGCAGCCACAGGAACCAGATGGCGAAGAAGGGCCACAACAGCGACAGGAACTGGGCTGCGCCATTGAAATTGAGGAATTTCCCCTGCACCCAGGTTTGCAAAGTTGCCACGAAATAGGGGTTGGCCGGCGTGGTGTTGATGATGACCAGACTCAGCAGCAAAGTGGTGATCGCCAGTCGCCGCTGGGCCACGTGCGGCGCGAACGCCAGTCCGCCCAGCATGATGGCGCCGATCAAAAAGCCGCCCTCGGCGCCCGGCGTGAGCCAGACAAAGGCGTTCTCCGGCTCGAACAGCAGGGCGGTGGCCAGCGACTTGATCACGATGGAGGCGGCGATCATGGCCGACAGCAGCAGGCCGCGCGGCGACGGCTTGCGCAGCAGGCACAGCAGGGTCAGGCCGGCGCCCACCATGCCGCAGGCGGTGATGATGGTTTCGGACAGCCAGTATTGCTCGGCGGTCAGCTCGGCCTCCGGCCGCACGTAGCTGGCCAGGTCGATGTCCATGTCCAGCAACTGCGACAGCCATTCCGACAGGATGGGCAGGATCTGGCCTAAACCGTATAAAAAGTTTTGCGGATAAATCTGCGACAGCGGCCACAGGGCCAGCAGCACCAGGCCCTGGCTGGCGTGCGGCGCGAACCAGGCCTGGCGCAGGCGCTGCAACTGGCTCTGGTCGAGCAGGCGGCGCACGGTCAGCACGCCGATCACGGCGCCCAGCGCGCAGCCGAGGGCGTTGGTGTAAAAGTCCAGGTTGGACGAGACCCGGCTGGGCAAATAGGTCTGCACCGCTTCCATGGTGCCCGACACCAGCAGGCCGCTGGCGCTGGCGATCAGCAGCGACCAGGCGCCGCGGATGCGCGGATACAGGGCGTAGACGATCAGCGTCCCCAGCGGCATGTAGCCGATGACGTTGATGATGGCGTCGAACTTGGTCCAGTAGCGCGGCATCTGCAGCGTGGTCAGGAAGATGAACGGCGACAGGCCCTGGTTGCGCCAGCCGGAGAAGGGGAACCAACTGGCGTAGACGATCAGGCACAGGTAGGCCAGCAGCGCGCCGCGCGTCAGCGGCGACGTCTTGCCGGCCGGCGGCCGCGGCGCGGCGGTTGGCGGCGGCGTTTCCGGTGGCGGCGCCGGTGTGTCCGGCGATGGCGGCAGCGCGTCCGTCATTCCCTGGACGGTGGCAGCGCCGCCAGCCAGGCCAGCAGGTCGGCGGCGACGGCGTCAGTGGCGTCGGCCAGCGCGCGCGCGCCGCCGGCGGCGTCGGCGCTCGGCGCCGGCATGCTGCGGCTGAAGGTCTTCTGGCCGATCAGCTTGTGGTTGCGGAACACCGAGGCGCGCAGGGCCAGCACGCCCTGGCTGCTGGCGGCGCTGTCGAAATTCTGCGCGAAGTCTTCCACCTCCATGCGCAGCACGGTCGGGCTGGCGGCGGCGTCGGTGGTGGACAGCACTTGCACCCCGCCCTGCGCCATGCGCGCTCGGATGCGTTGGGTCAGCAGTTGCAGCGGGGTGCTGGTCCACTGGTTGTAGGCGTAGGGGCGCTGCTGACGGGCGTCGGCGTACAGCAGGCGGTAGGTCATGTGCTCGGAATCCAGCGCGGCCGGCCCGGTGAGGTCGGCGACGATGATGGCGCCGGCCGCATGGGCCGATGGCGTGCCGGCCGGCGTCAGCGGGCCGAAGTCGTACTGCGCGGTCGATACGCCCTTGCTGGCGCAGGCGGCCAGCAGAACTGCCACGGCGGCGACGGCGATGCGGTTACGGATGGTGGTCATCATCTCGTTATCCTTGTTATTTGGTCGGGGCAGTGAAGCCTTCTTCACCAGGTCCGGGCGGTGTGCCGGGGCCGCCGAAGATCAGGCTTTGCGGACGGTCGTTAATCTTGTTCATGGTCTTGCGCAGCGCGCGCATGGAGGCGCGGGTGTCGTCGGACAGCGAGTTCACCTGCGGCAGCGTATCCAGCTCGATGCCGCCGGCGACCGCCTCCACCGAGGTGCCGATGCGGTCGGCGGTGGTGGTGATGCGGTCGATGGCGCCGCCCGGCGCCTGCAGCGTGGCGGTCAGGCGGTCGACGTCGGTGGCCAGCTTGTTCACTGAATTCAGGGCTTTCTGGGTCTGGTCGGCCAGGGCGGGCAGCTTGTCGATGGTCGGCTGCAGTTGCTGCGGCAGTTCGCGGTACTTCTGCGCGGTTTCGCTGACATCGGAGAAGGCGCCGAGGATGGTCTTCTGGTTGGCGGGACTGAGCAGGTTGTTCAGACGGCGCGTGACTTCCTCCGTTTGCGTGAGGATTTCTCGGCCGCGTTTTTCCAGTTGGTCCAGCAGGCCGGAGCGCAGCGGGATGCGGGCCGGGTTGTCCGCATTGGTCGACATGCGCGGCGAGCCGGTCTTGTCGTCGTCAAGCTGGATGAAGGCGATGCCGGTCACGCCCTGGTAGCCCAGTTGCGCATAGGTGGTGGTGGTGATGGGTGCGTCGGTGTTGATGTTCAGCGTGATCAGGATCTGGCCGGCGACCCTGGGATCGAAGCTGATGCTGCCGACCTTGCCGACCTCCAGCCCGCGGTAGCGCACCGGCGCCTGGGGGTTCAGGCCGGGGATCGATTGCGCGGTGGCGATCACGTAGGGCTGGCGCTCGACGCGGTCGCGGTTGAACCAGAGGCCGTACAGGATCGCCGCGATCAGCAGCACGATCGTGAAAAAGCCGGTGGTGAGGGCATGGGATCGGTTTTCCATCATTGCTCCGTTTTTGTTTTTTCGTCCAGCGCTTCCAGCGCGCGGCGGCCGCGATCGCCGAGGAAGAACTCCTTGATGAACGGATGATCGACTTTCAGCAGGTCGCGCAGCGGGCCGAGCGCGATCACGTGTTTTTCGGCCAGCACTGCGATGCGGGTGGACAGCGCGAACAGGGTGTCGAGATCGTGCGTGACCATCACCACGGTCAGTCCCAGTTCGCGGTGCAGCGATTTGATCAGCGCGACAAAGGCTTCCGACAAATCGGGGTCGAGGCCGGCGGTCGGCTCGTCGAGGAACAGCAGCTTGGGTTCCAGCGCCAGTGCCCGCGCCAGCGCCACGCGCTTGACCATGCCGCCCGACAGGTCGGACGGCATCTTGTTGGCATGCTCGGGACCCAGGCCCACCATGTTCATCTTCAGCAGCACGGCGTCGCGCACCAGGTCGTCCGGCAGCACGCGCAGTTCGCGCATGGGCTGGGCGATGTTCTCGAACACCGTCAGCGCCGAATACAGCGCGCCCTGCTGGAACAGCATGCCCCAGTGGTTGCGCAGTTGCTGCAACTGTTCGGAGCCGACCTGGCTGATGTCTTCGCCGAACACGCGCACGCAGCCGCGCGCAGGGCGCTCCAGTCCCAGCATCTGCCGCACCAGCGTGGTCTTGCCGGTGCCGGAGCCGCCCACGATGGACATGATCTCGCCCTGTTCGATTTCCAGGTTCAGGTCCTGGTGCACGACGGTGCGGCCGTACTTGGTCCACAGACCGGTGATCTCGACCACCGGCACGCTGCCGTCCAGGGTCAGCTCGCCGGTGCCGGGGCCGCAGGTGCTGACTTGCTCGTTCATGAGAACCCCACGCCGCTGAAGACGATCGCGAACACCGCGTCGGCCAGGATCACGGCGGTAATCGCCGTCACCACCGAGGTGGTGGTGCCGCGCCCCAGGCTTTCGGTGTTCGGCTTGATGCGCAGGCCGAAGTGGCAGGACACCAGCGCGATCAGCATGCCGAACACCGTGCCTTTGCCCAGGCCTATCATGTAGTTCGCCAGCGGCACCGCGTCCGGCAGCTTGTTGAGGAAGTATTGCGGCGACAGGTTCAGTTCAAGGCGGGCCGACACCATGCCGCCCAACAGCGCGATGGTATCCGTCCAGATCACCAGCAGCGGCATGGAGATCGCCAGTGCGATCACCTTGGGCAGCATCAGGCGGAAGCCGTGCGAGATGCCCATTACCAGCATGGCGTCCAGCTCCTCGGTCACGCGCATCACGCCCAGTTGCGCGGTGATCGACGATCCGGAACGGCCGGCCACCAGGATCGCCGCCAGCAGCGGACCGAGTTCGCGGATGATGCTCATGCCGAGCAGGTTGACCAGGTAGACGTCGCCGCCGAAATTGCGCAACTGCTGCGCCGACAAGTACGAGAACACCACGCCGATCAGGAAGCCCACCAGCGCCGTGATGCCCAGCGCCTGGAAGCCGGCGTGGAAGATGTTGGCGGAGATTTCCTTCCACGGCCCGCGCAGCGGATTGCGGATGAAGCGCCAACTGTCCAACACCACCTGGCCGATCAGGCGCGTCAGGCCCGCCATGTGTTCGAAGAACTGCAGCATGGCGAAGCCCAGTTTCATCACCGGCGTCAGGCGGTGATGGCGCGGGCGAGGCAACTCCAGCGTGCCGGTGGTTTCAAGGCGCTTGAAGAATTCTTCCAGGCCGGGCGCCAGTTGCAGCCTGGCCGGACGGGCCTTGCCCCAGGCGTTCCAGAACAACTGGGCGCCGATATGGTCCATGCTTTCCACGCCTGACAGGTCCCACTTGACGTTGTCGCCCTTGAGCGTTTTCAGGAAAGCCGTGATGGTGGCCATCGCCTTGCCCTGCGCCAGCGCGTGCACTTGCCAAGTGCCGCTGGCGGCGACGGCCGGCCCGTCGGCTGCGCCGGGATTGAGGGTAAGAGTGGGCTCGTTTGCTGTAGGCATGCTGCAAGTTTAAGGGGTTTTGCCCATGGCCGCTACCGATGTTCTCCGCCGGCGTGCATCGCCTCTTCCTCCCGGTAGAGCTGTTTTATGCCGCCAGCCGGCGCGCCTGGCGCTTGGGCGCCGGCGTTTCCGCGGCCGGCCTGGGCTTGGCGCCGCCGCTGTAATCGCTGGCCAGCAGGGCTTCGGCGGCATCCTGGTCCATGCCGCGCACCTGCAGGTATCTGGCGACCATGGCCACCAGCCGGTCCAGTGCGATGCGATGGGTGGCGTCGGTGTTCGCGTACAGCCAGTCGGAGAAGGCCATGAAGTTTTCGAACGGCGTCCCACCCAGCAGCACCGGCAGCGTGTGGGCGAAGCGGCCGGAATTGGCCACCAGGTCCCAATAGCGGGCAAAGCGCACCAGGCGCTGCATGGTGGCGAAGTCGATGTCCTTGTTGGCCAGGATGGTGTAGGGCGCATACGGGTCGTACACCATGCCGAAAGCCTGCGTGTGGCGGATGATGGGCGTGCCGCGCAGCCGCTTCAGGATGCCGAACTGGATCTCGTGCGGTTCCAGCGCCCACAGCTTGTTGAAGCCGGCGGAGAAGCTTTCCACCGTTTCGCCGGGCAGGCCGGCGATCAGGTCGACGTGCATGTGGGCGTGCGACTGCGTGGTCAGCCAGCGGATGTTGTCGGCGGCCTTCTGGTTGTCCTGCTTGCGGCTGACCAGCGTTTGCACCTCGGGGTTGAAGCTCTGGATGCCGATCTCGAATTGCAGCGCGCCGGGCGGGAATTTGGCGATACCTTCCTTGAGCGCGTCGGGCAGATGGTCGGGCACCAGCTCGAAGTGGGCGTAGACCGGATCGTCCGGATGCGCTTCCAGCTTATCGAGGAAGAACTGCATGATCTTCAGGCTGGTCTTGATGTTCAGGTTGAAGGTGCGGTCGACGAACTTGAACAGGCGGGCGCCGCGCTGGTACAGCGATTCCATCTCGGCCAGGAAGTCGTCCAGCGGGAAGGGCCATGCGGTTTTGTCCAGGGCGGACAGGCAGAACTCGCATTTGAACGGGCAGCCGCGCGATGCCTCTACATACAAGGTGCGGTTCTTGATGTCGTCATCGGTATAGAGCGCGTACGGCAGCTTGATCTCGGCCATGGGCGGCTGCACGCCGGCGTGCACTTTCATCAGCGGCTTGGGGCCGTTGAGGATTTCTGCGCACAGCTTGGGGAAGGTGACATCGCCCCAGCCGGTGATCACGTAGTCGGCCAGCTTGACGATTTCCTGCTCGGTGGTCTCATGCGACACCTCGGGGCCACCCAGCACCACGGCCACCTGCGGCGCCACGCGCTTGAGCATGGCGACGACCTTGGCGGTCTCCTCGACGTTCCATATGTAGATGCCGAAGCCGACGATGCGCGGCGCATGCGCCAGGATGCGTTCGACGATCTCGGTAGTCTTGGCGCCGATGACGAATTCCTGCAAGCGCGTTTGCGCCTGCAGCTCGCCCATATTGGCCAGTAAATAGCGCAGGCCCAGCGAAGCGTGGGTATAGCGGGCGTTGAGGGCGGTGAGCAGAATGGTCATCCGCGTATTTTACTTTACGAGGGGCTTGACGATGTGCGGATGGTCCTGCATAATCTCGCTTCTCTGCTGCTGAACACAACGCTTCGCAGCGAAGCAAGAGAATAGATCTTTAAAAAATTACAGTCGATAAGTGTGGGCGTTTGATGCTGCAACAAAAAGCATTAAATGCTCAACAAGAAATACTGTCAGTATTTTGAGTAGAGCGAACCATCCCGGTAAAACGGGATAAAACAGAGATTGAACTGAAGAGTTTGATCCTGGCTCAGATTGAACGCTGGCGGCATGCTTTACACATGCAAGTCGAACGGCAGCGCGGGCTTCGGCCTGGCGGCGAGTGGC
>Ga0209455_1000483_pt1:2500-29472 | contig 29472 bp, 23 predicted proteins | sample AraplaCol_mCL_r2_FD_184275 | JGI IMG/M metagenome (GOLD analysis project Ga0209455, IMG submission 184275) | Arabidopsis root microbial communities from North Carolina, USA - plate scrape CL_Col_mCL_r2 (SPAdes) (version 2) | ecosystem: Host-associated > Plants > Roots > Endosphere... | reverse complement strand
ATTTCCTCGGCTTGTGCATCGTTGGCCTTACGCTCGGTCTCTGGAACACCGTAGCGCTTGATCCATGCGTAGATGCTGTGAACGCTCACGCCAAGGCGCTCTGCCACCTCTGCTGCAGGATGGCCGCGATCAATCACCTGCTTGACTGCCGCAACCTTGAATTCTTCCGTGTACCGCTTTCCACTCATGATGACTCCTTTTGCCTAGAATTATGGCTCAGAAGTGTCTAGTGGTATGGTGGCGATTCAAAAAATCCGTCGAGTTAACATAAAATCAATGGAGGGTGTTAGGCACTGCGGATGGGCTACCCCAGGAACAGAAGCGTTTGTATCCCGACTTGCGTGTTTGAGTGCATCCTCTGTCAGTCAAGCAGCCGTTATGGATTTCGTGCCGTCCACATGTCCCGACTTGATCAAAATTCTCGACGAACTACGCCGACTCGAGCCGCTGTTCCACACCGGACATGATGCGGAGCGGATCGCCGCACCCACGTTTTGGGAAGTTGGCGCCTCCGGACGGCGCTACAGCAGGCAGTACGTATTAGACGTGCTACGCGAGCGCGCCGCCAATCCTGAACCGGAGGATTGGCGCGTCGAAGACTTCAGCCTGGCCCCGGCTGGGGCCGATCATTATTTGCTTTCCTATACGCTGCACCAAGGGGAGCGCGTCACCCGCAGGCTGACGGTCTGGCAGCGCAGTGGTGGGCGGTGGCAAGCGATTTACCACCAAGGCACCATCGTCACCTGAGCCATCCTGGACTCCTTCAGGGCACCAAGCTACGGGCAGCCATGGAAGCGCCATCCGGCGATGAGAGAAATTGTTTGCGTATCGGCGCTTTTCGCAATTGTTGCGCAAAACCTAAGCTCGGTAGAATCGGTAAGGCGATCTTGCTTTAGCTATTCCATTTGACGAAAGGCTTTCTTGTGTCCTTCACCCGGCGTTCGATGCTCAAAGCCACCCTTGCTGCGCTGCCGGCACATTGTGCCGCCTGCGACCTTGGCCAACTTGTACCTTCCGCGAAGGGGACCGTACCAGTCGATGCGGCCCGCGCCTGCTTGGCAAATCAGGTGCGCTTGCTGCCGGGCAGTCCGTTTTACGTCAGGCAGGAGCTGCATCGCAAAGGGGTGCTCGCATCCTACGATCCCGACAAGCTGCTTTACCCCTACCGCGCCTTGGCCCAACTTCCTCAAAAAGCGGGCATCGACAGCGGCTACGACGGCTGGGATAGTGGATTTCTCCGTGGGCACATGGCTGGCCACTATTTGTCCGCCGCCTCGCGCATGGCGGCAGCGACAGGAAGCCTGGTCTTTCGCGACCGGGTGGACTACCTCGTGGGAGAGCTCGCCCAATGTCAGAAGGTCCTGAATCTGGATGGTTACCTGGCCGGCTTTTCCACGGCCGCGTTTGACCAGCTTGAAGGCAAGCTTGGCGCCGATGCCGGAGGCATTGCGGCGCCTTATTACACGATCCAGAAGCTGATGTCGGGCCTCATCGACGCCCATGCCTATGTCGGCAACAAGCAGGCACTCGACGTGGCCACCAGGATGGCTGACTACTTTGGGCAGCGGATCGCGGCGCTGAATGCCGCGCAGATTGACCGGATCTTCCGCACGGACGGCAGCCGCAATCCACAGAACGAATTTGGCGCGATGAGTGACGTGCTGACGGAGCTTTTCAAAATCGATCAAGCGCCCCGGCACCTGGAAACCGCACGCATGTTCAATCGCGCATGGTTTGTCGGCCCCCTTGCCGAGGGTGAGGATAATCTGGGCGGCCTGCACGCGAATACCCATATCGCGCAAGCAGTGGGCTTGGCCAACTGCGCGAACGTCAACGGCAACCCGCTGGAACTGAAGGCGTCCGAAAATTTCTGGCGGCTGGTCGTGCACAGGCACTCGTTCGCCAATGGCGGCAACTCATTTAACGAATGGTTCGACAAGCCCGGCGTGGAGGCCGGCCCGTCTATCGATGATCAGAAGGTCTTGCCGCCGACCACCGCCGAAACCTGCAACACCCACAACATGCTCAAGCTTACCGCCAGGCTGTTCGAGCGCAACCGCCGTGCGGAGCTTGCTGACTACTACGAGCGAGCGTTGTACAACCATGTGCTGGCGTCGGTCGCGCCCGATTCGGGCGCCGTGACCTACTTCACGCCGTTCCATGGGGACTTTCGTACCTACCTTAACGGCAGCTTTTGCTGTACGGGCACCGGTCTGGAAAACACCGCGCGCTACAACGAAGGCATTTACTTTCACAAGGACGATACGCTCTGGGTGAACCTGTATATCCCCTCCGAACTCAGTTGGCGGGAAGCCGGGATGGTTTTGCGACAGCAGGGGGATATCACGCGGGGCGACCCGGTGCGCTTGGCGGTGCTCAAATCTGGAGTCAAGGCCACCACTCTCAATTTGCGTATTCCCGCGTGGGTCGCCAAACCAGTCACAGTAAGGATCAACGGGAAGCCACAGGACGTGGACGCAAAGCCAACAAGCTATGTCTCGTTAAGGCGGCAATGGAAAGCCGGTGACGTGATCGACCTTATGCTTCCGGCTGCGCTGCGGCTGGAGCAATCCAGGGACGTGCCCTCGATGGTCTCCATATTCCACGGCCCCGTATTGCTGGCTGGGGAACTTGGTAAGGCCAATATGCCAGGTAGCGATGTGGCTGACAAGGATGCCTTCCTGAAAATCGTGGCGGCGCCGGTTCCCGATATCGTCAGCACGTCCGGCCATCCCACCGATTGGCTCGCTCCACTCCCCGGCGATCCGTCCGCGTTCAGGATGAAGGGCGCCGGCCCGGCAGAAGGAATTGTCTTGCGGCCGTTATTTGACCTGCACCATCAACGCTATTCGGTTTATTGGCGCCTTCGCCAAGAGGCATTCCATGAGCGCTCGTCGTTGGGGGCATAGCCGCGCAATCGCGATACGGCATGGCATCGGATGGCTCGACAAGCGAAGTTTCGACGGAGGCGACCAGTTCCGGTCAAGGCTGCGTCATCGGAAGAAGGCCAGCCGGGTCAGGAAGGTATGATCGGCTTCGATCAGCATCAGCGCGACGAGCACCAGCAAGCAAACGGGCGGCGCCAGGATGGCGCAGATCAGTGCCAGCCGCTCCCAGCACAGGTGCATGAAGATCGCCACGATCAGCCCCGCTTTGGCCATCATCAGCAACAGGATCAGCGTCCAGCGCAAATAACCGTGCAGGTGGAAAAAGTCGACCAGGTAGGAAAACGTGCTGAGTACGAACAGCAGTATCCAGACCTTCAGGTAAGTCCCGATGGGATGTTGCTGGTCGTGTCCCGTGCCAGCGCCGGCATCTGCAAGCGTGCTCATACATCCCCCCTACCAGAGATAGAACAAGGCAAAGATGAAGACCCACACCAGGTCCACGAAGTGCCAGTACAGGCCGGCGATCTCGACGATTCCATAGTTCCCGGATTTTTCATAATCGCCGCGCCGCACCTTGCGCGCTACCGTCAACAGGTAGACCACGCCGGCGCTCACATGCAGGCCGTGGAAGCCGGTGATCATGAAGAAGCAGGAACCGAATTGCGCTGCGCCGAAGGGATTGGTCCATGGCCGCACGCCTTCGTGTATCAGCTTGGTCCATTCGATCGCCTGCATGCCGACGAAGGTGGCGCCCAACAGCGCGGTCAGCACCATCAGCGCCGCGCAGCGCTTGCCGTCGTGGCGATAGCCGTAGTTGACCGCCATGGCCATGGAGCCGCTGCTGCTGATCAGGATGAAGGTCATGATGGCGATCAGGAGCAGCGGAAGCTGGGTGCCGTTGACAACCAGCGAGAACACTTCGCTGGGATTGGGCCAGGCGGCGGTGGTGGAGACACGCACCGTCATGTAGCCGGTCAAAAAACTGCCGAAGATGAAGGTATCGCTCAGTAGGAAGATCCACATCATGGCCTTGCCCCACGGGACGCGGAAGGCTACGCGGTCGCCGGACCAGTCACGGGCCAGGCCGCGCCAGCCTTCCTGGCTTTCGTCGACGCTGGTATGGTCGGAACTCATGGCTGCCTCCTGAATAAAGGCCCGGCACTCACTACTGAAAACCGCCGCAGATGATTTGCACACGTTCCGGCGTAATCGCGAACAGCAAGCCAAACATGGCCAGCCACAGCAACAGCAGGAAGTGCCAGTAACGGGCGCACAGCGCGATTGGCCCACTGCCGTGCGCGCGCAGCCAGACCAGGCCCGCCGCCAGCAAGCCGCCGATGACGTGCACCCCATGCAGGCCGGTGATCAGGTAGAAGAAGCTGTTGGATGGATTGGCGGGGGCGGGATAGTGGACCCGCATCGCTTGCCAGGCCCACAGTTGCATCGCCAGGAAGGCCAGCGCAGCGATGCAGGCCAGGCCGACCAGCGCCTCTTGCGGCGCACGGGCCGGACGCGCGGCGGACCTGGTCATCTGCCCGGCCAAGGCGGCGCCGGGCGCGGCCAGATGCCAGGCCAGGCTGGTGAGCGCAAGCAGCGCCGTGCTGCACCATAGCTGCCACGGCGGCGCTGGCAGTACGATCCAGTCGCCGGCCGCCATGCGCATCAGGTAGGCGACGCTGAACAGGAAGAACAGCATCGTCACCACGCCGATAAGGACCCACAGCCCGGTGCTGCCCGCGCCTGGCGTCGGCGGCAACGCGGCCGCGCCGGGACCACCCGGTGGCGCACCCCGTTGCAGCGTGCAGGAGGCATTCATATCGTCCTCCCTTCGGCGGGATGATGCGCGGGTTGCGCTGCTCCTTCTTCGATCTGTTCAGGGCCGACGTTCTGCGGGATATAGTCGCTGTCGCCGTCCTGTATGCCGTAGCTGTAAGCACCGCGATAGACCACTGGCAGCGTCGCTCCCCAGTTGCCGTGGCCGGGCGGGGTGTCCGGCGTGGTCCATTCGAGGCTGGCGGCGCGCCACGGGTTGCCGTCGGCGACCTTGCCATGGAATCTGCTCCAGGCCAAGTTGAAGATGAACAGTAACTGGAACAGGCCGACTATGATGGCCACCACCGTGATGTAGGCATTCAGTTCCTGCGCCGACGACGGAATGAAGGCATAGTTATCGTAGGCGTAATAGCGGCGCGGCATGCCGAGGATGCCCAGGTAGTGCATCGGGAAGAAGATCAGGTAGGCGCCCAGGAAGGTGACCCAGAAGTGGAGCCGCGCCATCCCCTCATGGAACATGCGGCCGGCAACCTTGGGATACCAGTGATAGATCCCGCCAAACACCGCCAGCACGGGCGACACGCCCATCACCATGTGGAAGTGCGCCACCACGAAATACGTGTTCGACAGCGGAATGTCGACGCTGACGTTGCCGAGGAATAGTCCCGTCAAGCCGCCGATCAGGAAGGTGCTGATGAAGCCGATGGCAAACAGCATCGGCACGGTCAGGTGTATGTCGCCGCGCCACAGGGTCAGGGTCCAGTTGTAGACCTTGAGCGCGGTTGGCACCGCGATAATCAAGGTGGTGGTGGCGAAGAAGAAGCCGAAGTACGGGTGCATGCCGCTGATGTACATGTGGTGCGCCCACACCACAAAGCTCAGCCCGCCGATGATGATGATGGCCCACACCATCATGCGATAACCGAAAATGCATTTGCGCGCGTGCACACTGATGAGGTCGGAGATGATGCCGAACGCGGGCAGCGCCACGATGTACACCTCCGGGTGGCCGAAGAACCAGAACAGGTGCTGGAACAGCAGGGGGCTGCCGCCCTGGTGGCCCAGGTGCTGGCCCATGGACACCACGGCCGGCATGAAGAAGCTGGTGCCCAGGCATTTATCCAGCAACATCATCACGCCGCTGACGAACAGGGCCGGGAAGGCCAGCAGCGCCAGGATGGTGGCGACGAAGATGCCCCACACGGTCAGCGGCATGCGCATCAGGGTCATGCCGCGCGTGCGCGCCTGCAGCACCGTGGTCACGTAGTTCAGGCCGCCCATGGTGGCCGCGATGATGAATACCACCAGCGACACCAGCATCACGATGATGCCCCAGTCCATGCCGGGCGTGCCGGGCAGGATGGCCTGCGGCGGGTACAGTGTCCAGCCCGCGCCGGTCGGCCCGCCGGGCACGAAGAAACTGCTGATCAGTATCAGCACCGCCAGCAGGTAGCACCAGTAGCTGAGCATGTTCAGGAAGGGGAACACCATGTCGCGCGCGCCCAGCATCAGCGGGATCAGGTAGTTGCCGAAGCCGCCCAGGAACAGGGCCGTCAGCAGATAGATCACCATGATCATGCCGTGCATGGTCATGAACTGGTAATAGCGGTTGGCGTCGATGAAGGCGAACTTGCCGGGGAAGCCCAGTTGCAAGCGCATCAGGTCCGACAGCACCAGCGCCACCAGCCCGACCGCGATGGCCGTGATGGAATACTGCACCGCGATCACCTTGTGGTCCTGGCTCCAGACATACTTGGTCCAGAAGCTTTGCGGCCCGTGCCCGTGTTCGTCGACTTGTGCGCTGCCATACCCCATGACGTCCTCCTTCAGGGCGCACCGCCACCGTGCAGTGTTTTGATGTAGGCCACCAGCGCCGCCAGGTCTGCCTCGCTGAACGGCGGCGTCGGCGTCGGCATCACCGGCGGATAACCTTTGACCACGCGCGCCTGCGGCGTGACGATCGATTCGCGCAGATAGGCTTCGTCGACCTTCACCGTGCTGCCGTCGGACATGGGCTCGGTGCGGCCGTACAGGCCTTTCCAGCTCGGACCGACGCCGGCGCTGCCGTCCACGCTGTGGCAGGCCGCGCAGCCGCGCGCCTGCGCCAATAGCCGCCCCTGCCGGCCCGGATCGGCCGCGTCAGCCATCGCAGCCTGGCCGGCGCCGCCGGCTGGCCTGGCGGCCGGCGCTGCCAGTGTCGGCTGCGCCGCCAGCCACTTCTGGTAGCTGGCTTCGTCCTCGACCACCACGTAGCCGCGCATGTTCGGATGGCCGACGCCGCACAACTGGGCGCACAGCACCTCGAAGCGGCCGGCCACGGTCGGCGTCAGCCAGAAGGTGGTCATCATGCCCGGCACCATGTTCATGCGGGTGCGGAATTGCGGCACGTAGAAATCGTGCAGCACATCCTGCGAGCGCAGCAGCACCTTGACCGGACGGTTCAGCGGCAGGTGCAGTTCCTGCCCTTCCACCAGCACGTCGTCCTGTCCATCGGGATCATCGGGATTGAGGCCGTAGGGATTGCCGGCGCTGACGAAGCGCACGTCGCTGCGGCCCATCTTGCCATCCTTGCCGGCCAGCCGGAAATGCCATTGCCATTGCTGCCCCAGCACTTCCACCAACTGCGCCTGGTCCGGCGCGGCGATCAGCTTGGCGTAGACAGACAGGCCGGGCGCCAGCAGCGCGGCCACGCCCACCGTGGTGGCCGCCACCAGCCACCACTCCAGCTTCTTGTTGCCATGCTCCGGCGACGCGCGCACGCCGTCGCGGTGGCGGAAGCGCACCAGCATGTAGGCGATGAACAGGTTGATGACGATGAACGCCACGGCCGTGATGATCATCGTCAGTCCGAGGGCCGCGTCCATCTCCGCCCAGTTCGAGGCAATCGGAGTCTGCCACCATGGACTCACCAGGTGGAAGATCACCGTCGCCCCAACGATCAGGACTAATGCCAGAGCAAGGCCCATGGCGCGCTCAGCGTGGCCGGCCTGGTCGTTCGAGCTGTAGGTAGATCAGGGCAGCGGCGGCGCCGAACAACACATGGCCGAGGGCGTTGCCCCAGCCACGCAGTTCCGCAAACCAGGGGTAGACGCCGGTCATTCCATAGAAATTCAATCCATACAGCGCGAGCCCGAACAGGGCGCCCGACAGCAGGATCATGCCGGCACTGGAATCCAGGCGGAACGGGGCCACGATGGCCGCCAGCAGCACGCCGAAGACTGTGCCCAACAGGTAATGGATGATCAAGGCGGTGGCCACGATGGCCAGGCCGTAGCCGGTGGTTTGCAGGGCGTCCCAGCCCATGGCCATGGCGGCAACCATATGGGCGGGTCGCCAGGGATCGTCAGCGCCTGCCGTTACCGCCCACAGCACCTCAAGCAGCATCATGACGCCGCCCGCGCCGAAACCGGCAATGGCCGCCGCCGCCCAATCCGGCAGGCGCGCCTGCCAGTGATGAGATTGCATATGCAGTTCCATATGTCCTCCACAATACGAATGATCGCGTCGGTGTCACTACATTGACAGCATAGACCCAGTTTCAACCTATCGTTGCGAAGTGTCAAGATCGATTTTTTTCAGGCGGATTTGGGCAAAAAACCGCGTGCAAATGCCGGCTCCTAAAAACGCACAACCCGCTTTCTCGCAGGGAGAAAGCGGGTTGTTTATGTTGCTGCCGAACGGCTTAGTTGGAGTAGAGCAGGCCGCGGCCGGTGCCGTTGATATAGATCCGGCCGTAGACGTTCCAGTCGGCTGCCATCACGCCGATGCCGCCGAACTGGTGGGCGTCGTCGTTGAAGCGCGACCAGGTGGCGCCGGCGTCGTCGGAACGGTACACGCCCCACACGCCGTTCATCGTGCCCACCACGTACACCGCGGCCGAGTAGGCGGCGCCGGAGGCCGCCTTGCCCAGTGCAATCACGCTGGCGCCCTGCGTGCCGTTGGCGGTCGCAAAGCCGCTGAGCTTGGTCCAGGTCGCGCCCGAATCCAGCGAGTGGTAGACGGTGTTGCCGTCCGCCAGCCACAGGTCGCCTTCAGCGTTGGGGTTGACCGCCATCGAAGTGGCCCCCCAGGCGTTGGGCGCCAGGTTGGCGCTCACCGAGCCCTGGCTCAACGTGAAGCTGTGGCCGCCGTCGGTCGACACGTAGACCTTGCCCGCCGTGCCCCAGGTCGCGCCGCCCGAATCGTAGGCGTAGACCTTGTTCGGGTTCTTGCGGTCCGCCGCCAGGCGATAGCCGCGATCCCAGCCCTGGCCCACCACGGCCAGCGCCGGCAAGTTGGTGGCGGTCCAGCTCGCGCCGCTGTTGGTGGTGTACGACGGCACCGAGTTAGCCGGCGCCCACACCACGTTGTTGCGCGACGTGACAGCCATGTTGCCGGCGGAGCCGGTGTTGGCTTGCGCGCCGGCCGGCAGGGTGGCGAAGTTGGACCAGGTGGCGCCGCCGTCGCCGGACCAGAAGCCGAAGCCGCCCGCGCCGGACCAGTTTGCTACGCCGGCACCGGCGATGTACAGCGGATCGGCCCAGGCCATGTCGGCCGCGTTGCCGTTGCTCCAGTTGGAGGTGGGACCCTTGGTCGGCCGGACGGTGAGATCGGTATCGAGCCAGGTACCGATGTCGCCCGCGCTGTTGATGAACTTGTACGACGCGCCGGCTGGCGGTGTGACGAGGTACAGCGTGGCGGTTTCTTCGATGTTCTGGATCGCGCCGCTCCAGGTCGGCGTGGCCAGGGAAGCGTTCCTGGTTTCGACGATGCCGCCGCCGTGCACATGCATGATGTGGTCGCGGTTGGACGGATCGATCTCCACGTCGTCGACCCAGCCGGAAGCCGTTTCGCCCGGCATCATCGCCTCGATTTCGCGCCAGGTCTTGCCGCCGTCGTCGGACAGTTGCACGATCTGCTGGCCGCTGAAGCTGCCCCAGGAATTGGTCACGCCCAGCGCAATGCGGGTGGTCGCGCCGCTGCCGTAGACCGACACGCCGCCGAGGCCGAAATTGGTGCCGTTCAGCGGGTCTTCGCTCTTGAGCAGGGTCCAGGTGGTGCCGTCGAACTTGTAGAAGCGGCCGGGACCACCGGCGCCGGGGCCGGTATCCTTGGTGAAGACCACGTAGAACATGCCGTCCGCCGCGCGCACCATGTGCGGGATGTGGTAGCCGGATACCGGCGTCGTCACCGGCGCCCAGGTGGCGCCGCCGTCGGTCGACTTGTACATGTTCGAGCTCAGGCCCGCCGCGCTGACATAGTCCGGGGCGATGGCGGCATAGATGGTCTGGGTGGCCGAGCCGCTGCCCTTGGTCCCGGTGTCGTACACCACCAGGTCCACGCCCATCCCGCCGCCAGCGGCACTGATCTGGGCCGAACTCATTTTGAGCGACGACAGCCCCGTCACTTGCGCCCAGGTCTGGCCCGAGTCCGTGCTCTTCCACAGGCCGGCGGTGCGCGAGCCGTAGAACAGGATCGATGGCTTGTTCGGATCGACCATCAGGCGTTCGCCCATGGCGCGGCCAGGGTTGTTGCCGCCCATCGCGAACGGCACGTCGACGTGGGTCCAGTGGTCGCCGCGGTCGCTCGACATATACAGGCGGCCATTGCCCTCAAACGTGTACATGCCGGTCATCATGTAGACCAGTTGGTCGTTGTTCGGATCGAGGGCGATGCTTTCGATGCCGTGGAAGCGGCTCTCGGCGGCGCCGAAACCCAGGCCGTCGGTGATCGGCGTCCAGGACGACGAGGCCTGATCCCAGCGGTAGGCGCCGCCGATGTCGGTGCGCGCGTACAGCACGTTGGCGGACGTCGGATGGAAGATCAGGCCGGAGACGTAACCGCCGCCGCCCCATTTCACGCTTTTCCAGGTGGCGGCCGATGCGGGCGCTGGGGATGGCGTCGGCGTCGGGGTGGGGGTAGGCGCAGGCGCCGGAGTCGGTGTGGGCGTCGGGGCCGGCGTCGGGGTCGGCGTGGGCGCCGGTGCCGGCGTCGCGCCGCTCGTTCCGCCACCACCGCCGCCGCAACCTGCCAGCACTACCATGGCCGAGAGGCCGACCAGACGGCGAAGCCGGGTTTTCAAGCCTGGCGATTGTCTCGGAATGCGCATTTACACCTCACAATATGAATAATCGGATGATTGGAAGTGCAGGATACTTATGACATGAAAGCCTCACAATTGCGAAAATCGTCAATTTCGAAAATGAAATTTGATATGCCGCTCATCACGGTTATCAATAGTGCTACCATCCGCGCTTCCCGCACAGTGCTGCGCTTTTTGCAATCATTCCCGATGAAATTCCGACACCCATCCCGCACCGCCATCGCGGCGGCTCTGACCGTGGCCTTGTCCCTGCATGCGCTCGCTGCGCGCGCCGGCGCCGAGGAACGCGCCCAAGCCCTGCTTGCCCGCATGACCCTAGAGGAAAAGGCCAGCCAGTTGCAGCATGAATCGCCCGCCATCGCCCACCTCGGCATCCCGGCCTACAACTGGTGGAGCGAGGGCTTGCACGGCGTCGCGCGGGCGGGCAAGGCCACGGTCTTCCCCCAAGCCATCGGCCTGGCCGCGACCTGGAACAGCGCGCTGGTGGGCAAGGTGGCGGACACGGTCGGCACCGAGTTCCGCGCCAAGTACCTGGATACGGTGGGCGCCGACGGCGGCTCCGCGCTGTACCGCGGCCTGACGGTGTGGTCGCCCAACGTCAACATCTTCCGCGATCCGCGCTGGGGCCGGGGACAGGAAACCTATGGCGAAGATCCCTACCTGACCGCGCGCATCGGCGTGGCGTACGTGCGCGGCCTGCAGGGCGACGATCCGGCCATGCCCAAGGTGGTGGCCACGGTCAAGCACTACGCCGTGCACAGCGGGCCGGAATCGGACCGCCACCGCGAAGACGTGCACCCGTCGCCGCGTGACCTGACCGAAACGTATCTGCCGGCCTTCCACGCCGCCATCACCGAAGGCCAGGCCCAGTCCATCATGTGCGCCTACAACGCGGTCGACGGCGTGCCGGCTTGCGCCAATGAACCTCTGCTCAAGGACACGCTGCGCCGCGACTGGAAATTCCAGGGCTTCGTGGTGTCCGATTGCGGCGCCGTGGCCGACATCCACATGGACTGGGCGCACCGCTACACCGCCACGCCCGAGCAGGCGGTGGCCACCGCCGTCAAGGCTGGCACCGACCTGATCTGCGACTTCGGCGCCAACCCTACGGCGTCGCCCGCCACCACGGTGCGCGCGGTCCAGCAGGGCCTGCTGCCGGAGGCCGATCTCGACCGCGCGGTGCTGCGCCTGCTGGAGGCGCGCTTCCGCCTGGGCCTGCTGGATGCGCCGGCCCAGCGGCCGTTCCCGCAAATCCGCGCCAGCGATTACGACACCCCGGCCAACCGCGCCCTGAGCCTGGAGACCGCGCGCCAGTCGCTGGTGCTGCTGAAAAACGATGGCCTGCTGCCGCTGAAGCAGGCGCCGCGCCGCATCGCCGTGATCGGCCCGAACGCGGCCAGCGTCGACGCGCTGGTCGGCAATTACAACGGCACGCCATCCCACCCCGTCACCGTGCTGGACGGCATCCGCGCCCGCTTCCCGCAGGCGCAGGTGACGCACATCGAAGGCACGGGCTGGGTGGCGCCGCCCCTGCAGGAAGTGCCGGCCGCCAGCATGTGCCTGGACGAGGGCTGCACCCAGGCCGGCGTCCGGCAGGAGCGCTTTGACAACCCCGGCCTGCAAGGCACGCCGGCGGCGGTGGAAACCGTCGCGCAGGCCGCGTTCAAATGGGGCTGGCCCAACGCTTACGACCACCACAGCTCGATGCGCTGGAGCGGCTACCTGCGTGCGGCCGAAAGCGGCATGCATAACTTCCGGCTGAGCGGCAGCCAGGGCTACCGCATCCGTATCGACGGCAAGCTGGTGGCCGACCTGTGGGACCTGGACTGGCCGACCTCGAAAACCGAGATCGACCTCACCGCCGGCAAGGTGTACAAGGTCGAGGTGGAAGCCCGGCAGACCGGCTGGGACGGCGAACAGCAACTGCAGTGGACCAGGCCCAGCTTTGACGACACGGCAGCGCTGGAAGCGGCGCGCGCGGCTGACCTGGTGGTGTTCGTCAGCGGCCTGACCTGGCAACTGGAGGGCGAGGAAATGACGGTGCACGCACCCGGTTTCGCCGGCGGCGACCGCACCAGCATCGACTTGCCAGCCCCGCAGGAAGCGCTGCTGGAGCGCCTGGGCGCGCTCGGCCGGCCACTGGTGCTGGTCAACATGAGCGGCAGCGCCATGGCCTTGAACTGGGCCGACCAGCATGTGCCGGCCATCATCCAGGCCTGGTATCCGGGCGGCGAGGGCGGCCAGGCCGTGGCCGAATTGATCGCCGGCGACTTCAGCCCGGCGGGCCGCCTGCCCGTGACCTTTTACCGGACGGTGGCCGACCTGCCGCCATTCAAGGATTACAGCATGCAGGGCCGCACCTACAAATACTTCCAGGGCCAGGCGCTGTATCCCTTCGGCTATGGCCTGAGCTACACCCATTTCAGCTATGCGGCGGGCGCCGTTCCGAAAACCGTGTGCGCCGGCTGCGCCGTCAAGCTCGCGGTCGACGTGAAAAACGCGGGCCCGCGCGCGAGCGACGAGGTGGTGCAGGTGTATGTCACGCGGCCTGGCGACGGCGCGCCCAAGCGCACCCTGGTCGCCTTCAACCGCGTTGCGCTGCGGCCCGGCGAAAAGCGCAGGGTGACGTTCACGCTGGACGGCAAGGCATTGAGCACGGTGGACGCGGCCGGCCAGCGCAAGGTCGAAGCGGGGCCGGCGTATATCTGGGTGGGCGGCGGGCAGCCGGCCGAGGGAACGGCCGCGCGGCCGACGGCCGGCGTGGCGCTGCGGGTGGAAGTGCAGGGACGCCGCAGCCTGCCGGCATTCTGATGCGGCGACGGTAGCGCGTTAGCGGTGGTGCTGGATGCTGTTGATCTGGTCCAGCACCCGCTTGATCTTGCTTTCCTCCTCGGCCGCCAGCTTGGTGAACATGCAGCCCAGGTGGACCTGGTCACCCAGCAGGAAGGAGCGGAAAGGGCGCGTGAAGCGGACTTCCAGCTCCGCGACTTCGACGCTCTCGTCCCCCAGTTCCAGTTGCACGCCGTGCATTTTGCGGCCCTTGATCAAGCCCTTGGTCGCCAGCTTGGCGCAATGCAGACCCATGCCGCCCAGCGAGATGTCGTACACGGGGAATTCGTACTCAGTGATGCCGTTCACGAACGAGGCCATGAAGTTGACCCCCAGCGGCGTTTCCACGCGCTCGGTGCTACGCCGGTTCAGCACGGCGCAGGTTTCCGGGAAGATCATCGGGATCAAGTGTGGCTGGCCGGGGACCGAAGGCCAGTCCAGGTTGGACAGGCGGAACTGCAGCTTCGCGCTGCGCAGCCAGGCGACGAAAGTGATTTTGCCCGACGGCAGGACCGTTCCCTCGTTCAGCTCCATGACGAAATGCGGCAACTCGGGATCGACCGAGAAGATACGGCCGAGCATGGCCTCGCGGCTGCCGGCCGCATACATGGAGATTGCTTCGCCGCTCGCGGCCAGCAGGGTGAGCACGTCGCCGATATCGTCTTCGGTCGTCATGTCATAGGAATTGGCTGCCGCCGGAATGGGCGCTATCGCATCTTGTGGCCGCGGCGGTCCTTTGCGGACCGGGACGGCAGTGGACTCATTGAGCAACATAGTGGCCGCCTCTGATGATAAGACATTATTTGGGTCTACTCCGACTTAATCATAGTCCACGAATTTCCCAATTACAACTTATTTTAGAGTTTCGGAAATGATGCCTGGTGCCCCGGCTGGCGCTGCGGCCGCGTTTACCCTTATGATCTGCGCCATGATTACCTGTTTCGACATTGGCGGCAGCGCCATCAAGTGCGCCGTGGCGGCGGCCGACGGCCGGATCGGCGACCTGCACCGGATCGCTACCCCTACCCACGACTTTGCCGCATTCATCGCCGCCATGCAAGCACAGATCGCAGCCGGCGGCCCCTCGCGCGGCGTCGCCATCTCGATCGCCGGCGTGATCGATCCGGCCGACGGCCGCATCAAATGCGCCAACATCCCCTGCATCGACGGCCGCGTACTGGCCGATGAGCTTGCCGCCGCCTTCGGCCTGCCGGTGTGGATCATCAACGACGCCGACAGTTTCGCCCTGGCCGAAGCCCAGACCGGCGCGGGACGCGGCCACGCCAGCGTGTTCGGCCTGATCCTGGGCACCGGCGTTGGCGGCGGCCTGGTCATCGGCGGGCGGCTGATCGGCGGGCCGGGCGGCTTTGCCGGCGAATGGGGCCACGGCCCCGTGGCCGCGCAGTTTGCCGGCACGCCGCCGCAAGCCATCCCCCGCTTCCCGTGCGGCTGCGGCCAGGCCGGCTGCCTGGACACCGTCGGCGGCGCGCGCGGCCTGGAACGGCTGCACCAGGTTCTGCACCGGCAAGCGCTGGACAGCCGCGCGATCATCGCCGCCTGGCAGGCCGGCGACGCCGCTGCCGCGCGCACCGTGGACTGCTATATCGACCTGCTGAGCGGGCCGCTGGCCATGCTGGTCAATACCCTGGGCGCGTCCATCCTGCCGGTCGGCGGCGGGCTGGCCAACAGCGCGCCGCTGATCGCGCGGCTGGACCAGGCGGTGCGCGCCGCCATCCTGCGCAAGACCGACGCCCCCATCATCGTGCCCGGCCAGTCCGGCGCGGAGCCGGGCCTGATCGGCGCGGCATGGCTGGGCCTGGAAAAACTGGAGGGCGCCCATGGATGACACGATCACGCTGGAAGTCTGCGTCGACAACGTCGACGGCCTGGCCGCCGCGCAGGCTGGCGGCGCCGACCGCATCGAATTGTGCAGCGCGCTGGAGATCGGCGGCCTGACGCCGAGCGCCGGCCTGCTGCGGGTGGCCTCGGCCAGCCCGGTGCCGGTGGTGGCGATGATACGTCCGCGCGGCGGCGACTTCTGCTTCAACGACGCGGAAACCCAGCAGATGCTGAACGAGATCGACGCGGTGGCCGCCACCGGCCTGCAGGGCGTGGTGCTGGGCGCCTCGCTGCCGGACGGCGAGCTGGACCCGCGCACGCTGGAATTGCTGGTGCGCCGCGCCATGGGCCAGGGGTTGCGCTGCACGCTGCACCGGGCCATCGACCTGTGCCCGGACCTGGGGCAGGCGACCCGGCTGGCCATCGACCTCGGCTTCGAACGCATCCTGACGTCGGGCGGCGCCCCAAGCGCCCCGCAAGGCTTGGCCGGCCTGCAGCGCTGCCACGCCGCCGCTGCCGGGCGCATCGCCATCATGCCCGGCGCCGGCATCAGCGCCGACAATGTGCACCTGCTGCGCGCGCAACTGCCGCTGACCGACGTCCACGCCTCCTGCTCGGTGCCGCTGCCGCCGGCCTCGGCGGCCGTGCTGGCCTTCGGCTTCGACGCCGGCGGCCGCCGCCAGACCAGCAGCGCCAAAGTCGCCGCCCTGAAAGCCGCGCTGTAACACCCCGTCGTTCCCGCGAAAGCGGGAACCCATAGGACAGGCGCTCATTCTATGGGTCCCCGCCTTCGCAGGGACGACGCGGCTTGCGTTATTTCCCCTTGAAATGCGGGCCGGTTTGTGTGACACTTCCCGATGCAGTGAAACCGGTTTCACTTTTGGCTGGGAGCCCCTGTTTGACCTTCGATCTGACGCCTCTAGCGCCGTACCTCGGCGATCTGGCCGCCGGCGCGCGACTGACCGCCATGGCCTGCGCGCTGGCCCTGGCCGGCGGGCTGGCGCTGGGCATCGTGGCGGCCCTGATGCGCACCGCCGCGTCGCCGCTGGCCCGGCGCGCGGCCGATGCCTACGTCGACGTGTTCCGCAACGTGCCCTTCATCGTCCAGTTGTTCTTCCTGTTTTACGGCCTGCCGGAAATCGGCGTCGAACTGAGCGCCTTCAGCACCGGCGTGCTGGCGCTGTCGCTGGCGGGCGGCGCCTTCACCTCCGACGTGATCCGCTCCGGCATCCTGGCGGTCGAGCCGGGCGTGCTGGAAGCGGCGCAGGTCAGCGGCCTGTCACGGTTGGCCATCTATCGCCGCATCGTGCTGCCGATGGCGCTGCGCACGTCCGTGCGCCCGCTGGGATCGGTGTTCGTCAACCTGGTGCTGACCTCGTCCATCCTGTCGGCGATCACGCTCAATGAATTGACCGGCAGCGCCAAGATCGTGGCCGCCGACACCTTCCAGCCGTTTGAGGTGTACGCCTTGCTGCTGTTGCTGTACGCGGCCATGACCTGGCTGGTGTCGCTGTCGGCCGGCGTGCTGCACCGCCGCCTGAACCGGGACCTCGGCTGATGCGCTACGCCGATTTCACGCCGCACGACCTGCTCCTGCTGCTGCAGGGCCTGGGCGTGTCGGTCGCCCTGTTTGCCGCCACCACCGTCATCGGCCTGGCGATCGGCCTGGCCTGGGCGGTGCTGCGCTACTACCGCACGCCGCTGCTGGCGCCGCTGGTCGCGGCAGTGGCCGAGCTGCTGAAGAATTCCCCCGTGCTGGTGCAGTTGTTCCTGGTGTTCTTCGGCTTGCCGGTGCTGCTGGAAACCGACCTGACGCCGGAGCAGGCCGCCCTCATCACCCTGTCCGGCAACACGGCGGCCTTCATTTACGTGATCGCGGTATCCGCCATCGAAGCGGTCGGCCGCGAGCAACTGGAAACGGCGCGCGTGTTTGGCCTGAGCCGCTGGCAAACGCTGCGCCGCATCGTCGCGCCGCAGGCGGCGGCGTTCGGCCTCGGGCCGCTGACCGGGCTGCTGGTCAACCAGTTGCAGGTGACGTCGCTGATCTCGGTGATCGGCGTGGTCGACCTGACCAAGGTGGGCGCGATCCTGAACCTGCGCACGCTCAAGCCCTTCATCGTCTGGACCGTGATCGGCCTGCTGTACTACCTGATGGCCCGGCTGATCGCCCGGGTCTGCGCCCGCGCGGAAGCGCGCCTGCGCGCGCACAGTCAATGGAAGGGTTTGTAGATGATACATATCGAAGGCGTGACCAAGCGCTTCGGCAGCCACACCGTGCTCGATGGCGTGGACCTGCGCGTCGCGCCGGGCGAGGTGGTGTCCATCCTTGGCGCCAGCGGTTCCGGCAAGTCGACGCTGATACGCTGCATTAACGGCCTCGAAAAACTCGATGGCGGCATCATCTCCGTCGACGGCCACCGCGTCGACGATCCGAAGCAGTTGCAGCTTGCGCGCCGCTGCTCCGGCACCGTGTTCCAGTTGTTTAACCTGTATCCGCACATGACGGCGCTGCAGAACATCACGCTGGCGCCGATGGAAGTGCTGAAAGTGCCGCGCCAGCAGGCCGAGGACGAGGCGCGCGCGCTGCTGGCCTCCGTCGGACTGGCCGGGCGCGCGGCCGCCTATCCCGCCCAGCTCTCCGGCGGGCAGCGCCAGCGCGTGGGCATCTGCCGCGCGCTGGCCATGAAGCCGCGCTACCTGCTGCTGGATGAAGTCACCAGCGCGCTCGATCCCGAAATGACGGCCGAAGTGCTGGCCATTCTCGCCCGGCTGGCGGCGGACGGCACCACCATGCTGTTCGTCACGCACGAAATCGAATTCGCCCGCCACATCTCCAACCGCGTGGTGTTCCTTGAACAGGGCAGGCTGCTGGCCGACCTGCCGACCGCGCAGTTCTTCGCCGCCGATGGCGGGCTGGCGCAGCCGCGCATCGCCCAATTCCTTTCCAAGATGAGTAAATCATGAAAATGCTGCTTGCGAACGCCGAGGCATGGCCCGGCTTTGAGACCACCGTCGACCTGCTGAAACAGGGCGGCGCCGGCATAGACGCCATGGTCAGCGGCATCGCCAAGGTCGAGCGCGAAGCCAAGGTGCGCAGCGTCGGCTACGGCGGCTGGCCCAACATGCTGGGCGAGATGGAATTCGACGCCGGTGTCATGGACGGCACCACGCGCGACGTCGGCGCGGTCGGCGCGGTGCCCGCCACTTTGCCCGTGTCCGCGCTGGCGCACGAAGTGATGAAGCATCTGCCGCACGTGATGCTGACCGGCGCCGGCGCGCGCCGCTTCGCCACCGAGCGCGGCTTCGCCGTCGACGAGGTGCTGCACCCGGACAGCAAGCGCGTGTGGTGGGAACGGCTGCAAAAGGAGATGTCGCCGGCGCAGCGCGCGGCCTTTCCCGATATCGCGCTGGCCCCGCTCAGCAACGCCATCACCGATCCCGAGCGCGTGCGCGACACCACCGTCTTCCTGGGCCGCGATGCAGACGACCATATCGGCGTGGTCACCTCGACCTCCGGCTGGGCATGGAAGTATCCGGGACGGCTGGGCGATTCGCCGATTCCCGGCGCGGGCTTTTACGCCGACAGCCGCTACGGCGCCGCCGCCTGCACCCACACCGGCGAGATGACCATGCGCTGCGGGACGTCGCGCAGCATCGTGCTGGCGATGCGGCTTGGTTATACTCTGGCCGACGCCATCAAGCTGGCGGTGGAAGAACTGTCCGAGCTGAAAAGCGGCTTCCTGGCCGGCGTGGTGATACACGCCATCGACGCGCAGGGCAACCACCGGGTCGTCAACTACCGCTGCGAGGAAGAGATACGCTACTGGTACTGGGACGAGCGCATGGCCGCGCCGGAATTGCGCGTCGCCTCCACCGTCGAACTTTGAAAGGACAAATCATGCAGCATCGCCTGAAACGTTACGCTGCCGCCGCCGCGGTATTGATGCTGGCGGCGACCTCCGCGCTGGCTGGGCGCATCGAGGAAATCAAGGCCCGCGGTTATGTGCGCATCGGCGTTTCGCTGGGCGGCGAGCCGGTGGGCTTCCGCAACGCCAGCAATGAGCCGGTCGGCTACGACGTCGATGTCGCCACGCAGTTGGCCGCGAAGCTGGGCGTGCCGGTGCGCTTTTCGGATGTCTCCGGCGACGCGCGCATCTCGATGCTGATGTCCCACCAGCTCGACCTGGTGGTGGCCAATGTCTCGATCACGCCGCAGCGCGCGCGCGTGGTGGACTTCTCTACGCCCTACAACCTGGCCGGCCTGCGCGTGATCGCGCAGAAAAGCGCGCACATCAAGACGCTGGCGGACCTGAACGGCAAGCGGGTGGTGGTGGGCCGCGGCACGACGTCGGATATCTTCCTGCGCCAGTCGGCGCCGCAGGCGGTGTTCATCTACACCGACAATTTCGCGCCGGACGGCGTCCTGCTGTTGCAGCAAAAGCGCGCCGATGCCGGCATCGAGGATGCTTCCCTGCTCGACTACCTGGCCAGCAAGAACGATCAACTGGAGACGCTGCCCGCGATGTACGGCAACACGCCGATCGGCATCGCGATGGCCAAGGGCGACCCGGCGCTGCTGAAATTCGTGAACGGTTTTGTGTCGGACTACATCAAGTCCGGCGCCTACGCGGCCAATTACAAGAAGTGGTGGGGCGCGAAAGCCGTGCCGCCCACGCTGGCTCCCTAGCCGGTCAGGCGGGGAACGAAGCGGGTGGCGACCAGCACATGCTCGCTGTTCTGCGACAGGTGCGCGGGCTGGTTCAGGATGCGCACGATCTGTCGCACGTACTCGCGCTTGTCGGCGCCGATGGAGGATATCGGATAGGCGTCGAACTGCGTCAGCGAGATGTTGTCGAAGCCGTACAGCCGGAAACGTTCTGGCCGGTGCTGCGGGAAATGCTGGCGGTGCGCGTCCAGCACACCCATCGCCATCGCATCGGATGTGCAGAACACGGCGTCGGTGGCGTCCACGTCGATCTGCTGCGCCAGCGCGCGCCCGCTGGCGTATGAATAATCCCCGGCCAGTTCGCCCAGCAGCTTGATGCCATGCCGCGCCAGCGCCGCGCGGTAGGAGGCAATGCGGGCCTGCTCCACCAGCGACATGGTGCGGCCCGTCAGCAGCAGCGCGGTGCGCACGTCCTTGGCGGCCGCATCGGCCACGGCTTCGCGTATGCCGTGGTCTTCGTCCATCGTCACCGATGTCGCGCCCGGATCGTGGTGGCCATTCAGCATCAGGACCGCGTTGTTGCGGAACATGCGGCGCACGGTGGCGGCATCGGCGAAATCGGAAAACACCAGCGCCGCATCGACGTGATAAGCCACGCCGTCGCGCAAGAAAGTCTCGGCATGTTCGCCGGCGCCGACGCGGACAAAGATCACCTGCTTGCCGATGGCCTGTATCTCCGCCAGCAGCAGATCGAACAGGTCCAGGTCCGACAGGTCGTGGATGTGATTGACCAGGATGGCGACCAGGTTGACCGTCTTGTTGGCCAGTCCGCGCGCCAGCGAATTGGGGCGGAAGCCCAGCGCCTCGGCCGCGCGCAGTACGCGCTCGCGCTTGTCGGCGGACACGGGCCGCGGCTGCGCCGACAAGGCGCGCGAGGCGATCGCGCGCGACACGCCCGCCAGTGCGGCGACATCGGACAAGGTCGGTTCCGGAGCGGGTTTCAGGGCATCGTTCATGGGCTGATTATACCTGCCCATGTCCCTCATCGATACGCCTGCGCGCTGCCGTTCAAGCCGGCTTGGCCCTGCGGGTCAGCAGCGTCGCGGCGGCCACTGTGCCGACGATGCCGAGCACGATGGCGGTGGTGCTGCCGGAGAAGCCGACCGCGGTATCCTTCATCAGCTTGGCCGCCTTGGGGCCGGCCAGTTCCATGCGCCGCTTGGTCATCTCCGCGCCCAGTTCACTCAGCCTTTCCTTGCTGAGCAGCCGTTCGGCATGTGGCAGCAGCACGGTTTCCTCGTCGGCGACGTGGTGGATCACGTCGCGCATCAGTTGCTGCAGCAGTTGGTCGTGGCGGACGTCGCCCGGCGGCGTGTCGCGCAACTCGGCGATCAGGCGACGCATTTCGTTGTGCTCGGGGATGCTCTTCTGTAGCACCGGCTCGCCGCCGTCGATGGCGCGCATGGCCGGGTAAAAGATTTCCTCTTCCAGTGTCGCGTGGATTTCGAGCGCGCTGGCGATGGTGTCGGCCAAGGCCTTCTTGACCTTGGTTTTGGCGTCCGCCGTGTATTGGTGGAAGGTGACCAGGACATGAGAGTGGTCGAAGCGGATCATATCGGTAATGGTCGGGCTGAGCTTTTTGAGCGAAAACATGACGGTATCTCCTGGCTGTGTGGCTGGAGCTGTCATCGTATCGGCCGCGCCACCCCGTGTGCGTAGGACGATGCCGTTTCCGCTTGTCGGAGCAGTCCGCGCGTTAGGCCAGGTCGGCCGCCACCTGGTCGATGACGGCGGCCCAGTCTCCGGCCTGCGCCTGGCGATACAGGGTCGCGTCTGGATACCACGGAGTGGCCGTGCCGTGCTCCATCCAGCGCCATTCGAAGGGCCGCTGCACCAGTATCCACACCTTCCTGCCCAGCGCGCCGGCCAGATGGGCGACGCTGGTGTCGACCGTGATGATCAGATCCATCAGCTCGCACAGGGCGGCGGTGTCGGTGAAGTCGTGTAGCCGATCGGCTACCTGCCGCACCGGCAGCGTATCCAGCAGCGCCTGGTCATCGGGACGCACGTCTTTTTGCAGGCTGACGAATTCGTAGCGGTCCGAGAATAATCGCGCGAAGGTGGACAGCGCGATGCTGCGGTTGTGGTCATTGTGATGCTCGGGATTGCCGGCCCAGACGACGCCCACGCGCGGCTTGCGGCGCTCGCCGAGCAGGACGCTCCACTGCGCCAGCTTGGCCGGATCGCTTGCCAGATAAGGCGTGGTTGCAGGCACGGTGTCGCGCGTGGTGCCAAAGGCCAGCGGAAGGCTCATCAAGGGAATGTGGTAATCGAACGGCGGCAGCGGTTCGCCCCGGATGACGATGCGCTCCACGCCGGCCAAGGTGCCCAGTAGCGCCGCCAGCGGCTGTTTCACTTCGAGGATCACACGGGCGCCGCGCTGCGCCACCAGCGGGGCATAGCGGCAGAATTGGAGGACATCACCCAGTCCCTGCTCGGCATGCAGCAGGATGGTCTTGCCTTGTAACGATTCGCAGCCGGTCCATTGCGGCTGCTTGAAGTTGGGCTTGTTCTTGTAGAGGTCCAGCGTTTCGGCTTTCCAGCGCCATTCGTATTCGCGCCAGCCGCGCTCGTAGTCGCCCCGGCGCAGATAGACCAGCGAACGGTTCCAGTACGCCAGCGCGCAATCGGGATCGAGCGCGATGGCGCGGGCGTAGTTTTCCATGGCCAGATCGCTGTGGCCCATCTGATCCAGCAGGCTGCCGAGATTGGCGTAGCCGCGCGGATTGCGCGGCGCCAGTTCCACCACTTTTTCGTATGCCTCCCGCGCGGCCTCGTAATTCAGGCTGCCGCGCTGGACGGCGCCCAGCGTCATTTGATAATCGGCGCTGTCCGGCTTGAGCGCCAGCGCGCGGTAGATGCTGGCCAGCGCCGGCACCCGGAGTTTTGCGGCGTTGAGGGCGCGGGCGTGCAGTTGCCATAGGTCGGCGTCGCTGTCGTTCAATTCCAGCGCGGCGGCGTACATCGCGGCAGCCGATTCGGGGCGTCCCTGTTCCTGCAGCTCCTTGCCGCGTGCGCGGTAGGCATCGACCAGTTGGCCTTGCAGTGTAGATGCGGTGCTGTCGTCGCGCTGCGCTTCATCGAGCCGGTCCAGTTGACGCAGGACGGCGGCGCGATGCTGGTAGGCGCCCAGCAGTTGTGGATGCAGGCTTAGTGCATGGTCGTAGCATTGCAGCGCGTCTTCGTAACGCTGGCGCTGCTGATGAAGGCGGCCCAGGTTGAAGTGCGCATCCGCATATTCCGGCAGCAGCGCCAGCGCCTGCTGATAGCTGGCCTCGGCGTCATCCCATCGCTGCAATTCCTGCAGGATGACGCCGCGCTGGTGGTGCGCTTCGATATGGTGCGGGTTGACGGACAGCGCCTGCTCGACGCTGTGCAGCGCGGCCTCGCGCTGCCGCATGTGCCTGAGCAGCGCGGCGCGGTTGTTCCAGGCCTGGTCGTCGCCGGCGTTGATTTCCAGCGCCAGGTCGTAGCTGCGCAGGGCTTCTTCGTAGCGCCGCAAATTCTGCAGGGCGACGCCGCGATTGAAGTAGGTGTCGGCGTCGCCGCCTGTCAGCGCGAGCGCGCGTTCGTAGCTGCGCAGCGCATCTTCCAGGTGCTGCATTTCGCGCAGCGCGTTGCCGAGATTATTGTGGGCGGATGCGTCTTCAGGATCGACAGCCAATGCGGAACGGATAAAGCCCGCAGCCATCTCGAAATTCCCGGTCTGGAAAGCGACGATGCCAACGTGGTGCAGGGCGCCGAAGTGCCTGGGTTCCAGCCGGAGCGCCTGTTCATAGGTTTGCATCGCCCTGGTGAAATCGCCTTGGCTGTGGAACTGCAGGCCTTGTTCGAATAACTGCTGCGCGCTGGGAGGTGTCGCCATAAGGAAGATGGAAGAGTGCTAGGGAATCGCTGGCCAGATCATACCTGAGTCGCGTCCAGGCCGGCCAGTGCGCGGGCGCGCAGGCAGGTGTCGGAACCGGCCTCGCATTCGCGGCAGGTGCTGGAGCGCAGCGGATAGATGTCGCAGCTTACGGTCTGCCCGACCTCGCCGCGCAAGCAGGCGCAGCGCACTGGCGACTGTAGCGTGCCATTCATCGCGACGTGATAAGGAGAGATAGGCGAGACGAGATGCTGCGGCACGGAGCCCTCGGGATGCAGGGTGGTCTCGCTCCAATAGAAGCTGACCCTGAACACCGAACAGCAGGCGCCACAAGACTGGCAATCGTAAACCATACAACAACCCGGTAAAAGCACCCATTTTAGCAGCACGAATATTCTGGAGTATTCGTTTGATTACCCGGCCAAAAGCTCAGTGTATGATCGCGGCATGAAGAAATTCCTAGCCGTTGCCGTCGTCGCTGCGATCGTCGTTCTGTTCAATGTTATTCAACATGCCAAACCCGATGCGCGGTCGCCGTTCGATGCCTTGGTCAGTTCGGCCGACTGCGCCCAGCCGCAATGGCCGGATGAAGCCCGGCGTTACGAAATCGACGGCATCACCACCATCCGTTTCGAGATCGACCGCAACGGCAAGGTGATGCGCCCAGCCGTCACCGCCAGCAGCGGATGGAAGATACTCGACGACGCGGCCCTGCGCAGCATCGGGCAATGCGCATTCCGGTCCGGCCATCCAGGCGGGCCTTATCCGCTTCAATACGTGTGGAAGTTCGATGACGCGCCGGTGCTGCATCCGCAACTGGTGCCGCAAAGTTGTCAGCCTGTGGACGGCTACACCAGCTTCAGGCAAATGGATCGCACTCCCAGCGATGCCAACGGCATCCTGCTGCGCTTCCTGGTGGACGCGCAGGGCGCGCCCACGCGCATTGTGCCGGAACCGAACGGCCAACCGGCGGAACGCATCGTGCAGGCGATACGCTTCCTGCAAACTTGCCGCTTCGCTTACGACCCGTCGGTACAAGGCGAGCGCACCGATACCGTATATGGCCGCGCGCAGTAGACCAGCATGCAAAATGCAATGATGCGCGGATCCAACGCGACCCGGCGGTTTCACGATATTGCTGTATGAAAACTCTCAGCCATTCTGTAGAATTTGCTTCGTAGAAATCAATTCCCTTCCCGGTGACGCTTAACCCACGCGCACCCAGCCGGCCCAGCCGGTGTCTTTGCCCCGCAGCCTCACATACCGCTGCCTCCTGTCCGGATACCGCATGCTGATCTTCGCGCGCTCCGGATCGACATTCATCCTTGTTGAAGGTGGCGCTATGAACCGGATTTTCAGAGTGGTGTGGAATGCCTGCATGGGCGTTTGGCAGGTGCGGTCCGAGCTGGGCGGCACCCAAGGCAAGGCCAAGCGCCGCCGCGCCGCACGACGCGCCCTGCTGGTGGCGAGCCTGTCGCTGGCCGCCGCCGCCGCGTGTGCGGGCGATTTGCCGACTGGCGGCGCGGTGGTTGCCGGCCAAGGCAGCATCGCCCAGCAAGGCCGCACGATGACGATCAATCAAAGCGGCGCCAAGCTGGCCATCGACTGGAATTCGTTCTCCATCGGGAAGGACAACACGGTCACGTTCGTGCAGCCGTCCGCCAGCGCGGTGGCGCTGAACCGCGTGACCGGCAGCGATGTGTCACAGATCCAGGGCGCGCTCAAGGCCAACGGCCAGGTGTTCCTGCTGAACCCCAACGGCGTGCTGTTCTCCGCCACTGCGCAGGTGAACGTGGGCGGCCTGCTGGCGTCCACGCTCAATATGAGCAACCAGGATTTCATGGCCGGGAATTACCAGTTGCAGGGCGCGAGCGCCAACGCTGTCATCAACCAGGGCAATATCCACGCGCTTAGTGGCGGCACGGTGGCGCTGGTTGCCGCCCGCGTCAGCAATGCCGGCGAGATCGCGGCTGACCGCGGCAACGTGCTGCTGGGCGCCGGCAGCGACGTGCTGCTGGACTTGGGCGGCCCGATCAAGTTGCAGGTGCAGCGCGGCGCGATCGAAGCGCTGATCGAAAACGGCGGCGCGATCCGCGCCGACGGCGGCACGGTGCTGATGACCGCGAAAGCGGCCGGCGACCTGGTGAGCACGGTGATCAACAACACCGGCGTGGTGCAGGCGCGCACGCTGGCCACTGGCGAACAGGGCCAGATCATGCTGTTGGGCGATATGCAAAATGGCCGCATCGACATCGCCGGCAAGCTCGATGCCAGCGCGCCGCAAGGCGGCAACGGCGGCTTTGTCGAAACCTCGGCAGCGGAAGTGGCGACCGGCCGCGCCCTGCAGGTCGATGCCGGCGCTGCACGCGGGCAGGGCGGCCAGTGGCTGATCGACCCGTACGATTACACCATCAACGCCACCGCCGCGACCAACATCACGAACGCCCTGAACCAGGGCACCAGCGTCACCGTCACCACGCAGAGCAGTAATGCCAACTACGGCGGTGGCGCCAGCGGCAGCGGTAATATCACCGTGGCCAGCGCGATCAGCAAGACCAGCGGCGGCGACGCCACGCTGACGCTGCGCGCCGACAATAACATCGCAGTCAACAGCGACATCAGCTCGACGGCGGGCAAGCTGGGCTTGACGCTGAGTGCGGCCAACGCCGGCAGCGCCACCACGGGCGGCGTCGACGTGAACGCCAATCTCACCACCAACGGCGGCAACATCCTGATCGGCGGCGGCAGCGGTTCGGTGGTCAATGGCATCGGCTATGCGCTTAACACCAGTTCCAGCACCAGCGGCGTGGTGGTGGAGGGGAACAAGTCCATCCTGTCGCAAGGCGGGAACATCACGATGAACGGCAAATCGCTGGTCGGCTCCAACAACGGCAACTATTCGGGCGTGACCAGCGGCGTGTACATCAAGTCCGGCGCGACCATCCTGTCGGGCACCGGCAACCTGTTCAT
>Ga0209455_1000482_pt1 | contig 29556 bp, 25 predicted proteins | sample AraplaCol_mCL_r2_FD_184275 | JGI IMG/M metagenome (GOLD analysis project Ga0209455, IMG submission 184275) | Arabidopsis root microbial communities from North Carolina, USA - plate scrape CL_Col_mCL_r2 (SPAdes) (version 2) | ecosystem: Host-associated > Plants > Roots > Endosphere | place: USA... | reverse complement strand
CCTCCGCCCGGTTGAAAGCTTTGGGATCGATCAGGCAGTCGAACCACAGCCCGTCGATCATGGCATTGAGCCCAGTGGCGATCTCCCGCCCGTCGATTTCCTGGTAGCCGCCTTCGGCGATGATGCGGTTGCAGAGGATCTCGGTCTGCTGGAAATAATCGCCTTCCAGGCGCAGTACCACATCATGATAGGCGCTGTTGCTGCGCGCCTCGGCCCAGAAGGCGTACCAGATCGACACCTTCTCGAAATTGCAGACCGAGGGCAGGAAGTCGGCCTCGATCATGGCTTCGAGCCCCGCCGCCGGCGACACCTTGCCCTTGTTGATCGCCGCTTGCCACAGCGCCGAATATTCGTCGGCGATCTGCTCCAGCGTTGCGACCAGCAGTTGTTCCTTTGATTTAAAATAGAAATTAACGATGCCGGGCGACAGGCCTGCCTCGTTTGCGACCTGGGTCAAGGTCGCGTTGGCATAGCCGAAACGGCCGATGGCGCGGATCGTGGCATCGATCAGCTGCTTGCGACGCAGCTCTTTGGCGGCCTCAACTCTGGCCATTTTAACCTCTTAAAGCCCAATTCAGGCGTCGCGTAACCTATCAGGATTCGGTTGATAAAGCATTGACCCGTTTCGTTTTGCTGCAGCGCGGTATTAAATGTTCATTTAATGAACTGGACAGCTGAGGCCGTTTTACGTACCATAACTATATCTTTATTTAATGTTAACGGCGTCATCGCGCCAATAAAGATCGATATATCGACGCAAACTAGGGATGACCTACGGGAGCACTTCATCATGACGACGATTAAAACCCAGCGACGCAACCTGACGAAATCGCGGGCTCATTACCAGGAGGCGCTGAAGCACATGCCTCTCGGTGTCAGCTCCAATTTCCGTTATTGGGGCGACCAGGAAACCGTATTCGTGGATCACGGCAAGGGCGCGCGCCTCTGGGACATCGACGGCAACGAATACATCGACTACCGCCTGGGCTATGGCCCGGCCATTCTCGGCCATTGCCATCCGGACGTGGATGCCGCCGCGCGCAATGCGCAGCAGGTCGGCACCGTCTATGCGCTCGGCACTGAGAAGGAAGTCACCGTCGCCAAGCTGATCAAGGAAATGATGCCGGCGGCGGAACTGGTCCGCTTCTCCAACTCCGGCACCGAAGCCGTCATGGCGGCCCTGCGCCTCGCCCGCGGCTATACCGGCAAGGACAACTACGTCACCTTCGAAGGCTCCTATCACGGCCTGTTCGACGCCACCATGTGGACGGCCGATCCGGACGACATGAAGGACCAGAGCAAGGACCCAAAGGTCATCACCTATGGCCAGGGCATCCCCCAGCTCGTCCGCCAGCTGTTCTGGCAGGTGCCGTATAACGACGCCAACCGCCTGGAAGAAGTCCTGAAGAAGAACCACGACACCATCGCGGCGGTGCTGATCGAGCCGATCCTCGGCAATTGCTGTGGCATCCCCTCGAAGCCGGAATTCATCAAGGCCGTGCGCGAGCTCTGCACCAAGTACGGCGTGCTGATGATCGTCGACGAGGTGAAGACCGGCTTCCGTGTCGGCAAGGGCGGCGCCCAGGCGCTCTATGGCATCGAGGCTGACATCTTCACCGTCGCCAAGGCCGTAGCGAACGGCTATCCGATCTCGGCGATCGGCGGCAAGGAAGAGATCATGCGGAAGTACGGCAAGGGCGTTGCCCATGGCGGCACCTACACCGCCCAGGCGATGAGCCTCGCCGCCGCCGAAGCGACGCTGAACATCCTCAAGAACACCGACGCCTTTGACGTGATCGCCAATTACGGCAAGGCGATGCAGGAAGGCATGCACAAGGTGCTGTCGAAGCGCGGCATCCCGCACAGCTTCACCGGCCATTACAGCATGTCGGGCCTGTTCTTCAGCGCCGAGGCGCCGACCACCTATCGCAACTGGAAGCTCAGCGACTACACCTTCTACGACACGATGGCGGGCTATCTGATCGACATGGGCGTCATGTGCGAACCGGACAGCCGCGAGCCCTGGTTCATCTCCTCGGCCCATGACCAGAAGTGCCTGGACGAGACGCTGACCAAGTTCGAGGAAGCGGTCGACCTGACGCTGGAGGAACTGAGCCTCGGCGGCGGCAATGACGACAAGAAACTGATGCCCGGCATCAGCGGCTGATCGATCCGCTCAGTACGGAAATGAAGACGGCGCCGTCAGAAATGACGGCGCCGTTTCGTTTTATGGAGATAACGGAAGTCGACTGGTTCAACTCTTCTCGTAGCCCAAGCGCTCCCGCTATCTTTTCTCTTCCATCGAACCCCGCGCCTTTCGACAGGAACAAGGTGCGGCAGATCGAGCGGGCGATGGATGGCTACCGCTCAAGTGATGGACAAGGGTTTCTTTGCTGATATGCCCCAGTCTGCTCGACCAGAAAATCTCGGTGTCGTCCTCGGGGATTTCTTCAAGATCCTTTCTCGCCTCAGAGAATTTCCTGAGATGACACCTCACATATGCACGAAGGAGAAGAGCGCAATTTAAATAGTAAGAGTTGCCCTCTGTCTTTGAGCGGTCGATCGCCGACGTGAGGAAAGCTTCAGCATCTTTATAATCGCAAAACTCAGCAGCACGTTGACCGACCCAATACAAGTCTCCGATGGAATTGTCCTCTCTCGTCGCGAGTGTACGCGATAGGGCATACAACTCGTTGATATCCCCACCTGGAAGCCCGTGTGCAAAAGACTTGAGCCGCAGGATATGCGTATGATTGCGCCTATCCTCCGGCAAGCGCTCTATTTCCGCCAATGCCTCATTTCCGCGCTTCGCGTCAATCAGGCGCCGCAGACGATCTACAACCGGGTCAGAACCACCAGATTTCATTGTTGCCTCCTTTATGGGATGTTACCCCCGCACTCCACTGACAAACAACCTTTCATGCATTTGCCGAAGCCCGTGTAATAGATTTCTCTCATGTCGGGATCGGTCTCTGCTTCAGCACAACGTCGTGCACACGCCGCGCGCTCTTCGTCACACTCCGCCTCCTTCTTCTTGCTGCGAGGAGTCCGTCTCTCCAAAATTGGCACGGGTACAGCGCTAGATGAACCGGGTGATCTGCTAGTCGTCGGCGCCTGATACTCATCCAGAGCGCGACCGGCGGTTGATTTTGCCGTCACAGCCAGAATGCCCGCGACGAGAAGAGCCAGAGGGCCGGCTGTCGCCAAGGCGCCTTCCCCCGCCAATCCCGCGCCACCGCCAAGGACTTCACCGGCACCTCCCAGACCGATGGCGGGCGCAATCGCTCCCGCCATCGCCGCAGGCACTGCTTTCGAGGATCGCAATGTCAGCACATTCGGTGCCGCCGCTTGCTGCAGCAGCGCATCATGGTCAACCGGAGTCATCTTCTTGCCGGTCGCCGCCTCTGTCGCCGCGACATGCAGATCGACAGCCTTCCTGATTAAGGCCGCTTGCTGTTCCCTCTCCGAATCTTTCTCCAGATTGTCGTTGGCCGATGCCAGGTCCAATTGCTGCAACAGTCTGTCTGTGTTGGCCTTGTAGACCTGCTGCAGCGACAGATCCGACGGCGCTTGGCCGCTCTTTAAATTGGCCTGCAATTGCTGAAGTTCGCCATAATCCTTGCTGTCGAGCTGGGCCATGTAATCGGCGAGATCGAGCGCCTGGAATGCCGCAGGATCGTCCAGCGACTGGTTCTTCAGGCGATAATAAATGACGGGATCTGTTCTCGGATCGCCATGCGCCACTGCATAATCCTGCAACGCCCGCCGACCGGGCACATCGATCTGCAGCAAGAGCTTCGCGGGAATATTACCGAGATCGCCACCTTGATCGATGATCGCCTTGGCCTGGGCTTTGGCCTCGCGCTGCTGGTCCGTGAAAGCTGAAATTTCCCGCTGGGTCCTCAAGCGGACATTTGCTTCGACTTGCTGGCGAAGCACCGGATCGGTGATTTTTTCGACCTCCGCCAGGCGCGGCTGCAGATCCGGCGGCTGCGGGCCATTCACCCAAGGATCGAAGCTGAACTCTTGAACCCGCTCTGCTCCAGCCGCCGGAGAAGCGGTCGTTGAAGCCGCGGGCATCGAAGAAGTCGATGGCACGGCCAGCGTCGGCGCAGCCGGTGTCTGGTCTTCCGCCGCGCTTTCATCGGCCCCGGATGTCGTCGGATTTGCTGGTTGAGGATCGACAGCTTGAGTCGGCTCGCTGGGTGAGTCGTCCATCACATCCCTTTCGCTTAAAGGAAGGCTCTCAATCATTTCGTTATTATAAAACCAATGATACCACTTACATTTGTTGTTTTAAACACAATTATCGAATCAGCCATCGAGCCGGGTTCGCGATCGTCAGCCCGGCATCTTTGCGATCAGCGACTGAAGAAAAACGGCGCCGTCATTTCTGACGGCGCCGTTCGTTGCCGGCTTATCTCACCGGGATTTACTTCGCCGGGATGCCGTTCAGTTCGGCGACAACGTCCGACAGCATCGGTACGTAATCCTCGCCGCGGCCGGCGCCGACCGCGAGAGCGAAGGAATTGCGCACGGCAGCCCCCATTGGATTGGCGAGCCCCATGGCATTGGCGAAGGCGGCCAGATAGGTGGTGTCCTTGAGCGCATTGTTCAGCGTGAACTTATGGGCATTGCGGTCGCGTTCGACCACGTATTTGAAGAAGGTCTGGTAGAAGCCGCAATCCATGCGGCCGCCGCGCAGCACGCTGTCGAAGACCTTGGCCGTCAGCCCGGCCTTGGCGCCGAGGGCCAGGGCTTCCGAATAAAGCGCCGCATAACCGAGCGAGACGAAATTATTGAGCAGCTTCATGGTATGGCCGGTGCCTGTCGGGCCGGTCTCGATGACGCGTCCGGCAAAGGCTTCGAGGATCGGTCTTGCACGCGCTACCACCTCCGGCGCGCCGCCGACCATGACATCAAGCGTTCCGGCCTGGGCGTCGGCCGGGGTGCGGCTGAGCGGTGCGTCGATGAGTGTGATGCCTTTGGGTGCGAGTTCCGCCGCCAGGCGAAGGGTGCTGGCCGGTTCCGAGGTCGAGCAATCAATCACCAGCAGCTTGCTGCCGGCCGCGGCAAGCCCATCAGGGCCGTTGATCACCGCCTCGACCTGCGGGCTCCCCGTCACGCAAAGCACGACGACATCGCTGCGCGTCGCGAGATCCTTGGCGCTGGTCGCCTCGGTCGCACCACGCGATTTGAGATCCTCCACTGGTTGGCGATTGCGATGACCAAGCACGGTCACCGGCCAGCCTTTTTCCACCAGGTTCTTGGCCATGCCATGGCCCATCAGGCCGATACCGACGAAACCAATCCGTTCCTTTGTCACAAGTGCCTCCTTGGCAGCAGGATGATGCGGGGCTGCTCCACGGGGCAGATGATAGCGCGAACAAGTCGGACGACAAGAGCGCATACCCGATCCGGATGTTGCAATCGTAATCTTCGGCGTCAGAAAGCGTGTCACACACTTCCCAGACGACTTACACCGGCCGTCCCGTCAGAAAATACGCCACACCCAGACCCGCTTCATGCCTGTCCGGTTCTCGCGACTTTTCCGATTTCTCACACCTGGCCACTGTCGTACTATGGCCCGGTATGCATCACGGCCATAACAGGATGAGGGTGTGATGAAAGATCTCCGCGGCGATGCGGTATCAACCCAGGATCCAATCTCTCTCGAGATCTACGAGCGGGCTCTAGGTGCCTTCAACGTCTACCGCGGCGACCCCGTCGCGATCATCGACGAGGCGCTGGCGCGGCAGCCGGATTTCGCCATGGGCCATGTTCTCAAGGCACATGTCCTGGTGAGCATGTGGGAACGCAGCATGCTGCCGCCGATCGAGGAATGCGTGGCGCGCCTCAAGGAGCTCGACAACCGCAGCAACGACCGCGAGCGCCGGCATGTGCAGGCTTTGTCGCTCTGGGCCGAGGGCGATTGGCGCGGTTACAAGGATACGCTCGACCGTCTTCTCGCCGATCATCCGCGCGACCTGCTGGCTTTGCAGGCCGGGCATTTGAGCGACTTCTTCCAGGGTGACCGTGAGAATCTGCGCGGCAGGGTCGCGCGATCCATCGCCTTCTGGAGCCGGGACGATGCAGCCTATGGCTATCTGCTCGGCATGCAGGCTTTCGGCCTCGAGGAATGCGGCAGCTACGGCGCCGCGGAAGAGGCGGGGCGCCATGCCCTCCACCTCAATGCCGACGATTGCTGGGCGCAGCATGCCGTGGCTCATGTGCTGGAAATGCAGGCGCGGCAGGCCGAAGGCATCGCCTTCATGGAATCGCGCCAGGCCGATTGGGCCCAGGCCGACAATGCCTTCCAGTTCCATAATTGGTGGCATACCGCCCTGTTTCATCTCGACCAGGGCAACCATGCCCGCGCGCTGGAGATCTATGACCGCGGCGTGCATCCCCAGCCGACCGAAATCCAGCTCATGCTGGTGGATGCCACCGCGCTCCTCTGGCGTATGCATCTGAACGGCATCGATGTCGGCCGCCGCTGGGATGATCTCGCCGCGACTTATGCCAAGGGCAGCGAAACCGGCTTCTATGCCTTCAACGACATGCATGCCATGCTAGCGCTGGTGGCGACCGGCAGGCAGCAGGAAGCGGCAGCTCTCCTGCGCCAGGTCGAGGACATGGCGGCGGCCAACAACACCAATGGCATGATGGAGCGCGAAGTGGGCCTACCCATCCTCAAGGCCGTCCTTGCCTTCGGCGCCGGGCGCTATGCCGAAACAGTCGAGCATCTGATGCCGGTGCGCTACCGGGCCTATCTGTTCGGCGGCAGCCACGCCCAGCGCGATATCCTGCACCGCACGCTGATCGAGGCTGCCTTGCGTGGCGGCGACAAGTCGCTGGCCCATGCGCTGGCCCATGAGCGCGTTTCTCTGAAGCCGCATTGCCCGTTCAGTTGGGGCCTGCACCGCCGGGCCACGCAATAGCACGCAGACGGCGCCGATGGCCCGGCCTCAACCGAGATTGAGGCCGAGCTTCAAAGCAAGGTAGTTCTCGCAGTCCTTGATCGCAGCCTTGGGCTTGAAGCGGGCGGGATAGATGATCGCCTGCAGCCAGTAGCCGTCGATCATGGCAATCAGCGGCGTCGCGATCTCGCGTGCCTGCCGTGCAGCATCGGCCTGCCCCGCCAGATGACGGCGTAACTGGGCGACAATCTCTTTGCTGTAATGCTCTTCCACCCGGGTCGCAGCGGCACGGTAATGGTCGCGCAGATTGGCATCCGACCAGAAGGTGAACCAGACGGCGAGCTTATCCGCGGTGAATATCTGCGGATGGAAATAGGCGCCGATCATCGCCTGCAATTGCTCGAGCGGCGCCGCTCCGGCCGCCGCTAGGCATTGCCGCCAGATCGCCTCATATTCATCGGAGAGATGCTCGAAGACGGCCTGGAACAGCAGGTCCTTGCTGGAGAAATGAAAATTCATCAGCCCGGCGGAGACCTGCGCCTGCTCGGCGACCCGGCTGACCGTCGTCCCGGCATAGCCATGGGCGGCGATGACGGTGATGGTCGCCTCGATCAGATCCTGGCGCCGCTGCCGGCGGATGTTGCTGTTTTCTTTTGTCATGCCTTCTTGCGCGGCGGATCGAAGAACATGCGGTTGGTGGCCCAGCACTTCACCATGCTGCGTTCGATTTTGTGTTCCTTGGGATACCAGATCTCGGTCCACATCTCGGTGCCGGGCTTCGCGAAGCTGGGCGGCACTTTGGCGAAGGCGATGTTCTTTTTCAAGAGTGGCGACCACATGGCCGAGGTGGTGAGGCCGAGCTCGTGTTTCGCCGCCTGGTCGGAATAAAGGAAGGCGCCCGGTGCCGGCTTGCGACCTTCGATCTCGACGCCGATCAGGATATGGCGGGAAGAGCCTTCCGCCTTTTCCTTTTGCAGCGCCCGCTTGCCGACGAAATACTGGTCCTTCCTGAGGGCGACGGCCCAGCCGATCCCGGCCTCGATCGGCGAGACGCGGTTGGTCGGGCGCACGGCGTGATGGGCACCGGTGTAGTCGGCATCGACCAGGATGAAGCCGGCCTCGATACGCGTCATGTCCAGGGCCTGCGAGCCCATCGGCGCGATCTTGTGAGCGTCGCCGATGCGAAACAAGGTGTCCCACAGCCAGTCGGCATCCTGCGGCTTCACCCAGAGCTCATAGCCGAGATCGCCGGTGAAGCCGGCCCGGTCGACGCGCAGCCAGTGGCCGTCGACCATCGTCTCCATGATGCCGAAATGGGCCAGCTTCTCGATGCCCTGCACACCCATGAGCTTGAGGATATCGCGGCTGGTCGGTCCTTGCAGCGAAAGGCCGCAGACTTCCTCCGAAACCTCAGCGATATCGACGTCGAAGCCATAGGAGGCCTCGCTGAGCCAATGCAGCTGATGCAAGGCGGCGTTCAGCAGAAAGTCATTCTCGCCCAAGCGAAAGATTGTTCCTTCCTCGATCATCCTGCCGTCATCGTCGCACCAAGCGGTATAGGCCGCTGTCATCGGCTTCACCTTGGTGAGATCGCGGGTAACGAGGTAGTTGGCGAAACGCGCCGCATCCTTGCCCCTGATCGCATATTTGATCAGCGGCGAGACGTCATAGACCGAGGCGCCGTTGCGGACCGCGAAATATTCCGATTGCGGCGAGTCGTAGAAGGCCGGCGAGTAATAACCCTGCCAGCGGATCCAGCCATTGCCCATCATCAGCGGTTCGATGCGATGATGGAACGGCGTCTTCTTCAGGAATGGCCGCAGATGTTGAACATGGGTCATCAGGCAGCCCTCCTCTTCTTCAGGTCCTTGAGAATTTCACGCGCGGCATTGGCGCCGGCCGCACCGGAGACATTGCCGCCGGGATGCGCGCCCGCCCCGCAGAGCCAGAGGCCCGGCAGCGGCATGCGATATTGCTGGAAGCTAGCGGCGGGACGCAGGAAGAAGACCTGGTCCAAGGTGACCTCGCCCTGGTGCCATTGCCCGCCGGAAAGGCCGAACTGGCTCTCCAGGTCGTGCGGCGTCAGTACCTCGCTGGCGGAGACCCGCGCCTTTGTACCTGGTGCCACCTGCTCCAGCATGTCGAGGCCGCGTTCCAGCACCTGCTGGCGCGCCTGGTCGGGCGTGGTTTCACGCAAGCGATAGGGTGCGTATTGGTAGAGCACCGAAGCAACATGCTTGCCGCTCGGCGCCAGGCTGGGATCGGCCAGGGTTGGAACGACAACCTCAAGTGCCGGTTTGTCCGAGACACGGCCATATTTCGCGCAATCGAAGGCGCGCTCGACATCGTTGATCGATGGCGCGACAACGATGCGGCCGGCGCTATTCCGCAGGGCTTCTGGCAGATCATCCAACGCGAGATGCAGCTTGGCGACACAGCCGTTCATGCGCAGATGGCGGATGCGCTTCATGAACTCGACATCGAGATTGCCGGGCTCGACCAGTTTCAGCAGCGTGCGCTGCGGATCGGCACTGGATGCGACAACCGGCGCCCGGATGACATCGCCATTCGCCAGCACGACACCGACAGCCTGCTCCTGCTCGACCAGCGCATGGGCAACCGGCGTGGCGGTGCGGATGGTGACACCGGCGGCTGTGGCCGCCTTCACCAGCGCGTCGACCACGGCACCCATCCCGCCTTGTGGCAGGAACAGCCCACCCATGCCGCTCTTGCCGAGCGATGACAGGCGATAGAGCAGGTTGAAGACGGTATTGGGTGAGCGCGGACCAAGATAGACACCGAGCGTGGCCTCGAAGCTCAGCAGGCCACGGACGATATCGCTCTCGAAGAAATCGGTCGCCAGATCTGCCACATTGATGGTGAGGATGCGGCTCATCTCCAACATGTCCTTCTTGCCCATCATGCGGAGCTGCAGGGCGAACATGCCAAGCGCCAGCTTGGTCTGGAAATCGTTCTCCTTGGGCGAGGGGCTGGGCGGTGTACGCAGGATGAAGCTGCCGAGCGCGCCGGCGAGCCTGATCAAGCGTTCCATGCGGGGATGATAGGCTGTGGCATCCTTGGCCGAGATGCGGGCGATGGAGGCCATCGTCGCCGCCTTGTCGGACGTGATGTCGATCCGTGCGCCGCCGGGTGCCATGGCCGTGGTACCCAGTTGATGCGTCGTCGACCGCAATCCATGGCCGGTCAGGTTGAGGTCCGCGACGATCTTCGGATGCAAGGCGTGCAGGATATGGGCGACGGCCGAGGTCCGGTAGCCGGGCGCGAATTCGCGGGTGACCGCAGCACCGCCAGCCTGCTCATTGGCCTCCAGCACCAGGACCTTCTGTCCCGCCTTGGCCAGATAAGTCGCCGTCACCAGGCCGTTATGGCCACCGCCGATGACGATGGCGTCATAAGCCCCGTGGTTCATTTCACCGCTCCGGTTCATCTCACCACCCCGTTCTTGAAGTCCTTCAGCATTTCGCGGGCAGCATTGGCGCCGGGAGCCCCCATGACGCCACCGCCGGGATGGGTACCCGAACCGCACATGTAGAAATTGTCGAAGGGACCGCGATACTGGCCGAGGCCGGGGAACGGCCGGTTGAATAGCATCTGGTCGAGAGTGAGCTCGCCCTGGAAGATGTTGCCCTCGGTGAGGCCGACCTCGTTCTCGATGTCCCAGGGGGTCCGCGTCTGGCAATGCAGGATCAGCTTGCGGAAGCCAGGCGCATTTTCCTCGATGGTGTCGAGCACGTCCTTCTCGAACTGCGCCTTCATTTCCGGCGTCCAGGGCTGCTCGCCGAGCTTGTAAGGCACGTATTGCACGAAGACCGACATGAAATGCTTGCCCGGCGGGGACATGGTCGGATCGACGGTGGTGGGGATCACGCAATCGAGGAAGGGTCGCTTCGACCAGCTGCCATATTTGTAATCGTCATAGGCGCGCTCGATGTAATCGAAGTCGCCGCCGATATCGATCGTTCCCCAGGGCGCTTCCTTCGGCAGGCCGGCGAATTGCGGTAGGCCGTCGAGAGCGATGTTGAGCTTGCCGGAAGAGCCGCGGATCTTGAAATTCGAGGCGTAGCTGTGGATATCGGGATCGATCCGGTCGAGTTCCGCCTTCTCGATCAGCTTCAGATAGGTACGCTTTGGGTCGGCATTGGAGACGACGGTGCGGCCATATATCTCCTCGCCGTTCTTCAGCGCGACACCGACGGCACGACCGCTCTTGATGATGACCTTGTCGACCTCGGCATTGGTGCGGATTTCGACACCGGCCTCCATCGCCGCCGATGCGATCGCCTTGGAGACGGAGCCCATGCCGCCGCGGGCAAAGCCCCAGGCGCCGATCTGGCCGTCGACCTCGCCCATGTAATGATGCAGCAGCACATAGGCGGTGCCAGGCGAATAGGGCCCCAGCGCGGTGCCGATGATCGATGACGCGGCGGCAAAGCCTTTCCAACGCGGATGCTCGAAATATTCGTCGAGGAAATCGCCGATCGACATCGTCCAGAAGCGGATGATCTCATACATCTGCTTGTCGCCCATGCGGCCGAATTCGGCGGCGATCTTCAGCAGGCCGTCGAGATCCTCCCGCTTGCCCCAGGGATTGATGCGGTTCTGGGCGAAGGGATTGAGCCGGGTGGGATCCGGCGGCGTCACCATCAGCAGCGGCTTGATGAAGCGGCACTGCCGGCTGATCTCCGCCGCGTAATGATCGTAGGCCTCGGCATCCTTCACCGAATGCTTGCGCAGCGACTCGCGTGTACGGTCATGGTCGCTATAGGTGATGATGCCCTCCCCATGGGGATTGGGCGTCGAATTGATCTCATAAGGAATGACCTGCAAGCCGTGTCGCGGCAGGTCGAGGAAACGCATGATCTCCGGCCGCAACAGGCTGCAGACGTAAGAACAGGTCGAATAGGTGAAGCCGGGATAGATCTCTTCCGACATGGCGGCGCCACCCACCTTGTGGTAGCGCTCCAGCACGAGGACTTTGAGCTTGTTCTTGCCTTCCTTTTCGCCGCCCTTGGCGAGATAGGCCGCCGTGACTAGGCCGTTATGGCCGCCGCCGATCACGATCGCATCATATGTTTCCGCCATGTCCCTGCCATCCTCCCCTCGCCCCGCCCGCTCGTGTTTTCGCGGTTATGACCAGGGCGATATTTACTGAATATATATTCAAAAATTGAATGTTCATTCAGTTATGGCCAAAAATGGCCCGGCTGTCCAGCCCCGGGGAGCGCATCAGGGCCGCCGGTTAAAATGCGGACCAACGGACACGAGATCGCTATTTGACACCCGCCCCTTCCCTCGTTACCACTGCAGCGCGAGCAAGAAGGGGCTAAGGTCGTGCGATCATTACGAATTTCGTTAATGTCCAGAAACCCTAAGGGGGCCATCACCACAACCGGACAGCGCGCCGGCAAGGTGGTGCGGTTCGCTGTTCTGGCAGCTGCCTTCTGTGCCAGCGTGCTTGCCGATTCCGCCTTCGCCAAGCAGCAGAAGCCGGTTGCCGCCGATGAGCCGGCGCCACCCAAGGCCGTGCCGGTCCAGTCGGTCGATGCCGCACCTTTGCTGCCGGTCGGCGCCACCACGACAGAAGGCACACCGCTTGCCATTACCGGCGATACGCTGCAGCTGGGTGACAAGACGGTGCGGCTCTATGGCATCGCTGCGCCCGATATCCGCGCCAATCACGGCGCGGATGCGCGCGCAGCGCTCGACCAGCTGATTGCGCAACGCCGGGTGCAATGCAGCGAGTTCGACCGCACCAAGGATGGCCTCGTCATTGCCGCCTGCAAGGCCGATAACGACGATCTCGCGGAGCAGATGCTGCTGACGGGATATGCCGCGGTCTATCGTAGCCAGATCAATCCGACTCAACAGGAACTCGATCTCGCCAAGCGCTACGACATCGCCGAAGCAAAGGCGCGGGTCGAGCATCTCGGCCTCTGGGCATTGCCGCAGAAGGCTGAGCCCGCGGCGGATGCACCCAAACCGATGCCGGAACCCTGGGTTACCCGCCCCATGCTGCAAAGCTGGATTGTCGCGGCCCCCATCCTGCTGATCGTCCTCATCGCTTTGACGCTTTATGGCCGCGCACGTGGGCGTCAATGGCGCGAGGAGCGGCGGCTGACGCGACTCACCTCGACCTCCCTGTTGGCACAGATCCTTGCGGAGGTGCTGGCGATCCGGGAGGCCGCAGCGGAGCAGATCGGTCACCTCGCCAGCCTGCCGCAGGAGGATCCCGTGCCGACCACCAGGTTGGCACTCATGGGCCTGCCGCCGGCCCTGATATATGCCGCCAATGCCGGCCAGCTCTATCGCCTGCCGCGCGATACCGGCGTCGATCTGGTGCAATTCTATGCTGCCCATGCCGGGATCGGCATGATGCTGAAGCAGGCGGCACATCTGCGGGTGGACGGCCTGCGCCACGCTTATGTCAAGATCGTGGAGGCAGCTGACTTGGTCCTGGAACGCGGGCAGAAGCAGCTAGGCTAGAGCGCCGTTATTTCCGGTGGAAGACCGCGCGCAATTCGTCCTTTGCCGCCTCCAATACATGCTGCTGGCGTGCAGGCAAGTTTTTGCCGGCTCGGTTGATATAGAAGGTCAGCATCGACATTGCCGATCGGAATGGTTCGGCTTTGCGGCGATGGCTGTGCTCCGCCGATCGTTTCAGCGAACGGGCGATTTCCTTCGGGTTCGTCGATTCAAAAATATGTGTCTTGAGATCGAGCGAGTCGCTGTGCCGTGTCACCTCGGCCGACCATTTGCGTTTGCTTGCCATTTCCAGCTCCTTTCCGGTTGCGCCGATCACGAAGCTTGGCGGAGGGATCAGAGATCGAGCGTCGGCAAGACCAGCGGTGTCCCCAGAGGTGCCGCCGTACCTTCCCGCCGGTGTTGATCGGATATCGTGCGCCAATAATCCGTCGCGGTGGCTTCAATCTGCTGACGGTTGGCGTGGAACGCCTCCCACATCTCGTTTTCGGAAGCAAATTCCCGGCCGGCGAAGGCTTCCAGATTGATGCGAGGCAGCGCGAATTGGATCTCGTGATCGCCATCCGTCGCGGAAAATAAAATCGATCGTGAAAGATCGTTATAGCCATAGACTTTGTGGTCAAACGTCAGTGACATGGCATTACCCGGGATTGGTCATGCGCCAAAGCGCTGCAGGGGCGGCGTGCAAGCGATCCGTCGCATGACCGCCATTTATCCGCCGCTGAGTGTCAAAGAAACGTCAATCAATTGCGAAGGTTCCGGCCAAGCCGGCTGTCAGAAAGACGCAAATCGGGTACCAATAATCGCATTGATCGCTCCGCTTCCGTCCGCTCTCCCGCTAGACGGAGGATTCAGCGCGACGTTGACGGGCAGCCATGTATTTCAGATTGACGAGACGCAACCTGGCAGCCGTGTCATGCAGCAGATGGTCGCGCAGGCGGACGGCCTCTGGCGTGCCCGCAGCGAAGCGGCGATTGCGGATTGCCGCTGCCAGATGCCGCTTGGCATCAGCGAGACTTTTCTCCGGCGCCGCATCGAGCAGACGGGCAATCTCGGCGATGCTCTGCTGGCGCGCGTGATCGTCACTGCCATCGCTTTGGACGATGGCCAAAGCGCGGGCGATCAGCAGGCCGGTCAGCTTGTCCTCTCCCTTGAGGTGGGGCAGTAGGCGCTCCTGCAGGGTTTCAAGTGCCAGGGCGAGCAGCGTTGCATCATCGGGACGGTCGAGCATCAGTTTTCCCCTCCCTGGGTGCCTTCGGCATGCTTGTGGCGCGGCGGCTTGGGCGGCGCATCATAATCGTCGATTTCAAGCAGCAGGTCATATTCGCATTCGATCGCGCGCAGGGCCGTCAGCGCCAGTTCGATCTTGCGTTCGCCGCCCGCGAGGCAGCGCTCACCCTGATCAAGTGCGATCAGCGCCCAGCGCAAGGCGGCGACGATTTCCCAGTACCGCACGCGCCGAGGATCCGGCTGTCGGCCGGAAACCTCGGCATAGCCGGAAAAAAGGCTCGCCTTGCTGCCGAGCCCGCCGGCCTCTTTATCGTAGGCGCCAAACCGCCAGCAGCGAGCGCAGAACCAACCGAGATCCTCATCAGGATCGCTCCAGCCAGCGAACTCAAAATCGAGAATGCCGCGCAGTTCGCTATCCTCGATCATGATATTGCCGAGGCGGAAATCACGGTGACAGAGGGTGACACGCTCGACCTCAGGGGCCCGATCCTCGATCCAGTTGAGCGCCCATTCCAGCACCGGCTGAGCTTCCGGCAGGCGATCGAGCCAGCGGCGATAGTCGGCAACACGCTGGCGAATGAGATCATGGCCTGCAGTCGACAGGAAGCCGAGACCAGCCGGCGCCTGCGCCGGCGTCACCTGATGCAGACGAGCCAGTTCCTGGCCGAGATGCCGCACCAGCACCTCGCCCGGCTCCTCCACCTCGCCGCTCTCTGCGAGATCACTGAGGCGGCCAAGAACGAGCCGTGGCTCGGCGACACCGGAGAGGCGTCGCAGGATGGTGAAGGGCTTGCCGATGACAGTGCCGCTTTCATCGAGCCAAAGCGGTTCCGGCACCGTCATGCCGGCGTCATGCGCCGCCTTGATCAAGGCAAATTCCTGCACCCGCGAGCGGCTCTCTGCAATACCGGTCGCTGCATCGGTGCGCAGAACCAAAGCAAGCTTGCCGGCATGGGGGCCGCCCTCGAGCACCAGCGACAATGACCAGTTCTCCTGGATCGCGCCGCCGCCGAGCTTGCCCTCGATCTCGAGCTCAATCACCTTGCTTCCCGTTTCCCGGGCGATGAAATCGATCAGGGCGGTGCGATGCTGCAGAATGCTCAAGCTGTTACTCCCCACGTCACGCCGCTTCATCGTCAAGACATCTGGCCTCAGGACCAAGACCAGAAATCGCGGCCTTCCTCGACCAATGTCCGGGCGAGGACCATCTTATGGACTTCGGAGGCGCCATCGACAAGGCGGGCCTGACGGGCGTACCGATACATCCACTCCAGCAGGGTATCGCGCGAATAGCCGCGCGCACCGCAGAGCTGGATCGCCGTATCGACCGCCTTGTGCAATGTATCGGCGACGACGATCTTCGCCATCGACACTTCCTTGCGCGCCTGGTCCCCCTGATCCAGCTTCCAGGCCGCCTGCATGGTGAGGAGCCGCCCGGTCTCGATCGCCATCGCTGCATCCGCCAGCATCCATTGGACGCCTTCGCGCTCGACCAGCTTGCGGCCGAAGCTCTGGCGTTCGCCGACATAGGCCGTGGCGATTTCCAACGCCCGTTTCGCCATGCCGAGCCAGCGCATGCAATGGGTGAGGCGCGCCGTGCCGAGGCGGATCTGCACCGCCTTCATGCCTTCGCCCTCGCCCATCAGCCTGTTCTCGTCGGGAATTTCCAACCCGTCGAAGATCAGCTCGCAATGGCCGCCATGCTCTTCGGGTCCCATGATGGGGATGCGCCGCTCGATGCGCCAGCCGGGCTGGTCGCGATCAAACAGAAAGGCGGTCAGGCCGCGGCGCGGATCATCGGAGGTGCGCGCCAGCAGAATGAACGTCTGCGCCGCCCCGGCACCGGTAATGAACCACTTATGGCCATGCACCACCCAGCGGTCGCCGCGCTTTTCCGCCCGTGTCAGCATCATGCCGGCGGGATCGGAGCCGGCACCGGGATGCGGTTCGGTCATCGCCAGCGCCGAGCGCTTTTCGCCGCGGATGATCGGCATCAGCCAGCGCTCCTTCTGCGCCGCCGTCGCCACCTTGTTGAGCAGGAACATGTTGCCGTCATCGGGCGCCGCGACATTGAAGATGGCCGGCCCGAAGATCGAGCGGCCGGCGGCTTCATAGCAGGCGGCCATGCCGGTGGTGGACTGGCCGAGCCCGCCCAGCTCACGCGGCATCTGGAAGCACCACAGTCCTTCGGCCCGCGCTTTCCGTCGCAGATCCTGCAGCAGGTCCTCACGGATATGCTCACCTTCGCCGAAACTGGCGGGATCGGCTTCCAGCGGCAGAACATGCGCCTCCAGGAAGGCATCGATGCGACGGCAGAGATCGCGGGTTTCGGCAGAGAGCGAGAAATCCATCGTGCTCCCCTTCACAGGCTGGAATTGAGATGGCCGCCATCGACGGTGATGACGCTGCCGGTCATGTAGCTGGAAGCCGCTGAACAGAGCAGCAGCAAGGCGCCGTCGAGATCGCTGGGCTTGCCGAGGCGACGCTGCGGGATCCGCTTGATCAGGGCATCGCCGGCTTCGGTCGCAAAGAAGTCGCGATTGAGGTCGGTTTCGATATAACCCGGCGCCAGTGCATTGACGCGGATCTGATGCCGTGCCCATTCCAGCGCCAGCGCCTTGGTCATCTGGATGAGCCCCGCCTTCGAGACGGCATAAGGCAGGCTGCGGCCCGCAACGCGCTGACCGAGGATCGAGGCGATATTGATGATGTTGCCCGGCTGGTCTTCCGCCACCCAGGACTTGGCGCAAAGCTGTGCCAGCTCCCAGGCGCCGGTGAGATTGGTGTCCAGCACGTGATGCCAGTCTGCCTCGGTGAGCTCCAGGGCCAACTGGTGATCGGCGATGCCCGCATTGTTGATCAGAATGGTGGGCGCACCGATCTCGCGGGTGACGCTGGCAACAATGTCGACGATAGTCGGACGGTCAGCGATATTGGCGGCGATCGCCATTGCCCGCCCGCTTGGCAACTCGGCGACCAGTTCCTGCAGCCTCTCATGCCGCCGCGCCACCAACGCGACCCGCGCACCGGCATTGACCAGCGTTTTGGCGAAGTGCCAGCCGAGGCCGCTGGAGGCTCCGGTGATGATGATGACGTCTCGGCTGAGATCGAACATGGTGGCCCGCTTGTATCTTTTTCTGGTTCACCTTGCCGCGCCGCAGCCTTAGCCGCAATTGGAAATCTTTGCCTTGCCGATGGCTTGTGAGCGGTCCATACACATGCCGAACCGGACGCCAAAAAGAAAACCCGCTCGCAGCTTCAGGCCGCGGGCGGGTTTCGATCAGACGAACGTGCTGCTTAGTTCAGGACGCTATAGCCACGACCGCGCAGGCAATTGTCGATGATCCGCTGCTGGTCATTGATGCCCTTGCCTGCGCCGGCACCGACGCCCACGGCACCGCCTGTCGCAGCGCCCAGCGCCGCACCGGTACCGGCACTGCCCGTAAATGCACCAACAATGGCGCCGAGCGCAGCACCACCCGCCGCACCGGCGACACCGCCGACCGCGGCATTGCCCGCCGGGCTCACCTGTTCAGCATATTGCCGGCATTCATAGAGATCCTGCTGGTAACGCGCCGTATCGACACCCTTGGTATCGACAACGGGCTGATAGCTTTGCGCGCATCCCGCGATCCCGAGGCTGGCCACGAGAACCATACCTAAACGCTTCATTTCCAGTCCCTTTCTCAACATCGGCGGCCGCCAGCGGCGATCGCGCGGCCGGGCCGATCAATTGTCACGTTCCATTATATCCGGAGGTTCACGACCGCTTCAGCTACAAATTGCGACATATCCGAGACCGGTTGTCGCGCGATGCCCCCGGACACCCATGTGACCCGGCAAATATAGAGAAAGACGGACATCTTTGGCAGTGCGTTATGTCACGATTCCTGCCTGACATCTTCGTGAGGAAAAAGGTCACCGAGAGGGCATACCAGGATCTTCGAACTCTCCAGTTTCATAAAATTAGATCTTTGGCTCGACATCGGCAGGGCCGGCTCTCCGCGCCTGCCGCATCGGGCGGTGGCGGCCGCCCTGAATAGCGCTCTCGCCGACACCGGTTCCGCTGTACCGACCAGACCGGCTCCAGCCCTGGTCAGCATCAGACCAGGGGCGCTCCGCCTCAGCCTGCACAGCTTAAACTGAACCAGCCCCGGGTTAGATGCGTATAAGGCAGGGGATTGTCACTTCCTTCGATCGGCCAACTCTAGCCGCCGCGCTGCAACAATTACGGTGCCGGCGCCGGCTGCCGACGCGGATTTGTCATTTTCCGCAAGCAGGACCGTACCGATATCGCTAACATATGGAGAACGCTGCATTTGTTGGACGCTTGTTACAATGACCACAAGCCCCTACAGATAGGCGGGAGCAGCCGCCAAACGGCTCCGGGAATTCAAGAGGACGCATGTCGAATAAAAGTCATGATCTCGGCACCGATGCCGGATCCCGCCAGCCGGCACATACCAACGGCCGCGCCACCCTTTCCCACGGAAACAATGCCAACGCGGTCTATGAGATCCTCCGCCAGCGCATCGGCACCAGCATCTATGCGCCGGGCAGCCGCTTGACGGAAGTTGAGATTGCCAAGGAATTCGGCGTCAGCCGCACACCCGTCCGCCAGGCACTGCACCGCCTGGGCGCCGAGGGCCTGATCGAGGTCAAGAACGGGGTTGGCGTGCGGGTAACCGAGATCGCCGACCGCGAGCTCGAAGACATGTATCGTTTGCGGCTGCATCTGGTGGGCTTGATCGGCGAATTATCGCCGCAGCCACTCTCCCCGGCCGATGTCGAGGCGGTCAAAGAGATCCGCGACAGCATCAAGCAGATGCGCGACGCGAAGGCCGAGCCGGTGATCGGCACTTACACGCAGCTCTGCGACCAGTTCTACGCCGTCGTCAATCGCGTGATCGGCAACAGCTTCCTGCGGCACTTCATCGATGTGATGTATCACCAGACGGATCGCTACTGGTACAGCTGGATGCAATCGGAAGACCTGCGGCGCGAAGTTCAATATCTCTTCCAGGAAGTGGACGACACCCTGCAAGCACTGGAAAAACAGGACTTCAAGGCCGTCGGCACGATCCGCGGGCAGCACATCATGCTGATGCTGGAACGCATGGAGAGTTATCGGCACGGCCTGGCAAAAGCGTAAAAGCCAAGTCTCGCAACCGTTATGAGGCGATCGCGTCGATCTCGCTGGATTGGCGCGCTGCCAATTCCTCGAGCCTGGACCAGTTCTGCCGCACCTGCTGATCGGCCGCCTCGTTGCTGTCCTTGCGCATGTATTCGCGCAGGCCACGGTGAAACTCGCGTATGGATTTCTCGATCTCGACTTTATGCCGGCGCAGAAATTCCTCGCGGAACATAATGCGGCGGATGAGGTCGACGCTCATATGCTCGTCAGTGACCGAACTGACGATGGCGAAACTGGCGCTGACCATGGCAAAACGTTGCGCACTCTGGTTCTGCATCTCGTAGAGCGAGTCCAGCGTGAACGCTTCCTGCCTGGTTTCTTTTTCCTGATTGAGCGCGAGAAAATCTGAAGAGCCGGACGGGATCTCTTTCATCCGCTCGTTATATTCGAATTCGAGGTCCATCACGCTTTTCTCGGCCCGCTTCACCTCTTCGTAGGCAAGGTCGAGTTCCGCTTTGGCCTCTTCAATCAGATGATGTCGCCTGATCACCCGGAGCACGTCTCCCTGATCGTTCCCGCTCCCAAATTCGGCAGGCCGAAAGACGGACAAAGCCGCCTGGCGCCATGCTCGCCCGGCCATCTGCCGGCACTGGTTCGGTCACGGGGTAAGTCTAGAAAGCAGCGCCTTAAACAGGCGTTAAGGAGGGGTGGCAAACACAGGACAGCCAACCCAATAACGCATTCTTCTGTAAAAAATCACACATCCTGTGCCGCTTTGACGCGCCCTCAGTGGCAATCCGTCCTCAATAGCCGCGCTGGCGATCGACTTGGTTAACGAGCTCTTTCCCAGCCCGCGCCCGCCGGTAGTTCTCGACGATCAGGGCGGCGCCGGTGCCGGCTCGGGTGATCGCGGCGATATGCGGTGTCACCGTGATGCGGGGATGGCGCCAGAAAGGATGATCGGCCGGCAATGGCTCGGTGTGGAAGACATCGAGGACGGCGCGCGACAGATGACCGCTATCGAGCGCAGCGATGAGATCCGCGTCGACCAGATGCGGCCCACGTGCGGCATTGATCAAGGCGGCACCCTGCGGCAACAGCGCCAGCAGCGTGCCGGAAAGAATGCCACGGGTTTCCGGCGTCAGCGGCAGAAGACAGATGAGGAGATCGCAGCCGGCCAGGAAATCACTCAACTGCTCCATCCCGGCATAACAGGTGACATCCGGCACCGTCTTTGGCGTGCGGCTCCAGCCGCGCAGGGTGAGGCCAAGAGCCGAGAATTGTCGCGCCGCATCCAGCCCCAGGGCGCCCAGGCCCATGATGCCGACGGTCCCATGCCGGGCCTGCAGGCCTTCCAGCCAGCGATGCTCGCGTTGCGCCTGGCGCAGCAGTGGCCCCTGGCGGAAATGATCCAGGACCTGGAAGACGAGATATTCGGTCATGCTGCAGGTGAGGCCGTCATCGACCATGCGGGCGACCGGCACACCGGCCGGCAGGCTGGCACTTTGCATCAGATGATTGACGCCGGCCCAGGTCGATTGAATGCCGCGCAGACCGGGGAAAGGTGGAAATTCCCCGCGCAAGCGGCCGCCGACGATGATGAAGTCCACTTCATCCGTCGGACCGGTCTCCGGCCAGCGTCGGAAGGTCAGCCCGGGATCGATTTCGCGCACGGCATCGAGCCATTGATCGGCTTCATCGGCATCGCCGGCATAGAGGATGGTCATGCTGTTGCTACGGTCCTGGTCGTCCTATATCGGGCGGCGCTGCGCTGTCTCTTGCAATCACTCCCGCGTAGGGCCGGCGCCATTGCGCCCGATCATGGCAGCAGCGTCAAGCGCAACCGCTGCGGAACGAGAGCGCCGCCCATCCCCCGTCCCGCCAGCTTCTGCCTGCAGTTGCATGCGTCAATGCCAGTAATGACCGCCGCCGCCATAGCCACCACCATAACCGCCGCCATGGCCCCAATAGCCATGCGGGCGCTCGTAATAGCCGCCGCCGGCCGGATAGACCACGCAGCCAGCCAGCGTCACCAGCAGCGACAGGGCAGCAACGGGAACGCCAATGCGACGCAACAAGGTAAGCATGATGTGCCTCTCTATCGAAAGGTGTCACGACTGACACCTGACAATGGCACGTACCGCCAAGGCACTTCCTGCTCGCCCTGGCCTTCACATTCACTTGACGTAGTTGCTGAGCCTACATGTAGGTGCACGCAGTGATTGTTCACGCCCGCGTTATCGGATGCGGCCGTTGAGCGACGATAATCGAAGGAAGTTGAAGGTGGGAATGGTGGGCGATGACGGACTCGAACCGCCGACATCTTCGGTGTAAACGAAGCGCTCTACCAACTGAGCTAATCGCCCGATCCGCATCACAGGCCAGCTAATCGCCCGGCTGGATGCTCATATTTCCCCGCAATACGACGCCCTAAAATGAAACCGGCCGCTCCCTGGGGAACGGCCGGACATCATCACAAGAAGACCCGCCGGTCAAGCGGCGATCATCCGGCGGCAATCAGTTGACAGCGTCCTTCAGGCCCTTGCCGGCCTTGAACTTCGGCTGCTTCGATGCCGGGATAATGATCTCTTCGCCGGTGCGCGGATTGCGGCCCTTCGACTTCTCACGCTTCGAGACGCTGAAGGTACCGAAACCAACCAAGCGCACTTCATGATCCTTCTTCAATGCCTTGGTGACGGCATCGAAAACAGCATCAACGGCACGAGCGGCATCGGTTTTGGAAAGACCAGTATCTTCCGCAACTTCAGCCACCAGATCATTCTTATTCACGGAAACCCCCTATCAGGCGATGAATTGAAAACGCAGCTTTACGCGACGAAGGGCGGATTTTAGTGCCCGGTGCAAAAGGGCGTCAATGAAAGAACCGCGCTTATCCCCAGGATAATCGCGGTTCTGGAAGCCTTATTGATCTATTGACCGCAAGTCTCGGCAAATTTGATGCAATCATCGCCTAAGCGATGATTGCATCCTGTCCGGCTCACGGCTTCGCGATCATCATTATATCCATCAACGTGCCCGCCTTTTGAAAAGGCGATCGCGTCAATGGGTAACGACGGTGCGATCGTCGTCCTGATTCGTCGAAGCGACGGGCTCAACCTCGGCCGGCTCGATCCATTCGATCGGCGTCAGCGGCTTCGTCAAAGCATGCTTCAACACCTCATCCACCGAAGACACCGGAATGATCTGCAGACTGCGCTTCACATTCTCCGGAATCTCCGCGAGGTCCTTTTCGTTCTCCTGCGGGATCAAGGCCGTCTTGATGCCGGCACGCAAGGCCGCCAGCAGCTTCTCCTTCAAACCGCCGATCGGCAGCACGCGGCCACGCAAGGTGACCTCGCCGGTCATCGCCACATCGCGGCGCACCGGGATGCCGGTGAGGACCGAGACAATGGTCGTCACCATGGCGATACCCGCAGAGGGTCCATCCTTCGGTGTCGCACCTTCCGGCACGTGCACATGGATGTCCTTCTTGTTGAAGATCGTCGGCTTGATGCCGAACTCGACGCTGCGCGACTTCACATAGGATTCCGCCGCCTGCACCGATTCCTTCATCACGTCGCCGAGCTTGCCGGTGGCGATCACGCGGCCCTTGCCGGGCACCGTCACCGCTTCGATCGTCAGGATCTCGCCGCCGACTTCCGTCCAGGCCAGACCGGTGACGACGCCGACCATATCCTCGGCCTCCGCCTCGCCGTAGCGGAACTTCCGCACGCCGGCATATTTGGCGAGATTGCGACGATTGATCGTCACCTTCTTGAGACTCTTCAGCAGAATCTCCTTCAGCGACTTGCGCGCCAGATTGGCAATCTCACGCTCAAGGCTACGGACGCCGGCCTCACGCGTGTAGTAGCGCACGAGGTCGCGGATCGCGTCTTCGGAGAGCACCCATTCACTCTTCTTCAGACCATGATCCTTCATCGTCTTGTCGATCAGATGCCGCTTGGCGATCTCGACCTTCTCATCCTCGGTGTAACCCGAGAGGCGGATGATCTCCATGCGATCCAGCAACGGCTGCGGCATGCGCAGGCTGTTGGCGGTCGTCACGAACATCACGTCGCTGAGGTCATAGTCGACCTCGAGATAATGGTCGTTGAAGTTGATGTTCTGCTCCGGATCCAGGACCTCGAGCAGAGCCGAAGACGGATCACCCCGCCAATCGGCGCCGAGCTTATCGATCTCGTCCAGCAGGAACATCGGATTCGACGACTTGGCCTTCTTCATCGCCTGGATGATCTTGCCCGGCATTGAGCCGATATAGGTCCGACGATGACCGCGGATCTCCGCTTCGTCACGCACGCCACCGAGGCTGATGCGCACGAAGTTGCGACCGGTCGCCTTGGCGATCGACTTGCCCAGCGAGGTCTTACCGACACCCGGCGGGCCGACGAGGCACAGGATCGGGCCCTTCATCTTCTTCTGGCGCAGCTGCACGGCGAGATATTCAAGGATGCGTTCCTTGACCTTCTCGAGACCATAGTGGTCGTCGTTGAGGATCTTCTCGGCGTGCTTGATGTCCTTCTTGACCTTGGTCGGCTTCGCCCAGGGAATCGACAGCAGCCAATCGAGGTAGTTGCGCACGACCGTGGCTTCCGCCGACATCGGGCTCATGGTGCGCAGCTTCTTCGCCTCGGCCTGGGCCTTTTCACGGGCCTCCTTACTGAGCTTGGTCTTCTTGATGCGCTCTTCGATTTCGGCAACTTCGTCCTTGCCGTCCTCGCCTTCGCCGAGTTCCTTCTGAATGGCCTTCATCTGCTCGTTCAGATAGTACTCGCGCTGGGTCTTCTCCATCTGCCGCTTGACGCGGCTGCGGATGCGCTTCTCGACCTGCAGCACGCCGATCTCGCCTTCCATGAAGGCATAGACGCGCTCAAGACGCTCGGAGACCGACTGGACTTCCAGCAGCTCCTGCTTATCGTTGATCTTGAGGCCGAGATGCGAGGCAACCGTGTCAGCCAGCTTCGACGGATCGTCGATCTGGTTGACCGAAACCAGCACTTCCGGCGGGATCTTTTTGTTGAGCTTGATATACTGCTCGAACTGCGAGATCACCGACCGCGCCAGCGCTTCGACTTCCTTGCCTTCGTTGGCGGTATCCGCCATCGGCACGGCTTCGGCGATGAAGAAAGTGTCGCTGTCGACAAAACGCTGGATGACGGCGCGGTGGCCGCCTTCGACCAGCACCTTCACCGTACCATCAGGCAGCTTCAAGAGCTGCAGCACGGTGCCGACGGTACCGACATTGTAGATATCCGCCGATGTCGGGTCGTCCTGCGCGGCGTTCTTCTGGGTGACGAGCAGGATCTGCTTATCATCCTTCATCACGTCTTCGAGCGCGCGCACGGACTTCTCGCGACCAACGAAGAGCGGCACGATCATGTGCGGAAAGACGACGATGTCACGCAGCGGCAGAACCGGATATTGCGTCGATGTTTGCGATTCCTGCATGATTCTTCCAATCGTTAAAGGTCAGGGGGAGTCTACCCCCTCGCTGTCCAAGACCGCAACCTTCAGGCCCATTCACCCAAGTATTGTGATGAATGCCTGTCGGTATCCGGCCTAATAATGTCGTAAATAGCAGCGGTCGGATTGACCGAGCCAGAATGACGCGGATGAGCCGCTTCATCTTTTGATCTGTGGCGATCGATCTCTGTCGATCCTCCACCCTGGCAGCACTGTTAACATGTTGGCGATGTGCCGACGTCCTTCAAGATCTCTACCCGCGTTACTACGCAATCCCCGGGCCAATCGGCGCTCGCGGTGGCAGCTACATAACATGGTTAAGGACAACCGGCGGCTGGCAGGTGAAGAGCTGCCTGAAGCTTGCAAGAATGCCCGGTTTATCAAGCTTGTAGCCGCTGCAAGCTGCGGCAGGAAGTGGCGAAATCCGGCTCCCGACGAGACTTGTCTGCGTGATGGTCGTCACGCTGCCGGCAATCCAGCCGCGCCCCAAAACAAAACCGGCACTGCTAACGCAGTGCCGGTATGCAAAACATGCCTGGACGAAACTGCAGCCTGATCAGGCGCCAGCCCCGACATCGCCGCGGCGGTCAGTGTAGATATACAGCGGCTTCGCACCGCCCTCGACCACTTCACGGCTGATCACGATACCTTCGACACCGTCGAGGCCCGGCAGCTCGAACATCGGCTCCAGCAGGATCGCTTCCATGATCGAGCGCAAGCCGCGCGCGCCGGTCTTGCGGGCGATCGCCTTGCGGGCAATGGCGCCGAGCGCATCTTCCGCGAATTCGAGGCGGACATCTTCCATCTCGAACAGGCGCTGATACTGCTTCACCAGCGCATTCTTCGGTTCGGTCAGGATCTGAACCAGCGCCGGCTCATCGAGATCGTCCAGCGTCGCCACGACGGGCAGACGGCCGACGAATTCGGGAATGAGACCGAACTTGAGCAGATCTTCCGGCTCGACCTCGCGCAGCACCTGGCCGGCGCGACGATCATCGGGGCCACGCACATCGGCGCCAAAGCCGATCGCCGAGCCACCGCGGCCACGCACGCCGATGATCTTCTCGAGGCCGGCAAAGGCGCCGCCGCAGATGAAGAGAATGTTGGTTGTATCGACCTGCAGGAATTCCTGCTGCGGATGCTTGCGGCCGCCCTGCGGCGGAACCGAGGCAACCGTGCCTTCCATGATCTTCAGCAAGGCCTGCTGCACACCCTCGCCCGACACGTCACGAGTGATCGACGGATTGTCGGACTTGCGGCTGATCTTGTCGACTTCGTCGATATAGACGATGCCGCGCTGCGCCCGCTCGACATTATAGTCGGCGGCCTGCAGCAGCTTCAGGATGATGTTCTCGACATCCTCGCCCACATAGCCCGCTTCGGTCAGCGTCGTCGCGTCGGCCATGGTGAAGGGCACGTCGATGATACGTGCCAGCGTCTGCGCCAGCAGGGTCTTGCCGCAGCCGGTCGGGCCGATCAGCAGAATGTTCGACTTCGAGAGTTCGACATCGTTGTTCTTGCCGGCATGGGAAAGGCGCTTGTAGTGGTTATGCACCGCAACCGACAGCACCTTCTTGGCATGGTCCTGGCCGATCACGTAATCGTCGAGGACCTTGCATATATCCTTCGGGCTCGGCACGCCATCGCGGGACTTGACGAGAGTCGTCTTGTGCTCTTCACGGATGATGTCCATGCAGAGTTCGACGCATTCGTCGCAGATGAAGACGGTGGGCCCGGCGATCAGCTTGCGGACTTCGTGCTGGCTCTTGCCGCAGAAGGAGCAATAGAGGGTGTTCTTTGAGTCGCCGCCACTGGCTTTATTGGTCATCCTGATCCATCCAAGCTGCCGGCGGTCGCCTCCGACCGCAGCCATTTTGTCATGTTAGCCCCGGTAAATTCGGGAACACAACGGCTTTTTCCGAGTCCAGCCACTCCGCCGTACCCTTGTCGATCACTTTCGCCGCGATCACGACCACGAGGGTCGTTCTGGGGCAAAAATCACGGAAATACGGGCGGAGCTACTGTTACATCCTAGGGGGAAACTCCTGTGAAATCGTTAAGGGGCACCCCGCTCCAAACCGTTTATTTATCGCCGCTCTTATCGTCGGCGCTCTTCGGACGTTCCAGCACCACTTGGTCGATCAGGCCGAAGCTCTGCGCCTCCTCGGGATCCATGAAATTGTCCCGCTCCATCGCGGCTTCAACCTTTGCGATCTCCTGTCCGGTATGATGGACATAAATCTTGTTCAGCCGGTCACGGGTCTTCAGGATCTCGCGGGCATGGATTTCGATATCCGAGGCCTGGCCCTGGAAGCCGCCCGAGGGCTGGTGAATCATGATTTTCGAATTGGGCAGGCTGTAGCGCTTGCCCTTGGCACCGGCGGTCAGCAGCAGCGAGCCCATCGAGGCCGCCATGCCGATGCAGACAGTCGACACTTCCGGACGGATATACTGCATCGTGTCATACATCGCGAGGCCCGAGCTCACCACGCCGCCCGGCGAGTTGATGTAGAGCGAGATTTCCTTGCTCGGATTTTCCGATTCCAGGAACAACAGCTGGGCACAGACCAGGCTCGACATGCCGTCATTGACGGGACCGACGATGAAGATGATCCGTTCCTTCAGCAGCCGGGAATAGATGTCATAGGCCCGCTCACCACGATTGGTTTGCTCGACCACCATCGGCACCAGCAGGTTGTTGTAAATCTCGATCGGATCTCTATCTCGCATCATTATCTCCCGAGCCTTGCCTGGATGGTGCCCATGATCTGGGCCAGTTCCTGCAATCGAAGCGTGTTCCACACATCAAATCGGCGGCCGCGACGACTCGCAACCGCCGTTGATCATAGAAGCCTGGTATCGGAGTGCAATCTCGGCAACTGCCTGAAATCACCGATTACGGCGTGGTCCTGACCAACTCTCACCCGGCGGTGCCAATCGCGCAAAACTGCGCCTTCCCAAAGCCATATCGGTATCGGCCGGATGGATTGCAAGGACCGGCTCTCCGCAGGATAGCCGGCCCTCGTAACGCCTTGCAGATATTAGGCCTTGGCGGCCGTTTCCTCTTCCTTGGCGAACTCTTCGGGCGACACCTTGCGCTCGTTGAGCTTGGCCAGATCGAGGATGAAATCGACGACCTTTTCCTCATAGATCGGCGCGCGCAGCTGGTTGAGCGCTTCCGGGGTCTTCTGGAAGTAGTCGATGACCTGCTTTTCCTGGCCCGGATAGCGACGCGCTTCCGCCATCACCGCCCGGCTCAAATCCTCATTCGGAACCTGGATATTATTGATGCGGCCCACTTCCGAGAGCAGCAGGCCGAGCTTCACACGGCGCTTGGCGATATCCTTGTATTCCGACTTGAGCTGGTCTTCGCCCTTGCCCTTGTCTTCCTCGTCCAGGCGATCGGCCTTCATGTCCTGTTCGATCTGCTGCCAGATCGCAGCGAACTCGGCATCGACCAGGCCTTCCGGCAGCGGGAATTCATGCTTGTCGGCGAGCACGTCAAGGAGCTTGCGCTTGGTACGGGCGCGGGCAACCGAGCTGTATTCGCGCTCGATCTGCTCGCGGGCCGACTTCTTCAGCGCATCGAGATTGTCGAGACCCAGCGACTTCGCCAGTTCGTCATCGACCGGCACGTCCTTCATCTCGCGGATCTCGTTGACGGTAACGTCGAACTCAGCCGCCTTGCCGGCCAGCTCGCTGTTGCCGTAATCCGCCGGGAAGGTGACCTTGACCACCTTCTTGTCGCCCTTCTTGGCGCCGACCAGCTGATCCTCGAAACCCGGGATGAACATGCCCGAGCCGAGCTCCAGATACTGGCCTTCGGCCTTGCCGCCCTGGAATTCCACGCCATCGACGCGGCCGACGAAATCGATCACCACCACATCGCCATTGGCAGCGGCGCGATCACTCGTCACCGGTTCCGACTGGCGCTGGCGCTTGGCAATGCGCTCCAGGCTCTCGGTCACCGCGGTTTCCGGCACCTCGATCGTCACCTTCTCCAGGCTGATGGTCTTGAAATCGACCGGCGTGATTTCCGGAATGACTTCCAGCTCAACCGAGAATTCGAGATCGGCGCCGTCTTCGAACTTCACGTTGTCGATCTTCGGCTGGCCGGCCGGACGGATCTTGTGCTCATCGAGCAGCTTGTGCTGGCTGTCATGCACCGCACGCTCCAGGACCTCGCCGCGCACCGACTGTTCGTAACGCTGCTTCAGCAACGCCAGCGGCACCTTGCCCGGACGGAAGCCCGGCATCTTGACCTGGCCGCCCAGTTCACGCAGGCGGTCG
>Ga0209455_1000481_pt1 | contig 29736 bp, 28 predicted proteins | sample AraplaCol_mCL_r2_FD_184275 | JGI IMG/M metagenome (GOLD analysis project Ga0209455, IMG submission 184275) | Arabidopsis root microbial communities from North Carolina, USA - plate scrape CL_Col_mCL_r2 (SPAdes) (version 2) | ecosystem: Host-associated > Plants > Roots > Endosphere | place: USA... | reverse complement strand
GCTTTCAATGCCGATTTGACGGCCGCGTCCGTCTCGCGCTGCGCCGTGGAATAGCGGCGATTCCAGCACACCGCGGCCGCGCCGGTCTTCACGGCGAATTCTTCGATCACCTGCCGTTCGGGTCCCCGCAGCAGCAGCAATCCGCCTCCCATCGCCGCCAGCGCCGCATCGAGCGCGCGCAGCGATTCGTGCAGCCACCAGCGCGCGGCGGCCCCCGGCGGACGGGTTGCTCGAGGCTCAGGGTCGTGGACATAGACGCACACCACCGGGTGGCCCGTGGCGACGGCGTGCTCGAGCGCGGGGTTGTCGGTAAGACGCTGATCGTCTCGAAACCACACGACGACAGGCGCGCACGAACGGCTCGAAGAGGATGGCATGGCGTGAAGGCGGAGTAGGTAATGCGCGACAGTTTATATAGCAATGCCGTTCGAATGGCTGCCGAGCCTAGACCATCTCCCAATCGTCCAGATCGAGCTTCGGCATCAGGTGCGCGTTGCCCGGGGCATTGCCGGTCTGGCACGCGATGCGGTTTTGCCCGTTCGCGTCGTCGCCCCCGTCGATCAAATAGCGCTCGCGCACCTGGTTCAGGTCTTCGGCCTTGTCGAGATCGTAGACCAGCCCCTGCTGCCCGCACACCAGGTAAAGGCCGCTGGTCGTATGGACCACGTTCATGGCGTGCGAAAAGCCGTATCCCTTGACGGGCAGGCTGATGCATCCGCGCTTGCCTTCGGGAATGGCCGCTTTCAAGTCGCGCAGGAAGCCGTCGCCCGCGCCCAATAGCTTGGCCTCGTATTGATTGGCCAGGGAAACGAACTGGCCTCTCTCGTGCTCCGCGACCTGGAACAGCCGCGACGTCGACGTCTTGCCGTCCACCGTCCATTTTCCGCCTTTGCTTGCGGGATCGAACTGCGACAGGGTCGCCTCGAGCGCCACCGAGCAATGGACGCAGTTTCTGTTGAGCACGAGCTCGGGTGTCTTGCCGCTGAAAAAATCGTGGATGATGGACACCAGGTTGCGGAAACTGAACCAGTTGCGGTCAGGATTGGTTTTTTCCGCGATCAGCGTGAGAAAGCTCCTGGGATTCGAATCCAGGTCCCGGATCGCGCACAGGCGCAGTTCATCCGTGAGGGTCGTGTCTTCCGCCTGGATTTTCACCCGCAAGGCGGCATGGCCCTGCGCGCCGTCCACCGACCCGTGGGCGCCCCCGACATCGACCCAGCCGTCTTCGAGATTCGAATCGATTTTTTCGAAATCGTCGAGATCGCTGTCCAGCTCGGAAAGCCTCGCATTGGAAAAGGTGCCCTGGAAGCTTTCCGGCGACTCCACGAGCGTAAAGTCATTGACCCCGAGATCATCGCCGCGCTGCGCCGACTCGGGCGCGAAAAGATCGACGACGGTCCACCCTTCCTCGATCGCCTCGCCGCGGCCGCTTCCTTGCGTGGGCCGGGTCGAGTCTTCCCGCTGCGGCTCGTCCTGCACGATCGGACGCTGGGGTATCGGTACGAGATCCATGGCGGGCCGCTCCTTTTTGCCGTTGCCTGTCGTTGCCTCCCGAATGGAGGAACCTCGATGTGGGTAACGCGCGAAGACGGAACGGTTCCCGGGGACGGACGGTGCCTGGGCCGAAAAAAAAGCCAGCCCTGCGGGGTGGCCTCATTCATGCAAAAACAAAAAAGCCCCGCTAGCAACTAGCGGGGCTTTTTTGGGATGATCAAACCGCGATTACACGCGCTTGACCTTCTCCAGCATCTTGAAAACGCCCTTGGGCGACTTCACGAAAAGACGCTTGAACGCCTTGCCAAGGCAACGGCGCTCCAGGGTATTGCGGCGCACGCGCTTACGTTCGGCCATGGCTGACTCCTGAAACTTGGGTTTGGGTTAATGCGTTTGGGTTAACGCTTCGGAACAAACCGCAGGCAAAACAGCCGCCAACGGCAAAATGGGCAATCTGGGATTCTAGCCCGAAATGGCCGCCATCGGCAAATGAGCGGCTGGGAAGATCCGGAGCGGGCCTGGGCACGGGCTAAATTTTGCCGGAAATCACGACCCGGTCCCGATCAAGCCGCGGATGGTCTTCTTCGAGAGTTTTCCCGTGGCGGTGTGCGGCAGCTCGTCCACGATCACGAGATCGTCCGGCACGCACCACTTCGAGGTCCGGCTCTCGTAATGCGCGCGCATGTCCTCCCGCGTGAGGGTGGCTCCGGCCTTCAACACCGCGACCAGCACCGGCCGCTCGCCCCAGCGCTCGTCGGCGCGGGCCACGATGGCCGCCTCCATGATGGCGGGGTGGGCCATGGCGATGTTCTCGAGCTCGATCGAGGAGATCCATTCGCCGCCGGACTTCACCATGTCCTTGGTGCGGTCGACGATCTTGACGAAGCCGTCCGCGTCCATCGTGACCACGTCGTCGGTATTGAACCAGCCGGGGAAGTCCGCGTGGGCGGAATACTGCGGCGCGTTGAAATAGCCTTGCGCCACCCAAGGCCCGCGCACGAGCATGGCGCCGAAGCTCTTGCCGTCGCGCGGCACTTCCTTGCCTTCGTGATCGACGATGCGAAACTCCATGCCGAACACGGGGCGCCCCTGCTTGCACAACAGCGCAAGCTGCTGATCCGGCGGCAGCGCCTGGTGCTTGCCCTTCAAGGTCGCCGTCAGGCCGACCGGGCTCGTCTCCGTCATGCCCCAGGCATGCAGCACGTCGACGCCCTGCTCGTGAAAGCGATTGAACATGGCGGGCGGCGCCGCCGAACCGCCGATGGCCACACGCTCGAGCGCCGAGAACTTGCACACATGCGCATCCATCCAATCGAGCAGCCCCAGCCACACGGTGGGCACCCCGGCGGTGAACGTCACGCCCTCGTTCTCGAACAAGGCGTGCAGGCTGGCGCCGTCCAGGTGCGGGCCCGGCAGCACCAGCTTGGCGCCCACCATCGGAACGCTGAACGGCAGGCCCCAGGCATTGACGTGGAACATGGGCACGATCGGGCAGACGACGGTCTTGGCGGAGAGGTCGAACACGTCGGGCAGTGCGATGGCCATGGCGTGCAGCACGCTGGACCGATGGCTGTAGAGCACGCCCTTGGGCTCGCCCGTGGTGCCGGACGTATAGCAAAGCCCCGAGGCCGTGTTCTCGTCGAGGACCGGCCAGTCGTAGGCATCCGGCTCGCCCGCGATCAGCGTTTCATAGCACAGCAGGCCGGGCAGCACGTCCGGCTTGGGCATGTGCGCCTCGTCGGTCATGACCACGACGGCCTTCAGGTTCTTCAGTTCCGCGGCCATGGCTTCCACCAGCGGCAGGAAGGTCAGGTCGAAGCACAGCACGCTGTCGCCGGCGTGCTTGACGATGTAGGCGATCTGTTCGCGGAACAGGCGGGGATTGATGGTGTGGCAGACCAGGCCGGAGCCGCCCACGCCGAAATAGAGCTCGAGGTGCCGGTAGCCGTTCCAGGCCAGCGTGCCGACCCGGTCGCCGGCTTTCAGGCCGAGCCGGGACAGGGCATTGGCGAGCTTGCGGCTGCGTGCGGCGAGCTCGGCGTAGGTGTAGCGGTGCAGCCCTCCCTCGACGGTCGCGGACACGATTTCGCCGTCGCCATGGCACGTTTCGGCGTGCCGCAGTATCGACGACAGCAGCAGCGGCATGTTCATCATCGTTGCGAGCATTGCTTGTCTCCTTCCCGGCTTTTTGCCGTTGTTCAAATTTTTTAAACCATCCTCCACGCCCAGGCACGATACCCGACCCGGCCCTTTATCTGGCATCCGTCACAAATCTGAGATACTGTTTATATATACAGATATCCGACCGCCGAACCGTACCCGTTACGATCTTCCCATGAGCTCCGAAATCCGCATCGTTGGCGCCCGCCAGAACAACCTCAAGAACCTCGACCTGACCATCGCCACCGGCGAACTGGTCGTCGTCACCGGCGTCTCCGGCTCGGGCAAGAGCTCGCTGGCCTTCGACACCCTCTACGCCGAGGGCCAGCGCCGCTACGTCGAGACCTTCTCGCCCTATGCGCGCCAGTTCCTCGACCGCATGGACAAGCCGCAGGTCGAGCGCATCGAGGGCATCCTGCCCGCCATTGCCATCGACCAGACCAATCCGGTGCGCAGTTCGCGCAGCACGGTCGGCACGATGACCGAGCTCAACGACCACCTCAAGCTGCTGTACGCGCGCGGGGCCGTCCTGTATTGCCGCGGCTGCGGCCGGCCGGTGCGGCGCGACACGCCCGACACCATTCGCGATTCGCTGGCCGATAGGGCGCAGGCCGCCAACGACCCGCGCCTGGTCGTCACCTTCCCGCTGGGCGTGCCGGCCAACTTCACCGAAGACGAGGTGCGCGGCTTTCTCGACCAGCAGGGCTATACGCGCGTGCATGCGGAAGAAGCGCCGCGCGCCGAGGCCGCGTCGCACGGCGGCAAGGCAGCAAAAAAAACCACGGCCAAGGGCAAGGGCAAGACGGCCGCCCCCGCCGTCGAAATGCAGCGCATCCTGCACGTGGTGCAGGACCGCTTCCGCTACTCGGGCGCCGAGCGCGAACGCGTCATGGAAGCCCTGGACACCGCGCTGCGCATGGGTGCGGGCCACCTGTCGGTCTACGCGCTGGACGACGAAGGCAACAACGCCGCCATCTGGAAATACAGCGACCGCCTCCATTGCGCCGACTGCGACATCGAATACAGCGATCCGCTACCCAGCAGCTTCTCCTTCAACTCGCCGCTGGGCGCCTGCGACGCCTGCCGCGGCTTCGGCCGCGTGATCGGCATCGACCTGGGCCTGGTCATCCCCGACGAGAACAAGACCCTCCTCGAGGGCGCCATCAAACCCTGGCAGACGCCTTCGTTCAAGGAATGCCAGGCCGAGCTCGAAAAATACGCGCCCAAGGCCGGCATTCCCCTGTCGGTGCCCTGGAAGGCGCTCAACGAAGAACAACGCGCCTGGGTCCTGGGCGGCACGCCCGACTGGAAGGGCGGCAACCAGGCCTGGAAGACGCAGTGGTACGGCGTGAACCGCTTCTTCGACTGGCTCGAGACCAAGGCCTACAAGATGCACGTGCGCGTGCTGCTGTCGAAGTACCGCAGCTACACGCCCTGCCCCGTGTGCAAGGGCGCGCGGCTCAAGCAGGACGCGCTGCTGTGGCGCCTGGGCAGCCAGGCCGATGCGGATGCGGTATTGCCGCCGGACGACGACAACGGCCGCTATCGCCGCTTCATGCCCGCCGGCGTGCAATGGACGCGCGAGCAGCTCGACGTCATGCCCGGCCTGTCGGTGCACGACATGATGCTGCTGCCCATCGAACGGGTGAAGCGCTTCTTCGACGATCTGCGCTTTCAAGGCGCGCTCGACGCGGCTTCCGACCTGCTGCTCACCGAAGCGCGCTCGCGGTTGAAATTCCTGTTCGACGTGGGCCTGGGCTATCTGACGCTGGACCGGCAAAGCCGCACCCTGTCGGGCGGCGAGGTCCAGCGCATCAACCTGACCACGGCGCTGGGCACCTCGCTCGTCAACACGCTGTTCGTGCTGGACGAGCCCTCCATCGGCCTGCATCCGCGCGACATGCACCGCGTGGTCGAAGTCATGCATCGCCTGCGCGACGCCGGCAACACGCTGGTGGTGGTCGAGCACGACCCGCAGGTCATGGTGGCGGCCGACCGCATCATCGACATCGGTCCCGGCCCGGGCGAGCGCGGCGGCAATATCGTGTTCGACGGCGGTCCCGAGCAGTTGCGCACCGCGCCCACGCTCACCGGCGACTACCTGGGCGGACGCAAGCACGTCGAGGCCCCGCGCCCCATGCAGGTCGCGGCCAACACGCCCCGCCTCATCCTGGAAGGCGCGCGCGCCCACAACCTGCGCAATGTTTCGGTCGAACTGCCGCTGGGCCGGCTGGTGTGCATCACCGGCGTGTCGGGCTCGGGCAAGTCGACGCTGGTGCAGGACGTGCTCTACCCGGCCCTGCTCAAGTATCAAGGCAAGCCCACTGAAGCCCCCGGCGAATACGACAAGCTGCTCGGTGCCGAGCAGCTGGCCGACGTGGTCATGGTCGACCAGACGCCCATCGGCAAGACGGCCCGCTCCAATCCGGCCAGCTATGTGGGCGCCTTCGAAGCCATCCGCAAACTCTATGCGCAGGCGCCGCTGGCGCGCGAGCGCGCCTACACGCCGGGCACCTTCAGCTTCAACAGCGGCGACGGCCGCTGCCCCACTTGCGGCGGCACGGGCTTCGAGCACGTCGAGATGCAGTTCCTGTCCGACGTCTATCTGCGCTGCCCCGACTGCGACGGCAAGCGCTTCCGCCCCGAAGTGCTGGAAGTGCGCGTCGAGCACCTGGGCCGCAGCGCGTCGATCGACCAGGTGCTGGACATGACGGTGAGCGAGGCGCTCGAATTCTTCAAGGGCTTGCGCGACGTGCAGACCGGCCTGGCGCCGCTGGCCGACGTGGGTCTGGAATACGTGCGCCTGGGTCAGCCCGTGCCCACGCTGTCCGGCGGCGAGGCGCAGCGCCTCAAGCTCGCCGGCCACCTGGCCGAGGCCGCGCGCAGCGGCATCTCCAGCGCCCAGGTCGCCAAGAAGGGCAGCCTGTTCCTCTTCGACGAACCCACCACCGGCCTGCACTTCGACGACGTGGCGCGCCTGATGCGCGCCTTCCGCAAGCTGCTCGCGGCGGGCCACACGCTGCTGGTGATCGAGCACAACCTGGACGTGATCCGCGCGGCCGACTGGCTCATCGACCTGGGCCCGGAAGGCGGCGACGCGGGCGGCGAAGTCGTGGGCGTGGGCACGCCGCAAGACCTCATGAGCAATGCGCGCTCGCATACGGGCCAGGCCTTGCGCGACTACGAAGGCTCGATCCTGCCGACCGAGGCCGTGGCGGCCACGGCACCTGTTCTCGCCGAGCCCACCGTCGCCTACGGCGACGAAACCGCCGGCGCCGGCACGCCGCTGCAATCGCTCATGCGCCGCAAGCGCAAGAGCAGCGCCCAGGCCATCGAGATCCTCAACGCCCGCGAGCACAACCTCAAGAACGTCAGCGTGGAAATCCCGCGCGACAAGTTCACGGTCATCACCGGCGTATCGGGCTCGGGCAAGTCCACCCTGGCTTTCGACATTCTCTTCAACGAGGGCCAGCGGCGCTATCTGGAATCGCTCAACGCCTATGCCCGCGCCATCGTGCAGCCGGCCGGCAAGCCCGACGTGGACGCCATCTTCGGCATCCCGCCCACGGTGGCCATCGAGCAGCGCACCAGCCGCGGCGGACGCAAGTCCACCGTGGCGACCATGACCGAGATCCATCACTTCCTGCGCCTGCTGTACGTGAAGCTGGGCACGCAGTACTGCCCCGACGACCACGTGCCGGTCGAGCCGCAGACGGCCGACCAGATCGTGGCGCGCCTGCTGCGCGACCATAAGGGCGTGCACATCGGCCTGCTCGCGCCGCTGGTCACCGCGCGCAAGGGCTATTACACCGACCTGGCCAAGTGGGCCGGGTCCAAGGGCCACACGCATCTGCGCGTCGACGGCGAGTTCATCCCCGTCTCGCCCTGGCCGCGCCTGGACCGCTACAAAGAGCACACCATCGAGCTGCCCGTGGCCGACGTGGTGGTGGATCCGGCCAACGAGGCCGAGCTGCGCGCCGCCGTCAAGAGCGCCCTGGAGAACGGCCAGGGCGTGATGTCGGCGGTGTGGCCGGTGGACAAGCTGCACCAGTCGCTGGCTTCCGATCTGCAGCAGACGCACTTCTCCACCAAGCGCGCCTGCCCCACCTGCGGCAAGAGCTTCCCCGAGCCCGATCCGCGCCTCTTCTCGTACAACTCCAAGCACGGCTGGTGCGGGTCCTGCTTCGGCACCGGCCTGCAGCTGCAAGGCTTCGACGAAGAGCAGACCGGCGAAGAAACCGCCTGGAACGCCTGGTACGAAGGCGAGGCCAAGACCTGCAACACCTGCCACGGCCTGCGCCTGAACCCCACCGCGCTGGCCGTGAAGTGGCGCGACCGATCCATCGCCGAACTGGCGGCCTTGCCCGTGAGCGACGCGCACACCTTCTTCACCGGCCTGGTGACGCGCGGCCGCGAAGGCGAAATCGCGCGCGACATCCTGGCCGAGATCCGCGGCCGCCTGACCTTCATGCAGGAAGTCGGCCTGGACTATCTGGCGCTGGACCGCGCCGCGCCCACGCTGTCCGGCGGCGAGGCGCAGCGCATCCGCCTGGCCGCGCAGCTGGGCTCCAATATGCAAGGCGTCTGCTACGTGCTGGACGAGCCCACCATCGGTCTGCATCCGCGCGACAACCGCATCCTGCTCGACGCCCTGGGCCGCCTGGAAGGCAACGGCAACACCCTGGTCGTGGTCGAGCACGACGACGACACCATACGCCGCGCCTCGCACCTCATCGACATCGGCCCCGGCGCCGGCGTGCGCGGCGGCCGCGTCGTGGCGCAGGGCTCGGTGCAAGACGTCATGGACGCGCCCGAATCGATCACCGGCCGCTATCTGGCCAGACCCTTGCAGCACCCGCTCAACGGCCGCCGCGCGGTCGAAAAAGACACGCCCATGATCCAGGTGCGCGGCGCGCGCCTGCACAATCTGCGCAGCGTGGATGCCGGCATCCCCGTGGGCCGCCTCACCGTGGTCACCGGCGTATCGGGTTCGGGCAAGTCGACCCTGGCGCGCGAAGTCCTGCTCGACAACCTCACCCACGCCGTTTCGCAAAGAAATGGGGCTCCCAGGCCCTCCGAGGGAGAGCGCCCGCCCAGGGGCGGCCCGGCAGCGGGCAAGGCGCCGGCCTGGAGCGGCTGCGAAGCCATCGAAGGCTGGGAACAGCTCGACCGCGTGCTCGAAGTCGACCAGACTCCCATCGGCAAGACGCCGCGCTCCTGCCCCGCCACCTACGTCGGTTTCTGGGACGACGTGCGCAAGCTCTATGCCGACGCGCGCGAAGCCCGCATGCGCGGCTGGACCGCGGCGCGCTTCTCCTTCAACACCGGCGAAGGCCGCTGCCCCGTGTGCGAAGGCCAGGGCATGCGCACCATCGAGATGAGCTTCCTGCCCGACGTGAAGGTGCCCTGCGACGGCTGCAACGGCGCGCGCTTCAACAGCGACACGCTCGGCGTGCAATTGCGCGAGAAGAGCGCGGGCGACGTGCTCGGCATGGAAGTGGACGACGCAATCGAGTATTTCTCGGCGCATTCCAGGATCCTGCGGCCCCTGCAGCTGATGCAGGACGTGGGGCTGGGCTATCTCACGCTGGGCCAGCCCTCGCCTACCCTGTCGGGCGGCGAGGCGCAGCGCATCAAGCTCGTCACCGAACTCGCCAAGGCCCGCATGACCGAAGGCGTTATCAAGACCGGCCGCGCCTCGCGCACGCCGCACACGCTCTACGTGCTGGACGAACCCACCGTGGGCCTGTCGATGGCCGACGTGGAAAAACTCATCCACGTGCTGCACCGGCTGGTGGACGCCGGCAACACGGTCGTCGTCATCGAGCATAATCTGGACGTCATCGCCGAAGCCGACTGGCTCATCGACATGGGCCCCGAAGGCGGCGACGGCGGCGGCCGCCTGGTGGCGCAGGGCGCGCCGGAAATCGTGATGAAGGCCAAGAACTCGCACACGGGCCAGATACTGCGCGAGTTCCTGGCGGGACAGCGTTGAGGAAACCCATCGCATGCGCGGCAGTCAGTTCACCCTCTTGCACGGCCGGATGCGCGGCGTCGAAGCGGTCGAGGCCGACACGGCGTTCGCCTTCGGCCGGCATACGCACGAGCAGTTCGGCGTAGGCCTGATCCATCGCGGCGCGCAGAAGTCGGCCAGCGGCCGCGGGCCGGTCGAAGCGGGCCCGGGCGACCTCATCACCGTCAATCCCGGCGAAGTGCACGACGGCGCCCCCATCGGCGACCAGGGCCGCGGCTGGCGCATGCTCTATCTGGACCCGTCCATCATCGCCTCGGCCATGGCGGACATCTCCGAAGGCCGCATCAGCGACGCCATCGAGTTCGGCCATCCCACGATCCGCGACGCGCGCCTGGCGGCCCTGTTCCAGCGCCTGTTCCGGGTCATGACGCAGGCCCCCTCGCCCGCCCGGCCCGATCTGGCGCTGGACGAATCGCTGCTGCGGGTACTGGGCGAGCTGCTTCAGCCCAGCCCCGGCCGGCAAGCCTCGGCGCCCGGCGGCATCGCAAAGGCCCTGGCCCTGATCGACGACTGCCCGGCCCAGGCCCTGTCGCTGTCCGACCTGGCGCGCGGCGCGGGCCTCAGCCGCTACCAGTTCCTGCGCGGCTTCGCCCGCGCCACGGGCCTGACCCCGCATGCCTACATCATGCAGCGCCGCCTGCATCGCGCGCGCGGGCTCATCGCCAAGGGGTCCGCGCTGTCCGACGCCGCTCTGGATAGCGGCTTCGCCGACCAAAGCCACATGACGCGGCTTTTCGTGCGCAGCTTCGGCATGGCGCCCGGCGCCTACGCCAGGGCCGCGGCCTGAGCCGCCAAACCTGCAATTTCGTTCAAGACGCGGCCGCGGCCGGGCGGGATGATGCAAGCTCCCTTCCTGGAGCCGCCCCGCCATGAGCCTTCAATTCCTGGTCACCTCCCTGATCGTCGTCGTCGCGCCGGGCGCGGGCGTCCTCATCACGCTGGCGGCGGGCCTGGCGCACGGCCGGCGCGCCTCCCTCGTCGCGGCGTTCGGCTGCACCCTGGGCATCCTGCCCCACATGCTGGCTGCGGTCACCGGGCTGGCCGCGCTGCTGCACGCCAGCAGCATCGCCTTCCAGGCGCTCAAATACGCCGGCGCCGCCTACCTGCTGTACATGGCATGGATGGCGTTGAAGGACCATGGCGCGCTGCACGTGCATGCCGACGCCGCGCCCCGCTCGGCATGGGAGATCATCCGCCACGCCGCGCTGGTGAACGCATTCAACCCCAAGCTTTCGATCTTCTTCCTGGCTTTCTTGCCGCAGTTCATCGGCGCGGATGTCGCCGACCCCACGCTCGTGATGCTCGAGCAGTCCGCCGTCTTCATGGCCATGACTTTCGGCGTATTCGCGGTCTACGGCGTGTGCGCCGCGACTTTCCGCGACCGGGTGCTGTCGCGGCCCACCGTCTTGAAGTGGATGCGCGGCGGTTTCGCCGCGGTCTTCCTGGGCCTGGGCCTCAAGCTCGCCATCCAGCGATGACTTGAAAGAGGCCGTTCAAGCGCAGATTCGATGTTGTGAAGCGGCCGATCCGATCGGGCCGGCCGCTGCGCAAGCCCGCGTTAATCGGGTTGCATCTTGGCGGCCTTGACCACCTTGCCCAGACGGGTGCGCTCGTCCTGCGTGAACTTGGCGAACACGGGACGGGTCATCGTGCCCGGCGTGACGCTATAGGCCTTGAGCGCGTCCAGGATCGTCGGGGACTGCGATGCCTTGCGCGCCGCGGCGTTCATCTTGTCCATGATGTCGGCCGGGGTGCCGGTGCGCGCGTAGAGGCCTTCCCAGTGACCGATGCGGATATTGGGAAAGCCCAGTTCCGCCGTGGTCTTGATGTCGGGCGCGGAATCCAGGTGATCCCAGGTCGTGGCCAGGGCCTTGAGCTTGCCCGCCTTGACCAGCGGCAGCGTGACCATGCTGGCTTCGGAAGTCATGTCGGTCTGGCCGCCCACCACGGCCGCCACGTTCTCGGCGCCGCTCTTGTAGGGGATCGTCTCCATCTTCATGCCGGTTTCCAGCTTGACCATGGCGCCGACGAAGTCGGGCGTGCTGCCCATGCCTGCCGTCGAGAAGTTGATCGTGCGGCCCGATTTCTTGGCGTTTTCGACGACTTCCTTGAGGTTGTTGGCCGGGTTGGACGGATTGGTGACGATGATCGACGGCACGATGCCCAGCATGGCGACCGGCTCGATCTCGTCGTCTTTATAGGGCTGGTCGTTGCGGATCAGGGAGTTGGTGACCGTGCCGTTGGAGGCCGCCAGGTAGGTATAGCCGTCCGGCTTGGAGCGGGCCACGTAGGCCGCGCCCACGATGCCGCCGGCGCCCGGCCGGTTCTCGACGATGACGTTGGTCTTGAGCTCCTGCCCGATTTCCTTGGCGTACAGGCGCGCGATCAGGTCGTTGGCGCCGCCCGGGGCGAACGGCACCACGATGGTGATCGGCTTGGCGGTAGGCCAGTCGGCGGCCTGGGCGTTGAACGAGCACGCCGTGGCGGCGGCCAGCGCGAGTGCGAGCACATGTCTTCTTTGCATGGATGAGTCTCCTGGTCGATTGAACCGAGCCGCGAATAATTGGGCAGCGGCTGCCGTAGTGTACGGCCCCAAGCTGGCTGGGTCCTGTCGTCTTAATCGGCGAACTCCGCGACGACGCGCTGCCGCAGCCACTGGTTGGCCGCCTCGCGGTGGCTGCGGGCATGCCAGAACACATTGATGACCGACTCCGGGATCTTCACCGGGCAGGCCGCGGTCGCCAGCCCATAGGGCTCGCAGACCAGGTCGGCAAAGCGCCGCGGCACGACGGCGATCATGCTGGTGGCCTGCAGCAGCGGGGCCAGCGCCATGAAGTGCGGCGCGGTGATCTTGACGCGGCGGCGCAGGCCCTGGCGGTTGATGATCTCGTCGACGATGCCGTGCCCCGTGCCCACCGAGACCACGGCCGCATGATCGGCCGCCTGGAACTGCTTGAGCGACACGCCCGTGCGGGCCAGGGGATGGTCGCGGCGAAACAGGCAGACGTAAGGCTGGCGAAACAGCCGGCGCTGGAAAAAGCCGCTCTTGAGCTCGGGCAGAAAGCCCAGCGCCAGGTCCATGCGGCCGCGCTCCATTTCCGCCTTCACGTCCAGGCTGCCCATCAGCTCGGCGCGCACCGTCACGCCGGGCGCGTCGCCGCCGAGCAGGCGCATCAGCCGCGGCAGGAAGTACAGCTGGCCCACGTCGTTCACGCCCACGACGAAATTGCGCTCGCTGCGCCGCGGGTCGAAGGCGGCATGGGCATTGAGGGTGGCGTGCAGGGCGGCGAGCGCTTCGGAGATAGGCTGGGCCAGCGACTGCGCGTAGGGCGTGGGCACCATGCCGCCCGAAGTGCGCAGGAACAATTCGTCGCCCAGCAGCCCGCGCAGCCGCCGCAAGGCATTGCTCACGCCGGGCTGGGAAATCCCCAGGTTCTGCGCCGCCAGCGATACCCGGCCGTGCCGGTGCAGGGCGTCGAAGACGACCAGCAGATTCAAATCAAGGTCCTGGAGGTTCATGTCTTCTCCTCAGCAATATTCACATTGGTGATATTTCTTATTTATTGAATTCTATTTATTTAATTTATCTCCTGCCCCATGATTCCGCCATCGCCCTTGCCCACGCAGGCAGGCGGCCCGGCCCCGAAAGCCGGAATATCTATCCACGACGAGATGGAGACAAGCATGTCCGACACGATCCTGCCCGTGTGGCCGGAAAGCGGCACGAACCGCATCCCCTTCGCCGCCTACACCGGCGCGGCGCTGCATCAGCGCGAACTCGAACGCATCTTCTACGGCGCCCACTGGTGCTACGTGGGCCTGACGGCCGAGATCCCCAACTCGGGCGACTTCAAGCGCACGGTGGTGGGCGAGCGCTCGGTCGTCATGACGCGCGACAGCGACGGCGGGATCAACGTCGTCGAAAACGTCTGCGCGCACCGCGGCATGCAGTTCTGCCGCGCGCCCTTCGGCAACCGCGCGGAGCTGGTCTGCCCCTATCACCAGTGGAACTACGACCTGAAGGGCAACCTGATGGGCGTGCCCTTTCGCCGCGGCGTCAAGCAGGACGGCAAGGTCCACGGCGGCATGCCGCCCGACTTCAAGACCGAAGAGCACAACCTGACCAAGCTCAAGGTGGCGGTGCGCAACGGCGTGGTCTTCGCCTGCTTCGACCACGGCGTCGAATCGCTGGAAGACTATCTGGGCCCGGACATCCTGCACTACTTCGACCGCGTCTTCGACGGCCGCGAGCTGGTCATCCACGGCTACAGCCGCCAGCGCATCCCCGGCAACTGGAAGCTGATGCAGGAGAACATCAAGGACCCTTACCACCCTGGCCTGCTGCACACCTGGTTCGTCACCTTCGGGCTCTGGCGCGCCGACAACAAGTCCGAACTGAGGATGGACGCGCACCACCGCCACGCCGCGATGATCTCGACGCGCGGCCAGGGCGGCAAGGGCGACGTCACCAGCGGCGTGACCAGCTTCAAGGACCAGATGCAGCTGAACGACCCGCGCTTCCTGGACATCGTCACCGAGCCCTGGTGGAATGGGCCGACGGCGGTGCTGATGACGCTCTTTCCCAGCGTCATCATCCAGCAGCAGGTCAACTCGCTGTCCACCCGGCACATCCAGCCGGTGGGCCACGACGCCTTCGATTTCGTCTGGACGCACTTCGGCTTCGCCGAAGACACGCCCGAGATGACGCAACGGCGCCTGCGCCAGGCCAATCTGTTCGGCCCGGCCGGCTTCGTGTCCGCCGACGACGGCGAAGTCATCGAGTTCTCGCAGCGCGGCTTCGAGCAGAAGCCCTGGCACCGCGCCGTCGCCGAGCTGGGCGGCAAGACGGTCGAGAACACCGACCACATGGTCACCGAGACCCTGATACGCGGCATGTACGAATACTGGCGCAAAGTGATGGAGGCCTGAACATGGATTTCGACCTGTACCTGCGCGTGACCCGCCTCTACGCCGACTACGCCGCCGCGCTGGACTCGGCCGAGTGGGACAAGTGGCCCGGGTTCTTCCTGGAAGACTGCACCTACAAGATCATCCCGCGCGAGAACCACGAGCGCGGCTACCCGCTGGCCACGCTCTCGTTCGAATCGCGCGGCATGCTCCGCGACCGCATCTACGGCACCACCGAGACCATCTTCCACGACCCCTACTACCAGCGCCACGTGGTCGGCGCGCCGCGCATCCTGTCGGCGCAAGGCGGCCGCATCGAGGCCGAGGCGAACTACGCCGTGTTCCGCACCAAGCCGGGCCAGCCTACGACGGTGTTCAACGTCGGCCGCTACATCGACGTGATCCGCGACACCGAACAAGGCCTGATGTTCGAATCGCGCCTGTGCGTCTTCGACAGCGAGCTCATCCCCAATTCGCTCATCTACCCCATCTGAGGAAACGGCACCATGCAATGGATCAAGACCCTGGCTCACGACGATGTGGCGGACGACGACGTGACGCCGGCCGAGGCCGGCATGCGCGCCATCGCGCTCTACAAGGTGGAAGGCGAAATCTTCGCCACCGACCGCGTGTGCACCCACGGCGCGGCCAGCCTGTGCAACGGCTTTTTGATGGGCTACGAGATAGAATGCCCGCTGCACCAGGGCCGCTTCGACGTGCGCACCGGCAAGGGCGTGTGCCTTCCCATCACCCAGGACATCGCGACCTATCCCGTCAAGATCGAGGACGGCCACGTGTTCGTGGGCGTTCTGGACTGACGTTCATGAAAACCCTGGACATGCAGGTTGCCCGCCGCTGGCAGGCAGCCGAAGGCATCGAAGCCTTCGAGCTGCTGCCGGCGCAGGACAACGCCGCTTTGCCGTCCTACGACGCGGGCGCCCACATCACCGTGCACCTGCCCAACGGCCAGAGGCGCAACTATTCCTTGTGCGGCGATCCGTCGCGGCGCGAAAGGTATCGCATCGCCGTATTGAAAGAAGCGTCGGGACGCGGCGGCTCGCGCTGCATGCATGAGAGCGTGCATGCGGGCGATATCCTGAAGATCAGCGCGCCGCGCAACGACTTCCCCCTGAGCGCCGGGAACGCGCATACCGTGCTGCTGGCGGGCGGCGTAGGGGTCACTCCCCTGCTCGCCATGGCCTACACCCTGCAGGCGCGCGGCGCCTCGTTCGAACTGCACTATTGCGCCCGTTCCCGCGCCAGGGCGGCTTTTCTCGACGAGCTGTCGGCACCGCCGCTGTCGGACAAAGTCCGCCTGCATATCGACGACGAAAGCGCCGACCCGAACGCCCGCCCACTGGAAACCATCCTGGCCGCCCTGGCGCCGGATGCTCATGTCTACGCCTGCGGTCCTTCGGGGTTCCTGGCCTTTCTGGGCCAGGCATGGCGAGACCAGGATCGTCCTGCCGATCATTTTCATTTCGAGGCTTTCTCGCCGGAAGCGTGACCGCATGGCGAGGCCCGCGGCCTGAGCGATTGCGGCATGACGCAGATCAAAAAGCGCTCGGGCGGCAAGCATTACCGTCTGTTCAGAACAAGCGATGACGTTCGTCTTGTAAGCAAGGCGAGATCATGAACAAACGAATCTTGTTAGCCTGGGTTGCCGCTCCCATGTTTGCGCTCGCCTCGGCCTCGGCGCCGGCGCAGCCGGCCAGCGGCGCAGGCACGCCATCCTCGAAGGCCTACGGACCGGGTTACCACATGGGCTCGGGCATGATGGGCGGCCGAGGCGGCGGTTATGGCATGGGGCCGCGGATGATGGACGAAGACGATGACGCCTACGGCTGGGGAATGGGGCCGTGGATGATGGGCGGGAACTTTGGCCCCGGCAACCGTGCGCTCGCGTCGCTCGACCTGAACGCGGCCCAAGCCCAGAAGATCGAGTCGATCCAGGATGCGCGGGAGAAGAAGCAGTGGCAGCTGATGACCGCGATGCACGATGCGATGCTCGCGGACCGGCAGGGTCTGGGCCGGCAGCCCCTCGATGTCGACGCCGTGATGAAGACCGCCGAGGCGGTTTCCAATATCCGGCTGCAGATGATGCGCAACCGGCTGGAGGCGCAAAAGCAGATTTGGGATGCACTGACGGCCTCGCAGCAGGAGCAACTGCGCCGATATGGCCTGCGGGACTGGTAACCGGCCCGGCGGCGCGCTAGGCCTTCGGCTTCGAACCCAGTATCTGGCGCAAGGCCTCGTTGGCCGCGGCCATGCCCATCGCGGCGGTCACCATCACCACCGACCCGTAGCCCGCGCAGGACAGGCCCTGCGGCGCGGCGCCCGCCTGCTCGGAAGCCTCCCGCGCCCAGGCGTCCGGCAATATGGCCTGTTGGTCGAACCACAGCGCCCGCACGCCCATCTTGGGCACGCGCTTCAAGGCCTTGCCGTTCTTGTCCGAGCCGCGCGCAAAGCCGTGCTCGCGCCGCAAGGTGTTGCGCAGCTTGGCCAGCAAGGCATCGTTCACCGCTTCGGACAGATCGCCCGCGCGCAGGGCAAGCGGGTCCGTCTTGCCGCCCGCCCCGCCGCACAGCACCAAGGGCAGCCCGCGTTCGCGAGCGAGCAGGATCATGGCGATCTTGGCCGCGGCCTGGTCGGTGCAGTCGACGAGGGCGTCCAGCTCGCCCGCGAACACCTCGGCCACGTTGCCCGGCTCGACGAAGTCGTCCACCAGGGTCACGGCGCAGTCGGGGTTGATGTCGCGGATGCGCTGGGCCATGGCCTCGATCTTGGCCTGGCCCAGGGTGGGCGTGAGCGCGTGGATCTGGCGGTTGACGTTGGATTCGGCGATATGGTCCAGGTCGACGAGCGTCAGGGCGCCGACGCCGCAGCGTGCCAGCGCCTCGGCCGTCCACGACCCCACCCCGCCCAGGCCGGCCACGGCCACCCGTGCGGCCCGCAGCCGTTCGGGCGCCTGGGGGCCGTACAGGCGGGCCAGGCCGCCGAAGCGCCGGTCGGCGTCGATTTCGCAGGAAATGGGTATTTCTTCATTCATGGCGGCGCTATTTTCCCACGGCCGTTGCGGCCATGACACATTTCGTTATTCCGGCGGGGCCGGCGCATCGACAGACGCCGCGGATAGGCACAAAATCCAAACGCGCCGACTCCACTCGCCATTAGCCAGATTCGCCCGTTCCGCCGTGAGCACGCCCGCCTCCACCTTCGTCTCGCCCTGCCTGCCCCCTTTCAAACGCTGGACCCCTGAAGAACGCCAGGCGTCCATGAACGCCGCCCTCAGTCACTGGCAGCCCGGAGAAGACGTCTGGATCTACGGCTACGGCTCGCTCATCTGGCGGCCCGAGTTTTCCTACCAGGAACGGCGCCTGGCCACGCTGCGCGGCCATCATCGCGCCCTGTGCCTCTGGTCGCGCGTCAACCGCGGCACGCCGGAATGCCCAGGCCTGGTCTTCGGCCTTGACCGCGGCGGCTCCTGCCGCGGCGTGGTGCTGAGGCTGTCCGGCAACGAAGTGCCGACCTATTTCCCCAAGCTCTGGGAACGCGAAATGTCCGCCGGCGCCTATCTGCCGCGCTGGCTCAAGTGCGAAACCGAGCAAGGCGCGGTCAAGGCGCTGGTCTTCGTCATGAACCGCGAAAGCCCGGCCTATATCCACTCGCTGCCCGACGACGAGCTGGTCACCATCGTGCGGCGCGCGGCCGGCTGCTACGGCCCCTGCACCGACTACGTCATGGAAACCGTGCGCGCCCTGCGGGCCTCGGGCATCCACGACGCGCGCCTGGAGGCCATTGCCGACCACCTCGAACGCGCGGGCGAGACCCTGGTCGAAGAATAGGCATCCCCAGCGGGATGCAGGCCGCAAGCGGTAAACTGGCCCTCCTGCCACATCAGGGCGGCGGCGCCCTTGCAAGCCTTATCCATGCCTCTTTCCGATCTGCGACAAAGCTACGAAAAAAGCGTGCTCCTCGAAGCCGAGGCGGCCGCCTCGCCGTTCGAACAGTTCAAGCGTTGGTTCGACCAGGCCCTGGCCGCCAAGGTGCCCGAGCCCAACGCCATGACCCTGGCAACGGTCAACGCCGACGGCCAGCCGTCGGCCCGCACCGTGCTGATCAAGGGCGCCGACGAGCGCGGCTTCACGTTCTTCACCAATTACGAGTCGCGCAAGGGCGAAGACCTGGCCGCCAATCCGCGCGCGGCGCTGCTGTTCTTCTGGCAGCCGCTGGAACGCCAGGTGCGCATCGAAGGCCGCATGGAACGCGTGTCGGCGGAAGAATCCGACCGCTATTTCCACAGCCGCCCGCCCGGCTCGCGCATCGGCGCCTGGGCCTCGGAGCAAAGCCGGCCCACCACGCGCAAAGAGCTCGAAGCCCGCGAACGCGAATTCCATGATCTCTACGGCGACCAGCCGCCGCGCCCCCCGCACTGGGGCGGCTACCGCCTGGTGCCCGAGTACTTCGAGTTCTGGCAGGGTCGCCCTTCCCGCCTGCACGACCGGTTGCGCTACCTGCCCGACGGCCAAGGCTGGAAGATCGACCGGCTCGCGCCCTGACCGCCTCATGTCCGCCAAACATAGTTTCGACGCGGCGCAGTTCCGCGCCACCCTCGGCCGCTTCGCCACCGGCGTCACGGTCATCACGACCGAAGCCGCCGACGGCTCGCCGGTGGGCCTGACCGTCAGCTCTTTCAACTCGGTTTCGCTGAACCCGCCGCTGGTGCTGTGGAGCCTGTCGCAGTCCGCCTCGTCGCTGCCCGCCTTGCAACAGTGCGAGCGCTACGTGATCCACGTGCTGTCGGCCAAGCAGATTGCCTTGGCGCGCCACTTCGCCACCGGCCTGCCTTCGCAGCGCTTCGTCGGCATGAACCTGGTCCGCGCGCCCGGCGGCGCGCTCATGCTGGCCGACGAAAGCGCCGCCTGGTTCGAATGCCGCAACCGCAGCCGCTATCCGGAAGGCGACCATCTCATCATGGTCGGCGAGGTCGAGCACTGCGGCCACAGCAAGGCGCCGCCGCTGGTCTTTCATGCCGGCGGCTTCGATCTCACCCCCAAGTAGGCCTGATCGCCATGCAGCACAACGACTTCATCCTGACCCTGGCCTGCCCCGACCGCACGGGCATCGTCTACCGCGTGAGCGGCTTGCTGTTCGACCTGGGCTGCAACATCCTGGATTCGCAACAGTTCGGCGACGACGAGACCGGCCGCTTCTTCTTGCGTGTGCACTTCGACCTGCCCGCGGCGGTCGCCCAGCAGGATCTGCGCGACAGGATCGGCGCCCTGGCCGCGGGCTACGGCATGGAATGGCACATCCACGATGCGCGCATCAAGCCGCGCTTGCTCATCATGGTGAGCAAGCAGGGGCATTGCCTGAACGACCTGCTGTTTCGCGTGAGCAGCGGCCAGCTGCACGCCGAGATCGCCAGCATCGTCTCCAATCATGAAGACTATGCGGGATTGGCGGCGTCCTACGGCATTCCTTTCCACTACCTGCCCGTTACCGCCGAAACCAAGCTCGAACAGGAAAAGCAGGTGCTGGCGCTGGCCGAGCACGAACGTGTCGACCTGGTGGTGCTGGCCCGCTATATGCAGATTCTGTCGGACTCGATGTGCCGCGCGCTGGAGGGCCGCGCCATCAACATTCATCACAGCTTCCTGCCCAGTTTCAAGGGTGCGCGGCCCTATCATCAGGCGCATGCGCGTGGGGTGAAGATCATCGGCGCCACCGCGCACTATGTCACGGCGGACCTGGATGAAGGTCCTATCATCGAGCAGGACATCGAGCGGGTCGATCACGGCATGACGGCGCAGGCGTTCACGCAGGTGGGCAGCGATGTGGAATCGCTGGTGCTGTCGCGGGCCGTGCGATGGCATGTGGAGCATCGCATTCTGCTCAATGGCAGCAAGACGGTGGTGTTCCGATAGTTGGGAAATGAAATGACGGTGCGAATACTTGATCGAGCTCACCATGATCCGATTCGAAAACCTCGGTAAACGCTACGGCGAACGCGTCATCTTCCAGGGGCTGAACTACGCCTCGGGCGCCGGATGCGTGGCATTGTGCGACGAAAGCAGCAACGGCAAGTCCACCTTGCTCGGCATGCTCGCCGGAACGATAGAGCCTGACAGCGGAGAGATATGGCTGGCCGGGCATTCGCTGCGCACGGCGCCGCTCAAGGCGAAGTCCGCCCTGGCTTACGTGCCCGACGATTGCATGCTGCATCCGTCTCAGACCGGCCGGGCGTTTCTCGAGCTCGTGGCTTCCGGCAAGAAGACGGTCGTCGACGACCGTACGCTCGATCTCGCGCACCGCTTCGGCCTCGCGCCGCACCTGGAAAAGCGTTTCGAGCAGATGTCTCTGGGCACGCGCAAGAAAATGTTCCTGACGGCCACCCTGCTCGGCGAGCCCGCCGTCGTCATCGCGGACGAACCGGGCGGCGGGCTCGACGCGGCCTCGCGCGCCGTGCTTATCGATCTATTCAAGACTTTGGCCAAAGACCGTGCCGTTTTCTTTTCGAGCCATGATCCAGCGCTGGCGATTGCCTGCGAGGCAAGGGTGACCCGTTTCGAGGATCTTGGATCGGCTGCGTGATCGGCGCAGGCAAGATGAAACTTTTAGCCATCTCCGGCAGCGTCCGCCGCGATTCACCAACACGGCGCTGCTTCTCGCTTTAAAAGACGCGGCCCCCGAGGGCGTCGAGCTGGCGGTATTCCATCGCCTCGAAACCCTGCCCGTCTTTTCCCCCGACCTGGAAGGGCAGCGGACCCCAATAGAAGTATCGGAATTTCTGGCGCTTGTTTCCGATTCCGAGGGAATCATCATCTCCAGCCCCGAGTACGTGAGAGCCATTCCGGGTGGACTCAAGAACGCAATCGACTGGATGGTCTCCCGCTTCGGAATCATCGGAAAGCCCATGGCCCTGGCGCATGCCTCCCATCGCGGCGACGACATGCTCGAATCTCTCCGAATGGTGCTGTCCACCGTCAGCGACGAATTTCTCGATGACGTTTTCTTGCGCATCCCACTGATCGGGAAAACGCCGCGCGAAATCAAAACCGCTCTGCAGCTATCTGATCCGCAGAAAGAAATCAGCGAATTTCTATCTGCCTTCGTGGCTGCGATTCATTCTCGGCGAGTGCATGCAAATGGATGATGCAAACTGCATTGCCGAATACGAGGAAGGGCTCCGGATCGCCCGGACGCAGGCGAACAGGAGCTATGAGGTCATTTGTGTGGCCGGTCCACGCAATATCAGGCCGTTCTTGGAAGTCATGCACCGCGCTCTGATGAGTTCCGCTACGCGCTGCGCTTGATCGCGCCTGAGCGGGTTCTGCGTGACATACAGAAAGGTCAGCTCACGGGAGATTGCCCGCAATCCATCGGCAACCGGGCAAATCGCAAGCTCTCCGCGCTCGATGTACCGGGAAACCAGGCGGAGCGACTCAAGGGCGACGCCGCTTCCGTCCAGCAGTGATGCTACGACGTGCGCAGTACGGTTGAAATGCAGCCTTTTCGTTGAAGTCGCCACGATCCTGTTCAAGGTCAGCCAGTTATCCCACGATACAGGCGCGGCATCGTTCACGAGCAGCGGAATTTTCGAGAAATCCTTGACGTGAGTCAGCTTGGCCGCGACATCCGGTCGGCTGACAGGCGTGTACACATCCATCCCCAGGCTCTCGAGATCGGCATGCTGCGGCGCATGCTTCCCATACAGGATCGCGACATCAAAATTCCTGAAGGACGATGAGCCGGGAACTTCCTCGGAAATAAGCCGGATTTCCGATGCTTCGAGCGAAAGCAATTCGTGAATTACCGGGGTCAGCAGCCCTAGTATTGCCGGCGGGCTGATGATCGAGATCGGCGCAGGGTGGCTCGGCCGCACGGATTCCAGCCCGATACGCATGTGCTCGATGCCGATCTCGACCTCGCGCAACAGCCTGCCGCCCTCCGCGCTCAAAAGGACGCGATTCCCCAACCGTTCGAACAGCCGGCATCCAAGTCGATCCTCCAGTTTCCGGATCGACTGGCTAACGGCGCTGGTCGTCAACGACAGCGCGATCGCCGCCTGACGGAACGACTGAAGTCTTCCTGCCTCGGCGAACACCTCCAAGCTACTCAAAGGGACGAGAAGTCGAGCCATCGCACACTCTTTTTAGAAAATAAGGTTAAGTCCTGCTAAACCTCAGGTTTAAATTTACGCGATTTACAGGAGTAGGGTGCCATCTTAAGGTTTAACCAAAATTAAGATCTCCAAAACCTGACATGACAACTCCCAACTCCTCCCTACCGGTCAGTGTCGTAACTGGCGCCGCGCGCGGCATCGGACTTGCAACCATTCGATGGTTCCTGGCTCACGGCCACCAGGTGGCCATGCTCGACATCGATACCGAGGAACTCGCAAAAGCCGCGCTCGAATATCAGGATGACAAGCGCGTGCTCGCGCTGCCCTGCGACGTGTCGAACCCCGAGCAAGTGCAAGAGGCCATGGCGCGGATCGAGGCGCACTTTGGTCGCATCGATGCGCTGGTGAACAATGCCGGCGTTGCCGTGTTCAAGACCGTGGGCACGACCTCGTTCGAGGAGTGGCGCTACGTGATGGCGACAAACCTGGATGGCGCCTTTCTCTGCTCGCAAGCCTGCGTACCTGTGATGTTGAAGAATGGTGGCGGCTCGATCGTCAACATCGCGTCGATCTCGGGATTGCGCGCCAGCACCTTGCGTGTTGCCTACGGCACCAGCAAGGCCGCGCTCATCCACCTCACGCGCCAGCAGGCGGTCGAATTCGGAACCATGGGAATCCGGGTCAACGCAATCGCGCCAGGACCTGTCGAAACCGAGATGGCCAAGCAAGTCCACTCGGCGGCAATCCGGGCCGACTACCACGACAGTATTCCGCTCGGCCGCTATGGCACCATGGAAGAAATTGCGTCGGCAATCGGCTACTTGTGCACATCGGGTGCCAGCTATGTGAACGGCCAGGTGCTCGCCGTCGACGGCGGATTCGATGCAGCGGGCGTCGGATTGCCGACGCTGCGCAGCGACGCCGGTAGACGCTAATGCTTTGAAGCCTTCCTTAGGCCACTCATCGGCCACGCCCTGATACCTAAGGCAATCGCACTGCTATTCGTCATTTTTCTCTCCGATCGATACTTACTTCACAAGGCCTTGTTGACGCGCGGCCTTCGTCAAGGCGTCGTCGCTGCCGGTGTTGATGTCCTTGACAGACCATGTCGTGCCTGCGGGAGTCCGAGCCGCGGATGCGGACCGCGTGAGACTCGGCGCCCATCTGGCAAACGGCGCGACCGTCGTGCACGAAGGCTTCGTCGACTTCAACGCGGGCACGCTTGGCGAATCGAGGGTCGCGTGGCGCCAGGCGTCACGTTCGGCAAGAACTCGGAGGTCGTTGCCGGCTCGTCCAGCATGGGTAGGCTATCGGACGGGAGCAAAAGCAAAAACCCCATCGGAGAGCGCAGTAAAATTCCCCGCCATGCGCTACTCCGACTTCGACCAACGCCTCGCCGCCCTCGGCGCCCTGCCCGTCCATCGCGGCCGGGTCGCGCGCGTCTGGTTGAACGGGCAGGCGCTCGACAGGGGCACGCGGCGGCGCAGCTCCGAGCACTTCCTGCCGCTGGCGCTGCGCGAGGCCGTGCCCGCCTTGACGGCGGAACTGGACGGCCTCGCCCGCATCCGCTCCGAACACGCCGGCAACGACGGCTCGCGCCTGCTGGTCGAACTCGCCGACGGGCAAATGGTGGAAAGCGTGCTGCTGCCGCGCGACGGACTCTGCGTCTCCACCCAGGTCGGCTGCGCGGTCGGCTGCCGCTTCTGCATGACCGGCAAGAGCGGCCTGATCCGGCAGGTCTCGAGCATGGAAATCCTCGCCCAGGTCGTGCTGGCGCGGCGCCTGCGCACGGTGAAGAAGGTCGTCTTCATGGGCATGGGCGAACCGGCGCACAATCTTGAAAACGTGCTCGAAGCCATCGACCTGCTCGGCACCGAAGGCAATATCGGCCACAAGAATCTCGTGTTCTCCACCGTGGGCGACCTGCGCGTGTTCGAAGCCTTGCCGCAACAACGCGTCAAACCAGCGCTGGCGCTGTCGCTGCACACCACTAAGGCCGAGCTGCGCGAACACCTGTTGCCGCGCGCGCCGAAAATCGCGCCGGAAGAACTGATCGAGCTCGGCGAGAAATACGCCCGCGACACCGACTATCCGATCCAGTATCAGTGGACGCTGCTCAAGGGCGTCAACGACGGCGACGACGAGCTCGACGCCGTCGTGCGCTTGCTCAAGGGCAAGCACGGCGTGCTCAACGTCATTCCCTTCAATAGTCTTGAAGGGGACGACTACCGGCGTCCTGATGCCGAGCGCATTCGCGGGATCGTGCGCTACCTGCACAGCCGAGGTGTGCTGACCAAGGTGCGGAACAGCGCGGGGCAGGATGTGGATGGCGGCTGCGGCCAGCTGCGTGCCCGTGCCATCGGCGCGGAGCAGGTGGTCGAGTTGCGCCGCAAGCACACTGCTGCGCGGGAAGTCGCCTAGGCCGCGGCGGTTCGCGGCTGGCAGCGGTTTCGCCCATGTGGACGTTTGTCGATTGACAGCAAGGCGATCGTTCAACGGCCCGGGCTCACTCCATAAACCCTGCGTGCCGCAGCGCCTCCTCGGCGGCCTCGTGGTCTTGAATCGACGTTCCGCCAGAAACACCGATGCCCCCGACCAGGCGCCCCTCGTGAAAGACCGGCACGCCGCCGCCGACCGGCATCAGCCTCGGATGGTGCGCCAGCGGGGCAATGGCAGGTTCGGCCATGTATTGATTCCATTGGTGCGTGGCCATGCCGAATGACGCGGCGGTCCATGCCTTGTCGATGGCGACGTCGGCAGTCAGGAACGGGGCGGTATCCGCGCGCTCGAAAGCGCGCAGGTGGCCACCCGCATCGGTGATCGCGATCGTCGCGGCGAATCCTCGCGCGGCGCACGCGCGGCGCGCTTCGGCCATCAATGCTTGTGCGGCTTCCAGGCTGATCGTTGTCGTGCTGATAATCGGCAATGTCATGTTTATGCTCTTTTTCGGAAGGGTTTAGCGGTTGGCAACGACGACCTTGCCGATCATGTTGCCGGCCTCGACCAGCGCGTGCGCTTCGATGAGGCCTGCGGCGTTGATGCCGTCGATGCGTCGGGTCATGGTGTGCTTGAGGCGGCCCTGGTCGACAAGCTGCGCCGCGCGGCGCAGCAAGGCGTGTTGCCGTGCGATGGTGTCGGTGGCGAACATCGCGCGGGTGAACATCAGCTCCCAGTGAATCGAGATGGATTTCCCCTTGAACGGGCCGATGTCCAGCCCCACCGGATCGTCGATGAGGGCGAACTGGCCCTCGGGGCGCAGCGCGGCGGCGATTTGCGGCACATAGGCGGCGCTGTTGTTCAGCCCGGCGACATGGGTGACGTGCTCGATTCCGAGCGCGGCCAATTGAGGCGCCCAGGCCTGATGATGATCGAGCACGTGGTGTGCGCCCTGGGCCAGCACCCACTCGCGGGTTTCCGGCCGCGAGGCCGTGCCGATGACGGTCATGCCAGTCAACTCGCGCGCCAGTTGGGTCAGAATCGAGCCGACGCCGCCGGCCGCTCCAATGACGAGCAACACGTTGTTGTCGTTCGGGTCCGCTGCCTGTACACGCAGACGGTCGAACAGCAGCTCCCACGCAGTGATCGTCGTCAGCGGCAACGACGCGGCCGCGGCGAAGTCCAGTGAGGTCGGCATCGGTCCGACAATGCGTTCGTCCACCGCGTGCAGCTCGCTGTTGCTGCCAGGTCGCTTGATGTCGCCCGCATAGTAGACGCGGTCGCCTGGTTTGAAGCGCGTGGCCAGCGGACCGGTCGCGCGTACGATTCCCGCGGCATCCCAGCCGGCGATGCGCGCACCGCCTTCCGGAATATCCCCACCGCGCCGGATTTTGGTATCGACCGGATTGACCGACACCGCTTTCACTTCCACCAGCAGGTCGTGGTCGCGCAGCGCCGGCGTTGGCAGTTCGATATCTTCCAACGCCTGCGGGTGGCTGATGGGATGGTTCTGATAGAAGGCAACGGCTTTCATACAAGTGGTCTCCAAGAGTGTTCGAGGCCATGCTATCTTTCATTGATATGCCGATAAATAGCCATTTAAAACAAACAATTTCTTCATTTCAAAGAAAATGATCCGGCTCGACGACGTTCAAATCTTTGTGCATACGGTGGATTACGGCAGCTTCTCCGAGGCGGCGCGCCAGCTGAATATTGCGCCCGCACACGCGAGTGCATCAGTTCAGAGGCTCGAAAAAGCATTGGACACGCGCCTGTTCACGCGGTCCACGCGAAGCATGCAACTATCAGAGGCCGGGGAGCGCTACCTGCCGCATGCGCGGGTCATGATTGGCGCACTGGAGCAAGGTGAGCAGGCCCTGGCAAAAGATCGAGAGGTGCTGTCCGGGCCGCTGCGGCTGTCCGCTCCGTCCGACTTTGGTCGAAACCTGTTGCTGCCGTGGCTGGATGAATTTCTGCACCTGCACCCCGGCTTGTCGCTGCACCTGAAAATCAGCGATCGTGCGGCCGACCTCGTCCGCCAGCCGCTGGATGCCGTTGTGCGCTACGGAACGCTGCCGGATTCGTCTCTTCTGGCCATGAAACTGGTCGACGACAACCGACGCGCATTGTGTGCCGCGCCGTCATACCTCGAACGGCATGGTGCACCGGCCAAGGTCGAGGACCTGCGGCGGCACAACTGCCTTCGGTACGTTTGGAGCGAGCAGATACATGAACGCTGGCGCTTTACCCCGCCTGGCGGCGAGCGCACGGTAGCCGTCACCGGCAATCGAATCAGCGACGATGCCGATGCCGTTCGCCGCTGGGCAATAGCCGGGGAAGGCTTCATCTACAAGTCGCGACTCGATCTCATCGACGACCTGAAGGCGGGTCGACTGGTGGAGCTATTTCCCCCGGAGTATTGCGAGCCTGCGCCGCTGCACCTGATTTGCGCTCACCGTGCGCAGCTGACGCCGGCAATTAAAGAGTTGCATGCCTTCCTGCAAGAGCGCTGCTCAATGCTTGCCGGCTATTCTTCGGGGGACTCCCGAGCTGCGTAACGAAGCAGCCTTTTCCCGCTCGTGTCGGCAAGTCGACTGAAGGCTCAGGCTGTAGTGCAGTTTCTGCGTCGGACAACCCACTTTAGCCTTGAGCCGTCGGCCAGGGAATTTTACCGAACGGCTGCTTGTGATCTATGGTGTTTATCGCGGCTATCGACCCGAAGCAGTCGTTGACCGCACGGCGTCTTGCGCCAAATCCATCTCATCCCAGGAGGATAATCATGCCGACATTTCGGATTAAGCACTTGGACCATGTCGTCCTCAGGGTTCGGGACCTGGCGCGCAGCGTGGACTTCTATACGAAGGTACTAGGCTGTTCCATCGAGAAGAAGAACGATAAGTACGCCATGATCCATCTGGGCGCCGGTGAATCCATGATCGATCTGGTCGATGTGCGGGGCCCCCTGGGCGCCGCCGGCGGCGAAGCCCCAGGGAAAGATCGACGCAATCTCGACCACTTTTGCCTGCGGGTCGATCCGTTCGATGAAACCGCCATCCTCGAACATCTACAAGCTTTCGGAATCACCGCGGACAAGGCCGTGATGCGATACGGCGCGCAAGGCGATGGGCTTTCGATCTATTGCTTCGATCCCGACGGAAATCAAATCGAGCTGAAGGGGCCTGCGATCTAGGGCAAGGAGCGAAAACATGCCCACAAGCCTGCGTGCAATCCGCTCGGACATTACGAAGCTTCATGTGGACGCTATCGTCAACGCCGCGAACCCGTCATTGCTTGGCGGCGGCGGAGTCGATGGCGCCATACACCGTGCCGCAGGCCCGGATCTTTTGCATGAATGCAGGCTGCTCGGCGGTTGCAAGACAGGCGATGCGAAGATGACCCAAGCCTATCGTCTTTCCGCCCAATGCATCATTCATGCGGTGGGTCCGGTCTGGAGGGGCGGAGACAGCGGGGAACCGGCGTTGCTGTCCAGCTGCTATCGCCGATGCATCGAGCTGGCGCAAGAAAAGGCTATCGCTTCGATTGCGTTCCCAGGCATCAGTACCGGCGTATACGGCTACCCCATCGAATTGGCGGCGGAGATAGCAATCAACAGCGTTCGCGAAAGCTTGTCACAGGGCTCGCCTGTTCAAGAGGTGGTCTTCTGCTGTTTTTCACCAGGAGACCTCCTTCAATACGAGCGCCTATTGAATAGGCCACATGCATGACTCCGATGCGGAGATGCGGGAATGCGAACTTCAAGGGCGCATCTATCGCTTGAACGCCCTTGCTCCTGCGCGAGACTACGGTCCCCTTGAAGGGCTCATCCCGCGTGGTCAGTTCGTAGTCCACCTCGTCTTCGTCCGTCAGCCAGGCCGGGCGCACGATGGTGTACTGAAGGCCCGATGCTCCGGCTAAAAGGACTCAGTCCATGTACTTGGCCAGGTACGACAGCACCCTTTCGGGGTGGCGGCCGAACCAGTTGTAGCCGTCCTCGAAGCGCTTGGTCGTCCCTTCGATCCAGTACAGTTCCTTGTCGGTGCTGGCCAAGGCGTCGAACGTGCTCTGCGCGTCGCTCGGGTTGTCGATGATCACATCGTCTTTCACTTGCCACATAAAGACGGGAAGCTTGACGTTCGGAGCCCGCAGCCTGCCGGATATATCCGCCGCGGGAAAGCCGCCCAGCTTGATGATCTCCAGATCGATCAGCTCCTGGTACCGAGCGACACCTTGAAGACCTCCGAGCTTGGCAAAGACCGACGCCATGTTGGGCACCAGCGGGCTTATGGCGCGCTACCCCAAGCTGCGGTTGGAGCTGGTCATGGACGATGGTTTCTCCAACATCGTGGCCGATGGCGTGGATGCGGGCATACGCCTGGGCGAGAGCCTGGACGAGCACATGGTGGCGGTGCCGACACGCCGCCGCTGGAAATGGCCATCGTGGGCTCGCCTGCCTATTTCGAGCGGCACGGCGTACCGAAGACGCCTGCCGACTTGATACAGCACAACTGCCTGGCCTATCGCTTCACGTCCAGCGGCACAATCGACCGCTGGTCGTTCACGTCACCGGATGCCGAGGCGC
>Ga0209455_1000480_pt1 | contig 29756 bp, 28 predicted proteins | sample AraplaCol_mCL_r2_FD_184275 | JGI IMG/M metagenome (GOLD analysis project Ga0209455, IMG submission 184275) | Arabidopsis root microbial communities from North Carolina, USA - plate scrape CL_Col_mCL_r2 (SPAdes) (version 2) | ecosystem: Host-associated > Plants > Roots > Endosphere | place: USA... | reverse complement strand
CGGCCAGATATTGGGCGGCGAGCGCTCGGCCAAGGAACTGGGCGGACCGCTCAAGATCGCGCAATTTTCGGGCACTGCCGTAACGGTCGGATGGCTGCCTTTCTTCCGTTTCATGGCGCTCATCTCGATTAATCTGGGCTTCATCAACCTTCTGCCAATCCCGTTGCTGGATGGCGGTCACCTCTTCTTTTACCTGATCGAAGGGGTCCGCCGGCGGCCGTTGCCTGCTCAAGCGCAAGAATGGGCATTTCGGTCGGGGCTTGCTTTGTTGCTGGGTTTCATGCTGTTCGTAACCATCAACGATCTCGCTTCCTTCGGCCTCTGGTCGAAGCTGGGCGGCTTGATCGGCTGACAGGGATAGGGCAGGGCGTAACCCGCCGGCCAAACAGGCCCTGGCTTCAAAGCAAATCCAAGTGAAGGGCGGGGTTGCGTGCAGGAATTCATGACCAGTGACGGGCGACGTGCATCCAGCCGGCTGGCGAGCGCATTATTGATTTGCACCGCGCTGACGGCTGTACCGGCCGCCGCGCAGACCCCCGCGCCGCCGCCTGCCGCCGCTGCTCCCGCCCCGGCGGCACCCGCGCCGCAGGCGCCCAAGCTGATCCATTCGATCGACGTTTCTGGCAACCAGCGCCTCGAGGCGGATACGGTCCGCTCCTATATCAAGCTCCACCCCGGCGACAGCTACACCTATGCCGATCTCGACCAGGCGCTGAAGGACCTTTATGCGTCCGAACTCTTCGCCGAAGTGTCGATCGCGGGTGCGGATACCGGCAATCTGGTGATCCAGGTGCGCGAAAATCCGGTGATCAACCGGATCGTCCTCGAGGGCAACAAGCGCATCAAGGAAGACAAGATCCGGCCCGAGATCAAACTCGCCCCCCGGCAGATATTCACGCGCTCCAAGGCGCGCGCCGACGTCAACCGCATTATCGAGCTCTACAAGCGCCAGGGCCGCTACGCTGCCACGGTCGAGCCCAAGATGGTTCTGCTCGACCAGAATCGCGTCGATGTGGTGTTCGAGATCCACGAAGGCGCGAAGTCGCGCGTCCGCCGCATCAACATCATCGGCAACAATCATTTCAAGGACAGCCGGCTGCGCGCTGAAATGGCGACGAAGACCGCGAGCCTGCTCCACATCTTCTCGCAGGGCACCAGCTACGATCCCGATCGTCTGGCCTATGACCAGCAGAAGCTGCGCCAATTCTACCTGACGCAGGGTTATGCCGACTTCCACGTTGTCTCGGCGGTAGCCGAGCTGACGCCCGACAAGCGCGACTTCATCATCACCTACGTGGTGGACGAGGGCGATCGCTACAAATTCGGTCCCCCCAAGATCGAGAGCGGTATCCGCGACCTGCGGCCCGAGGCGCTTAAATATCTGATCAAGATCAAGGCCGGCCAATGGTATAACGCCAAGACGGTCGAAGACACGATCGACGTGCTCAACGAAACCGCCGGCACCTTGGGTTACGCCTTCGCCGATACCGACCCCAAGTACGATGCCGACAAAGAAACGAAGACGATGACGATCGACTTCGTGCTCAAGGACGCGCCGCGCGTCTATGTCGAGGGCGTCAACATCAACGGCAACACCATCACCCGCGACAAGGTGGTGCGCCGGGAATTTCGTCTGGCCGAAGGCGACGCCTTCAACGGCTTCCGTGTCAAGCGCTCGCGCGACCGTATCCAGAGCCTGGGCTTTTTCCAGGACAAGCTGGAAGTCGAACAGAAACAGGGGTCCGCGCCGGACCGCGTGATCCTCGAGACCAACCTCGAAGAGAAGTCGACCGGCTCGCTCCAGGTGTCTGCGGGCTATTCAAGCCTCGAGAAGTTCATCGTCTCGGCACAGATCGAGCAGGCGAACCTGATGGGCAAGGGCCAGGAGGTCCGCGCGGGCGCCGACTGGTCGATCTATAACAAGTCGGTCAATCTGGGTTTCACCGAGCCTTATTTGTTCGACCACAATATCGCGCTGGGCGTGGACCTGTTCCGCCGCGACTATAACTCGTTCAACTATGTGAACACGGATCGTCAGACCACCTATGACGAGACGACCACCGGCATCCAGATCCGCGCCGGCGTTCCACTGACCGAATTCTGGTCGATGGCGCTGCGCTATGGACTTAGCGTCGACAACGTCACGCTCGACAAGGCGACTTTCTACAGCGCCTACAATGCAGACGGCACGCTGGACGGCACCGGCCAGACGCATTGCGATCCCGTCCTCGCCGGCCGCTATCTATGCGACTCGCTCGGCAGCCGCCTGACCTCGTCGCTCGGCTACAGCCTGGTGTTCGACAATCTCAACGACCGTATCCACCCGACCCGGGGCGCGCGCTTCTTTGTCAGCCAGGATCTTGCCGGTCTGGGCGGTGACGTGCGCTACATCCGCTCGACGATCGAGGGGCATAAATATTGGGATTGGCACGGCATCGTCATCTCGGCCAACCTTCAGGGTGGTTATATCCAGTCGCTGGGAAGCGCGAAGGGGCCGGGCGAGGACAAGGTGCGCCTGACCGACCGTTTCTACTTGGGCGAGCCCGATTTTGCGGGCTTCGACATTCGCGGTCTCGGCCCGCGCGTGCTGCGCGCGACCTACAATAGCGACGGCTCGCTCAACCTCGATCGCAAGCAGATCGTGGACGACGCGCTCGGTGGCCGTGCGATGTATTTCGGCAAGCTCGAAGCGCAGCTGCCGCTGGGCAATGCGGTCAAGGAACTGGGTATCCGCCCGTCGGTCTTCCTCGACATCGGTTCGGTGTTCGGTACCAAGAAGCCCGCTTTGATCGACACGGGTCCGCAGGGCCAGGCGCGCGAAGTGCTCAATACCGACGGTACGCGTAACTGTATCGATGCCAATCCCAGCGACACCAACAGCTTGCCTTCGCAGAGCGTGCCAGCGGGCACGACCTGCCCGGCCGGCCTGGCGCCCTTCACCCAGAATATCGGGGCGTTCAAGGAATTGTGGCTCGGCGATACGTGGAAGCCGCGTATCTCGATCGGTATCGGCGTGAACTGGAACTCGCCCTTTGGGCCGTTCCGCATCGATATGGCCAAGGCGATCGTCAAGCGCCAGGGCGATGACACCAAGCTCTTCACTTTCAACGTAGGAACCCAATTCTGATGAAGACCATGATCAAGCTTTCGGCGGCCGCGCTGTTGCTCGCCGCCACCGCCGCGCCGGCGTTCGCTGCGGGCGACGTGCTGACCGTCGATTTCGCCAAGGTGTTCTCGGATTCGAACGCAGCCAAGAGCGGCACGCAGCAGCTCCATGCCAAGTATGACACGATGCTGCAGCAGCGCGCGAGCGCCTTCCAGACCGCGGCTCAGGCCTATGAAACGCTGCGCAACCAGCTTCAGGCGATCAAGGCTCCTGCCAAGCCGACCCCGGCACAGATGACCTCGCTGCAGCAGGCTGGCGAGCGTGCGCAGGCCGCTCAGGAGACCGCGCAGCAGCTCGATCAGGAAGTTCAGGCTATCGGTCGTTACGTCCAGTCGCAGATCGTCGATCATGTCGCACCGATCGCCGAGCAGGTTCGCGCGGAGCGCAAGGCTGATATCGTGATCCCGAAGGGCTCGGTACTGGCCTCTGATCCGGCTGGTGATGTCACCGCGCTAGTGATCCAGCGCCTCGACGCTGCCTTCCCCAACCCGAGCATCGTGCTGCCGCAGCAGACCCCGGCTGCTCCGGCGCAGGGTCCTGGCCGCTGATGAGCGAAGCAGGCGAGACGGCAGTGCTGGGCCCGTTCGACATAAGTCGGGTGATGGCCGCGCTGCCGCATCGCTATCCGATGCTGCTGGTCGATCGGGTCGAGGAACTCGTCGTCGACCAGCGTATCGCCGCCATCAAGGCGGTGACGATCAACGAAAGCTTCTTTCAGGGGCATTTTCCTGGACGTCCGATCATGCCGGGCGTGCTGATCGTTGAGGCATTGGCACAGGCGGCAGGCGTGCTCGCGGTCGAGAGCCTTGGCCTCGCCGGATCGGGCAAGCTGGTCTACTTCATGGCGATTGACGAGGCGAAGTTCCGTGCACCGGTCGAACCCGGCGTGCTGCTACGGCTTGAGGTCGAATTCGTCCAAAAGCGCGCGAGCGTGTGCAAGTTCGCGGGCCGCGCGCTGATCGAGGGCAAGGTCGTGGCGCAGGCCAACTTCACCGCGATGATCGCCGATCCGCCCAAGGCGGCGTAACCAGCATCAAAAGCCTTCCAAGTGCGGCGCTCTTCCGCGCTTTTTGCTGCCGCCTGCTTGCACCAAAGGCGATCAGGCCTTATGGGCGCCGCTTCCTTTCAGGCTGGTCGGAACCAGCCACACCCTAGGATTTCGAAGATGAAGAAGAACATCCACCCCGATTATCACGCCATCAAGGTCCAGATGACCGACGGCACCGTGTTCGAATCGCGCTCCACCTGGGGCAAGGAAGGCGATACGCTGCAGCTCGATATCGACCCGACCGTCCACCCGGCGTGGACTGGTGGCCGTAGCCAGCTGCTCGATCAGGGTGGTCAGGTCGCGCGCTTCAACAAGCGCTTCGGCGGCCTCAGCCTCAGCAAGAAGTAATTTCTTCCTGGGGGCATGCCCCGGGGAAGCTTCGCTCAAGACCCGTCGCGATCGGTTGTTCGGTCCCGGCGGGTTTTTCGCGTCTGTTGCGGGCTGTCACGGCCCGTCGCATCTTGCAGAACCATGACAGCATCGACTTTACCTTGCGTAGCCCAGCAGGCATGGCGGGCCGATGTCTCCCCTGCGCCGCTTATTCGTGCTCGCCTTCTGGGGCGCCCTTTTGTTCGCTTATATCGAAGCGATCATCCCCGGAAAGGATGCGATCAATCTGTCCGCCTGGGACAAGATGAACCATATGATCGCCTTCTTCACGATCACCTTCCTTGCACGGGCGGCTTATCCGCGCATTCCGATCTTTCGCCTGTTCGTGATGATGGCGGCGTTCGGCGCTTTCATAGAGCTCAGCCAGGCGCTTCCCTTCATCGGCCGGGATGCGGAATGGGACGATTGGCTTGCGGACATGATCGCAACCCTTGTCGCGCTGATCGTCGCCTGGCCGTTCGCGATCCTGGCGGACCAGCGCCGCGCACGACGCGCGTCAGCGCAGGCGCCGGAAGCGTAGTTTCCAGCCCAGACTGAACGCCTGCCAGAGATAGCCGCGATTGCCGCGGTCGTTGCGGACCGCCTGCCGCAGATCGACAAGCTGGCCCCGTAGATCGCCTTGTGTTCCGCGTAGGCGGGCGGCCCAGGCGTGATAACCCGCAATGTTGGGGGCAAGCGCCTGGATACGTTCGGCAACGGCAAGAGCGCCCACAGTGTCGCCCGCCGCGAATAGCGTTTTGGACAGACCCCAGAGATAGTCCACGATCGGCTCGATCGCGATCGCGCGGTGATGCACGGCAATAGCGCCGGCATAATCGCCAGCGGCGGCGAGGCGGCGGGCAAGCACATTCAGTAAAGCGGGGTGGTAGGGCGCCATCTCCACCGCGCGCCGCGCGAGCGCGATTCCCAACGAATTGCGCCATACGGGTTGACGGTCGGCGAGATGCGCCAGCCAGTGCGCGGACAGGGAACGCCGCCTATGCGCAGCCTTTCTGAAACGAGCAGGTGCGAAACTGCCGTCGAGCGCGGTCAGGACGAGCGGGCGGAGCAGCTTGATATCGTTCAGGAAACCACCGACCGGGTGGCCGGCATAGGGAAGGGGGATCGCGACCATCGGCGCCGCCGCCTGCAACAATTCGACATGGCGCCGGTCTGCATCGAGTGCGCTGTCATAAACGACGATCCGGGCCGGCCCCGGCCGGATCGCGCCATCGATCGCCTTGAGGAAGCGGATACGCCGCCGATCGGGCGCCCATCGCGTCTCGAACGGCACCTTGCGCGGGTCGAGCGAATATTGGGGCGACAGCGCCAGCGCCACATGCGCACCGATCGCGTCTGCGAACCGCAGCGCCGCATAGCCGCCCATGCTGGACCCATAGGCCAGGATGCGTTCCGCCTTCGCGCAGGCGTTGCTGATGATATTTATGACGCCATGTATTTCAGGGTATTGGAACCAGTCATTGCCATGCGACATGACATGAATTGCGGTGATGCCCTCAGCCTGAAAGAAAGCTTCGCCGAAGCCGGGGCGGGCCATGCCCGCCGGTTCGTGGTAGGAATCGAACGTTACGACCAGATGGTGGCCGTTGCCCGCGGCGATCTGCCTGACCTCTAGCCGTTCGGAGCGGTAGAGGAATTCGGTCACGGGAAAGCGCGGCTCCAATCTGGCGGACAGGGTGGGATTCGAACCCACGGTACGGTTCCCCGTACGGCGGTTTTCAAGACCGCTGCCTTAAACCACTCGGCCACCTGTCCTTGCCGGGCGCTTATTGGGGGCGGGAGCGCTTGCGCGCAAGCGTTGCGGTGGCGCGATAAGCGGGATTCCTTCGGCGCACTTACTATGGCAGGGGCGGAGGCATGATCCGCTCCCCCCGTCTTGCCGCTCTGACGCTCGCTACCCTGTGCGCATTTCCCGCCGTCGCGCAGAACGCGCCGGGCGGCGAGACCGCGGCAGCGGCGCAAGATACGCCGCCCGCCGAACAACCGGTCGCGACCGGCGCCGACAGCAACGTCGCGCCGGTAAGCGCGCCTTCCGCTGCCGACGCGGCTTTCACCGCCTTCGTGCTAGGTCTGCGCGACCGGGCGATCGCGGAGGGCGTGAAGCCCGAGACATTCGATCGGGAAACTGCAGGGCTGACTTTCAACCCACGCGTGATCCATTTCGACCGATCGCAGCCGGGTGGTTCGGTGACGGCGACAGGTACACCTGCGCCGATGAACTTTGCGCCCTATCGCCAGAGCCACGTCGATCAGGCGCATATCCAGAAGGGGCAGGCGCGGTATCAGATGCTGAGCGCATTGCTGGCGGGCAATCAGGCGAAGACGGGCGTGCCCGGCAATGTCGCGCTCGCCATCTTCGGGCTTGAGACGGGCTATGGCAGCTACACCGGCAATTTCGACCTGATCCGGTCCTTCGCCTCGCTCGCTTATGACGGCCGCCGCCGCGAATTGTTCGTGGCTGAGCTGATCGCCACGCTCAAGCTGATCGACCAGGGCTTCACCCGCGCCGAGATGAAGGGAAGCTGGGCGGGGGCAACGGGCTATCCGCAATTCCTGCCCAGCACCTACCTACGGATCGGCACGGATGGCGACGGCGACGGCAAGGCCGACATCTGGACCAACGATGCCGATACGCTCGCGTCGATCTCTGCCTATCTGCAGGAAGCGGGCTGGAAACCGGGTACGCCGTGGGGTGTGGCGGTGACGCTGCCGGCTGATTTCGATCGTGCCGCGGTGCGGTCGCCTTTGGTCTCGCCGCGCTGCCCGCGCGTCCATGCGCGTCTCAGCCGCTGGCTTACGGTTGGCGAATGGAAGGCAAAGGGCGTGATCGTCGCCGGTTATCCGGCGCCGGCGGACGGCGAGCTCACCCAGTTGCTGGAGCCCGACGGCCCCGGGATGACCGCTTACCTGCTCACCAGCAATTACCGCGCGATCCTGGATTATAATTGCTCCAACTTCTACGCCATGTCGGTCGGCGTACTGGCGGATGCGATCGTCCGATAAAGCCGGATTGCGGCTTGGCGTTCGCCGACGCCCAAGGCTATCACAGCACCACACCCAAACAGGATGACCTGTCGATCATGATGCGTTTTCGCTCCGCCGCTTTTCTTCTTGCCGCAACCGCGCTCGTGGCGCTTCCGGGCGAGGCCGCCGCGCCGCCCTTCGAAACGCCCGCCACCGTGGCCTTCATGAAGGACCTGTCCTCCGGCGCGATCCTCTATTCGAAAAATGCGGACCAGCGCATCCCGCCGGCGTCGCTCGCCAAGATGATGACCGTCTATGTCGCCTTCGACATGATCAAGAAGGGGCAGCTACACCTCAACGACATGGCGACTGTGAACCCGGAGACGTGGAAGAAGTGGCACGGCCCCGCGGCGGGTTCGACCATGTTCCTCTCTCCGGGCGAACAGGTCTCGGTCGCGAACCTCCTTCTCGGCATCATCACGCTCTCGGGCAATGACGCCTGCGTCGTGCTGGCAGAGCATATCGCCGGCACCGAGGCTGCCTTCACCGCGATCGAGAATCAGAAGGCCAAGGAGATCGGGATCACCAACAGCCATTTCGGCACGTCGAACGGCTGGCCGGATGGGGGCGTGACCTATGTCACCGCGCGCGATCTCGCCACGTTGGCGACCGCGACGATCCAGAACTTCCCCGACTTGTATAAGCAGTTCTACAGCCGCCCGAACTTCACCTGGGGCAAGACGATGGGCTCCGGGGCCGACATTACCCAGGCCAATCGCGATCCCTTGCTGGGCCGCGTTCCGGGCGCTGACGGGCTCAAGACCGGCCATACCGAGGAATCAGGCTATAGCTTCACCGGCTCGGCCGAGCAGAATGGCCGGCGGCTGGTGATGGTCCTGTCAGGACTGACCTCGTTCAATCAGCGCATCAGCGAGTCGGTCAATTTCATGAACTGGGGCATGCACGCCTGGCAATCCAAGCCACTGTTCCAGCAGGGCGCGCAGGTCGCGACCGCGCGCGTCCAGCAGGGCGATGCGCGCGAGGTCGGCCTGGTCGCGCCGCGTAACCTCGCCGTGACCCAGCCGACCGGCATGGGCGGCGAGATCAAGATGTCGGTGGCGTATGACGGCCCGCTCAAGGCGCCGATCAAGAAGGGCGACCATGTCGCCGACCTGATCGTGCGCACCCAGGACGGCCCGCCGCAGATCATGCCTCTCGTCGCTGCGGGCAACGTCGGTGCCGCTGGCTTCTTCGGCCATATCAAGAACGGCCTTCACCATTTGTTCGGCGGATGACGCAAACGACGCGCGGGCGCTTCATAAGCCTTGAGGGCGGGGAAGGGGTCGGCAAATCGACCCAGTCCCGCGCGCTTGCGGCCGCGTTGCGCGCCCGCGGCATCGAAGTGGTCGAAACGCGCGAGCCCGGCGGCAGCACCGGCGCCGAAGCGATCCGCAAACTGTTGCTCGAAGGCGGCGCCGATCGCTGGGGCGCACGCGCCGAGGCCTTGCTGTTCGCGGCCGCGCGCGCCGACCATGTCGACAAGACCATTCTGCCCGCGCTCGAAGCGGGCAAATGGGTGATCTGCGACCGCTTTCTCGACAGCTCGATCGCCTATCAGGGCGGTGCCGACGGGTTGGGCGCCGACGCAATCCGGGCGCTCCATGCCGTCGGCAGCGCAGGTCTGCTGCCCGATCGGACGCTGTTGCTGAGCTTGCCCGAGGAAACGGCGATGGCGCGGGAGGCAGCGCGCGACGCCGGCCGGCCCGACCGCTTCGGCGCGCGCGATCCCGAATATCACCGTCGCGTCACTGGCACCTTCCGCGCGCTGGCCGAGGCGGAGCCCGCCCGCTGGCGCATCGTCGAAGCCAAAGGCGGCCCTGAAGAGGTGACTGAAGCACTGCTCGCCGCGCTCGGGGATATGTTGTGATCCTGGGGCAGAGCGAGCAGATCGCGGCCTTCCTCGACGCAGCGCGCTCGGGGCGGATGCATCATGCCTGGCTGCTGGCCGGACCGCAGGGTATCGGAAAGGCGGAGTTCGCGCAGGCTGCGGCACGCTGGCTGCTGGCGGATGCCGCCGGGCCGGCCGTGCCGAAAGACCGGCTGGATGTGTCCGACGATCATCCGATCGCGGCCTTGCTACAGGCTGGATCGCATCCGGATTTCAAGCTGTTGCAGCGTCTTCCCAAGATTAATTCGGAGGAACTGGCGCGATCGATTACGGTCGATCAAGTGCGCGGGCTGCAGCCCTTGTTCGCGACCACGCCGAGCCTGTCGCCACGGCGCGTGGTGGTGATCGATGCGATCGACGATCTCGAACGCAGCGCCGCCAATGCGCTGCTCAAGAACCTGGAAGAGCCGCCTGCGGGTACGATCTTCCTACTTGTCAGCCATGCACCAGGCCGGCTGCTGCCGACGATCCGGTCGCGCTGCCGGCTGCTGCGTTTTTCGGCCCTCGGGGACGATGCGGTGCGGGTCGCACTGCGCCGGGCCTTGCCCGAGGCTGATGATGCCGAGATCGACGCGCTGGTCGGGGTAGCCGATGGCGCACCTGGCAACGCCTTGCGCTTTGCAGGGCTGGATATTGCCGGCCTGGACGCCGCGATCGAGCGGCTCGCCATCCACGGCGATAGCAGTAATGCGCTGCGCACCGCGCTCGGCCGTATGCTTGGGCTCAAAAGTGCGCAGGAGCGCTATGAGGCGTTTCTGGAACGTGCGCCCTCGCGGATCGCAGCCGAGGCGAGGCGGGGGAGGGCCAGCATGGGCGAGACGGTCGCGCTCTGGCGTCAGGCGCGCGATATCGCCGGCCGGGCGGTACGGCAGTCGATGGACCCGCAAATGACCGTGGTGGAAATCGCGGGACTGGTCGCGAAGCTTGCTCCCGTGGAGCGGATCCGAGGTTCTTAATTGAGAGCCAGATTCACGTCGTCAGGTAAGCGCCAAGGCGCTTCCCCCTCCGACGATCAGGCTCTAGAGGCTGAGCCATCATGGCCGAGCCTTTCTACATCACCACCGCTATTTCCTACCCCAACGGCCGGCCGCATATCGGCCATGCCTATGAGGCGATCGCTACCGACGCGATCGCGCGTTTCCGCCGGATGCAGGGCCGCGACGTCTTTTTCCTGACCGGCACCGACGAGCATGGCCTGAAAATGGCGCAGACCGCGGCCAGGCGGGGCATTACGGCCAAACAATTGGCCGATGAAATGTCGTCTTATTTCCGTGAGATGGATGAATCTCTCAACATCTCGTTCGATCGTTTCATCCGTACCACCGAGCCAGCGCATTACGAGGCGAGCCAGGCGATCTGGCACGCGATGCGGACCAATGGCGACATCTATCTTGGCCGCTATGAGGGCTGGTATTCGGTCCGCGACGAAGCCTTTTACGGCGAGGACGAACTGATCGAGGGGGAAGGGGGCCAGAAGCTCTCGCCCCAGAATACGCCGGTCGAGTGGACGGTCGAGGAGAGCTGGTTCTTCAAGCTCTCGGCTTATACCGACCGGCTTGTCGCGCATTACGAAGCCAATCCCGACTTCATCCGCCCCGAAGGCCGCCGCAACGAAGTGATGAGCTTCGTGAAGGGGGGCTTGGCCGACCTGTCCATCTCGCGCACCAGCTTCGACTGGGGCGTGCCGGTGCCGGACGCGCCGGGCCATGTGATGTATGTGTGGGTCGATGCGCTCACCAATTATCTGACCGGCGCGGGCTATCCCGGCCTGGGGGGCGACGGTTTCGGGCGCTGGCCCGCAGACCTCCACATCATCGGCAAGGACATCGTCCGCTTCCACGCGGTCTATTGGCCAGCCTTCCTGATGTCGGCGGGCCTGGAATTGCCCAAACAGGTGTTTGGCCACGGCTTCCTGCTCAACAAGGGCGAGAAGATGTCCAAGTCGGTCGGCAATGTCGTCGATCCGATCGAGATGGCGAAGCTTTATGGCGTCGACCAGCTGCGCTACTTCCTGCTGCGCGAGGTGAGTTTCGGCCAGGACGGCAGTTACAGCCACGAGGCGATCGTCACGCGCTGCAACGCCGACCTCGCCAATGGCCTGGGCAATCTCGCCCAGCGTTGCCTGTCGATCATCGCCAAGAATTGCGACGGCAAGGTGCCGGAACCCGGTCCGGCGCATGACCAGCTCGGTCTCGGTGCGCTGCGCGAGCGGATCGAAAGCGCGTTTACCGACCTCGCGCTTAATCGCGCGCTGGAGATCATCTGGGACGGCGTCGCGCTGGCAAATCGCTATTTCGCCGACATGGCACCTTGGTCGCTCCGCAAGGAAGATCCGGCGATGGCGGACGGCGTACTCTACTGGACCGCCGAAGCGGTGCGGACGCTTGCCATCCTCGCGCGTTGGGCAATTCCCGAGAGCGCGGACAAGTTGCTCGACCTGCTGGCGCAGGACGGCGAAGCACGCGATTTCGCCGCGATCGGCGTTCCACTGAACCCTGGCACGCAGCTTCCCGCGCCGCAGGGCGTTTTCCCGCGCTGGGTAGAGCCTGCCGCCTGATGCTGATCGATAGCCATTGCCACCTCAACTATAAGGGGCTGGTCGAAGACCAGGCGGCGGTGATCGAGCGCGCCCGCGCGCGTGGCGTGACCGGTATGCTCTGCATCTCGACGCGCGAGCGCGAATGGGCTGAAGTTATCGCCATCGCCGAACGCGAGCCCGATATCTGGGCCTCGGTCGGAATCCATCCGCATGAAGCCGACGAGCATCCCGACGTGGATGCGGCCAAGCTGATCGAAGCAGCGCGCCATCCCAGGGTAATCGGCATCGGAGAGACCGGGCTCGATTATTATTACGACCATTCGGACCGCAATCAGCAGAAGAAGAGCTTCCGCGCGCATATCGCGGCCGCGCGTGAAACCGGGCTGCCGATGATCGTACACACGCGCGATGCCGAGGAAGATACCGCCGCGATCATCGAGGAGGAGATGGGGAAGGGGGTTTATCCGGCCCTGATCCATTGCTTCACCGCGAGCGCGGGCTTTGCGCAAAAGATGCTCGAGCTCGGGCTTTATATCTCGGTCGCGGGCATCGTGACGTTCAAGAATGCGCGCGATCTGCAGGAGACGGTCGCGACCTTGCCCGGCGACCGAATGCTGATCGAAACCGACGCGCCGTTCCTCGCGCCCGTGCCGCATCGGGGCAAACCGGGCGAACCCGCCTTCGTGGCGGACACCGCGGCGTTCATCGCCAATTTGCGCGGCGAACAACCCGCGGAACTGATGGAACGGACCGCGCACAACTTCTTCAGATTGTTCACGAAAGCCAAAGCGTGAAGCTGACGATCCTCGGGTGCGGCACCTCGTCGGGCGTGCCGCGGATCGGGGGCGATTGGGGCGATTGCGATCCCGGCGATCCGCGCAACCGCCGCACCCGTGCATCAGTGCTAGTGCAGAGCGAAACCACAACGATCCTGGTCGACACCGGTCCCGATATGCGCGAGCAGTTGCTGGCGGCCGGCATCTCGAACCTGGATGCAGTGCTATGGACGCATGAACATGCCGATCACACGCACGGCATCGACGACCTTCGCCAAATCTATCACCTTAAGCGCGCGCCCGTGCCCGCTTACGCACGCGAACGCTGCCTGGAGTCGGTGGAGCGGCGCTTCCGGTACGTCTTTCATGGCCGCGGCGGCTACCCGCCGAGCGCATCGATTGCCGTGCTGCCGGACAAGGTCATCATCGGCAACATCGAGACCCGCACCGTGGACATGCCCCATGGCGGCATCACATCGGCCGGCTTTCGCTTCACACAGAATGGGAAGTCGATTGGCTATGCTACGGACTTTCATGAGATTACGCCAGATATGGAAGGCTTGTTCGCAAATCTCGATCTGTGGGTGGTCGACGCACTGCGCCGCGCGCCGCATCCGACCCACGCCAATCTGGCGATCACATTGGCGGCAATCGAACGGCTCAAGCCGAAGCGCGCAATCCTGACGCACATGGACCAGTCGATGGACTATGCCGGGCTTTCGGCAGAACTACCCGCAGGCGTAGAGCCCGGCTTCGACGGGCTGGAGATCAGGGTAGCATGACGAGCGACGACCATCTCAACGCCACTTTGCTGGTTTTGATGTTGATCCTGCCGCTCTCGGCGCTGCTGACGCGCCGGATCTCGCTCAAGAAAGCCGCCGGCATGGCCGGCATCTGGATCGCCATCTTCGTGATCGGAATCATCATCGTCGGGCTTACGCGCGATGGCGTCGCCTCGAACTGGGAACAGCTCAAGGCGGTCTTAGGCAATGACGAGCAACGCGTCACCGGAGGCGCTGTCAGGCTGCGGATGGGGCCCGATGGTCATTTCTGGGCCAATGTCATGGTCAACAACGTGCCGGTCCACATGCTCATCGATAGCGGCGCGACCGAGACATCGCTCAGCCTGGGCACGGCCAAGACTGCGGGCCTGGATCTCGATCAGAATCCGTTTCCGGTGCAGGTTATGACCGCCAACGGCCAGGTGATGGCGCACACGTCGAGCATCAACCGGCTGACATTGGGGCCAATCGCCGCAACCGATTTGCGCGTCTATGTAGCGGAGGAATTCGTCACGACCGACGTGTTGGGGATGAACTTCCTGTCCCGGCTCAAATCCTGGCGGGTGGAGAATGGCTGGCTGATCCTCGAGCCCAAACATCAATAGAGATTTTACATAATATATATTATCAAGGTAGAATGCCCCAATTCCGGGGACCACCTCCCGGATATTTCTGACCGTTCCGCCTTGCCCTCTGGACGCCCGCTTCCCCGATCGATTAGCTGGTCGCTCCAAGGGGGCTTCAATCCATGCGACGGACTCTCGCGTCTCTTTCACTCGCGCTGATGGCGCTGTCCGGCTGCCATCCGGCGCCGAAACCCAAGCCGAGCGTGCCGGCCGAACTTGCCTGGGCTTACCCGCAAGGCCCCAAAGGACCGTCGTTCGATGCCGGCGCCGGCCCTTTCCGATTACCGGGGAGCTCGACCACTTACACGAAGGCGCAGCTCTACGACGACAGCCATATGGTGGATTGGTACCCTCAGGACCATCCGTCAGCCCCTGCGGCGGTCGCCACCGGCGTTAACGGATCGATCCCCTGCGCGTCATGCCATATGGCAAATGGCGCGGGATTTCTCGCTGCGCCGGATATTGCCGGGCTGCCTGCCCCCTATATCGCTGAACAGGTCCGCGCGTTCCGCGATGGCAACCGCCAGTCGTCGCGACACGGTTGGGGTGCAGCTGAGGAGATGATCGACACGGCCCGGAAGGTTGACGATCCCGCTCTCGTTCTGGCGGCCGCTTATTATTCGGGCCTGCCGCGTACCCAGCGCTACAAAGTCGTCGAGACAGATATGGTGCCGGCCACCACGCCGGACAAATATGGCTGGCACGATCCGGTTCCCGGCGCGAAGCCCGAAAAGATCGACGATCGGATCATCGAGGTGCCCGAGGATTTGCAGCGCATATTGCTGATCGACGATCATGCCCGCATCCTAGTTTATGTACCCAGGGATTCGATCGCGAGCGGCCAGGCCCTGGTACGTTCGGGAGGGCCCGGCGGTCTGCCCTGCACCAGCTGCCACGGTTCGGATCTGCGCGGCACTGGCGGTACGCCACCGCTTGCGGGCCGATCGGCCGCCTACCTCACCCGCCAATTGTGGGACATCAAGACGGGCGCACGCGGCGGGCCGTCCGTCGCTTTGATGCAAGGCGTCGTCGCCAATCTCGAACCCGGTCAGATTCGCGACATCGCGGCCTACCTCGCGTCGCGCGATCCTTGATTTTGCGGCTGCGGACTGCCAAAGGCCGCGCTCTCCCTGGGGAGTAGCCGCCCGCTTTAGCGGGGCTTTCGTCAACATACTCGGCTTAGGCCGTGGCGAAGGCAGCGATTGCTTGGCGAGACCATGGATCGGCAGGCGTCCGGGGCCGGGCGCGTATGCCGGTTCATGTGCGTTCCCTGCCCGGCCCGGGGATATCATATGCACAGCCTCTGGTTCCATTTCGCGCTTCTGATCGGGTCCGCGATCGCGATCTATCTGTCGTGCGAATTGTTCGTGAACGGGGTCGAGTGGGTCGGCCGCAAGCTGGCGGTCGGCCAGAAAGCGACTGGGTCGATCCTGGCCGCGTTCGGCACCGCCTTGCCCGAAAGCGTGGTGACGCTGGTCGCGGTGGCGTTCGGCGGATCGGTCGCCGCGAAGCAATTGGGCGTCGGCGCGGCCTTGGGCGGCCCCCTCGCCCTTTCCACCATCGCTTATGCAACCGTCGGAATCGTCCTGCTATTGGGCCGCCGCCAATTGCCGCGCACGCCCGAGATCTGCGCCGATTTCCGCGTACTGGCGCGCGACCAAGGTTGGTTCCTGGGCATCTTCGTCTTCAAGATCGGTCTCGGCCTGATCGCCTTCGTCTGGAAGCCGTGGCTCGGCATACTCTTTCTCGCGGCCTACGGCCTCTACATCCGCCAGGAAATGGCGGGCGGCGGTGGCGAGGAGGAAGGCGAAAGCGAACCCCTCACCTTCGCGCGTCACGCCGAAGTGCCGGGCACCGGCATCGCGATCCTGCAGACCTCGCTCGCTCTGGTCGTGATCTTCCTCGCCTCACGCCTGTTCGTGTCGCAATTGGCCGCGCTCGGCCCCGCGCTCGGCCTCGAACCGCAATTGCTTGCCTTGCTGCTGAGCCCGATCGCGACCGAACTGCCCGAGACGATGAACGCGATCATCTGGGTGCGTCAGGGCAAATATCGCCTCGCACTCGCCAACATCTCGGGCGCGATGATGATCCAGGCGACCATCCCCACCGCGTTCGGTTTGTTCTGGACGCCGTGGCTGTTGGGTGCTCCCCTCCTCCTCGCCGGCGGTGTCACCGCGCTTGCGATCCTGGGCATGTTCCTCGCCTTCCGCGCCGGCCTGGTATCGCGCTGGCTGCTCGCATCGATCGGCATGCTCTATCTCATCTTCGCGGGACTGCTGATCGCACTTCGCCTTAGCTAGGGCGCGAGCAAGCTGCTGATTGATCTGGATAAAGGCGATTATACCTTGCCGCCGCCCTGTGTAGAACATATACGGAACATATGGCGCAGCTCGACACCCGGGAAAAGCTCGCGATCCTTGCGGACGCGGCCAAATATGATGCCTCCTGCGCCTCCTCGGGCTCTGTCAAACGCACCTCGCGCGACGGCAAGGGACTGGGCTCGACCGATGGCGGGATGGGCATCTGCCACGCTTATGCGCCCGATGGCCGTTGCATTTCCTTGCTCAAGATATTGCTGACCAACAGCTGCATCTTCGACTGCCATTACTGTATCAACCGCAAGAGCTCGAATGTGCGCCGCGCGCGTTTCACGGTGGATGAGGTGGTCCAGCTCACGCTGGGTTTTTACCGTCGCAACTATATCGAAGGATTGTTTCTCTCCTCGGGTATCATCCGCTCGTCCGATTATACGATGGAGCAGATCGTCGAGGTCGCGCGCATCTTGCGCGAAGAGCATCATTTTCGGGGCTACATTCATCTCAAGACGATTCCCGACGCCGATCCCGAACTGGTGCATCGCGCCGGGCTCTATGCGGATCGGCTGTCGATCAATGTCGAGCTGCCGACAGCGGGCGGCCTGAAGCGGCTTGCGCCGGAAAAATCGGGCGAACGGATCGAGGGCGCGATGCGCGAGCTTAAAGGCGCAATCGAGGACAAGCACGACGCCGTCCGGCGCTATCGCTCAGCACCGAAATTTGCGCCTGCGGGGCAATCCACCCAGATGATCGTGGGCGCGGACAGTGCCAATGATGCCGAGATCATCGGGAGCGCGAGCCGGCTCTACGATCGCTACAAACTGCGCCGGGTCTATTATTCTGCGTTTAGCCCGATCCCCGATGCGAGCGCGATCCTGCCGCTGCGACGCCCTCCCCTGATTCGCGAGCATCGGCTCTACCAGTCGGACTGGATGATCCGCTTCTACGGTTTCTCCGCGCGCGAGGTGGCTGCGGCGACCGGCGAGGATGGCATGATGCCGCTTGATATGGATCCCAAGCTCGCCTGGGCGCTCAAGTTTCGCGAAATCTTCCCGCTCGATATCAACCGGGCATCGCGCGAAACCTTGCTCCGTGTGCCGGGGCTCGGCACGAAGGCGGTGGATGCGATCCTCGCCGCGCGCCGCCTGCATCGGTTGCGGCTGGAGGATGTTGCGCGGCTAACCGTGTCGGTCGCGCGAATTCGGCCCTTCATCGTCGCGGCTGACTGGCGCCCTGTCGCACTGGCAGACAGTGCAATTCCGTTCCGCAAGCCGCGTCCCGACGCGCAGCTCGAGCTGTTCGCCGCATGATGTCTTCTTCGCAATCGCACAATGCGCTTTTCGCAAGGAACGTTTCCGTTCTGAAACACTTTTGGGGGATAAGGTGCTGCGTTGCAGCAGGGTTATTCGGGGTATCGATTGATGTCTGCGTTGCTTGGCTTACTCGCCGTAATTTACGGCCTGTCACTTACCATAGCGGCGGGCGGCGGGCTGCTCGCCACCGTCTCCCCGCGCTTCCGCCGCGAAGTAATGGGAGACACGCCTGCGCTTTGATCTTCGGCTGCGCGGGACGTTGACCCGTGCGGATGGCAAGGGTCGAGGCCGCGGATGATTTCGAAGGATGGCGCGACGCGGCGCGCGTGCTGGCGGCTGCCAATGTGCCCGCCGATCACGTCGTTTGGCAGGTCGGCGATGCGGCGACCGACCTGTTCGCAACCGACACTTCCGGCGAAGCAAACTATGCCGCCCCTTTTACCGTGCCCCGCCCCTTCGTCGCCCTCGCCCGATCGGTTGTCTGCCATCGCGACCCCGAGCGCTTCGCTTTGCTGTACGCCTTCCTGCGGCGGCTGCGCGCCCAGCCAGCGCTGATCGAGGATCGGGCGGACCCCCTCCTCCACCGCCTGGAAGCCATGGCGAAAGAGGTTCGGCGGGACATTCACAAGATGCGTGCCTTCCTGCGCTTTCGGGAGGTCGCCGAAGGCGCGGAGCGGCGCTTCGTTGCCTGGTTCGAGCCGGACAATCATATCGTGCGCGCCAATGCCGGCTTCTTCGTCGACCGCTTCGCGTCGATGCGCTGGTCGATCCTGACACCCGAACTGTCGCTCCATTGGGATGGCGTTGCCCTCCTCGAGGGCCCCGGCGCGCAACGCACCGACGCCCCCTTGGGCGATCCGATCGAGGCGATGTGGCAGACTTACTATGGCTCCATTTTCAATCCGGCACGGGTGAAGATCGGCGCGATGCTGAAGGAAATGCCGCGCAAATATTGGAAAAACATGCCCGAGACCGCGTTGGTGCCCAGCCTGATCGCATCCGCTCAGGCGCGGGAGAGCGCAATGGTGACGGCGAGCCGCGAGAATCTGGGCGCCAATGTCGCGGGGTCATGGGAGGCTTTGCGCGAGGAGGCGATGGGCTGCACGCGTTGCCCTCTCTACAAGGATGCCACCCAGACCGTATTCGGCGAAGGTCCGCTGGACGCGAAGCTGATGTTCGTGGGCGAGCAACCCGGCGATCAGGAGGATCAGGCAGGCAAGCCCTTCATCGGTCCGGCTGGACGCGTATTCGACGAGGCACTGGAAAAAGCCGGTGTCGACCGGGCGCGGGTCTATGTCACCAACGCGGTCAAGCACTTCAAATATGAGCAACGCGGCAAGCGGCGCATCCATTCCAAGCCTAATGCCGGCGAGATCAAGGCTTGCCGCTGGTGGTATGCGCAGGAGCGCGAGCTGATCCGCCCTGTAGTGACGGTCGCCCTGGGCGCGACCGCGGCACGGCAGATGCTGGGCAAGGCGGTGACGATCAGCGGAACGCGCGGGGAAGCACATAGGCTGGAGGATGGCAGCGAAGGCTGGGTCACGATCCATCCGAGCTTCCTGCTGCGCATTCATGAGCAAGCGGATGCGGAGCAGGAACTGGCTCGGTTCATCGAGGATCTGAAGCGGGTGAAGGACCGGGTAGAGACGCTTTCCAAGTAAAGTCTGGAACGCGAAAGGCTGCTATTGGTCAGCCTTTGTAACCAGAATGCTTTGAATACCGGTTGCAATAGTAACCAAGGCAACCCCGCAAAACAGCGCTATGTTGCCCCACGGGAAGAATTCGAACGAGCTCCGATTAAGGTTAGTCCCTCTAATCCAATCGACGGAGAGCACTGCAATCGGTGCGGCGCACAGCATCGCCCATATCAAAAGTCGCCGACACAAAACGGCCGCGACACATAGGGCAGCCCAGGCGAAGAATACGAAGAAGCCTGGCGACGGATCGTACCATTTCAGAATGCCAAGCGGGTATAGAAACAGCGGGAGAAACATCAGCAGCGCCGCCACCCTGCACGCTAGAGCCGCACCGTCGCGACGCTTCTTCTCCAAGGCATCTCGCATAGTCGATGCATAGACCCGTTTTAGGCGATATGGAACGGGAGCTTAGGCGGCTCGACTCTGGCCTCGGCTTCGGCAAGAAAGCAGGATGGCTTCAAAATCCGCTGTCCGCCCGCCCGAGCTTACCTTTCGCGGTATCCTGCTCGGTTGCTTCATCACCCTGCTCTTCACCGCCGCCAACCTCTATCTGGGTCTGCGCGTCGGCCTAACGATCGCGACCTCGATCCCGGCCGCGGTGATATCGATGGCGCTGCTGCGCAATTTCAAGAATTCGAACATCTACGAAAACAACATCGTCCAGACGATCGCCAGCGCGGCCGGCACCTTGTCCTCGATCGGCTACGTCCTGCCCGGCCTGATCATGATTGGTTGGTGGACGGGGTTCACCTTCTGGATGAGCTTCTGGATCTGCGCATTGGGGGGCTTGCTCGGCGTGTTGTTCAGCGTGCCCTTGCGCCGTGCGCTCGTGACCGGATCCGATCTGCCCTACCCGGAAGGCGTCGCCGCCGCGGCGGTGCTCAAGGTCGGGACCGAGACTGAGGAAGGCGTCGCCGAGAGCAAGGCCGGGTTGCGCGTGATCGTGGTCGGCAGCCTTGTAGCAGCCTTTTATTCGGCATTGGCTGCGACCCAGGTCGCTTCGGCCGAGATCACCAAATGGTTCCGCGTCGGGCCGGTCGGCACCGGCGTCGACGCCACGATGTCGTTCGCTCTGATCGGCGCGGGTCACCTTGTCGGGCTTACCGTCGGCCTCGCGATTATGTGGGGGCTGGTGCTGGGTTTCGGCATCGTCACCCCTCTCCTCACCTTCCTGCAGCACACGCCGGAGGCGGCGGAAGCCGTATGGGCCCATCAGGTACGCTTCTTCGGTGCGGGCGTGATCGGTATCTCCGCTTTGTGGACGCTGGCGACCCTGATCATGCCGATCATCGGCGGCCTCAAGGAATCGCTCGCGGCTTCGCGGGCGCGCAAGGCCGGCACGGAGACGATGGCGATCGAAGAACATGACATTCCGGTGCCGCTGCTCGGTCTCGGTCTCGCGATCCTGCTCGTTCCCATGGCGATCACCAGCTATGTTTTCCTTCAGGGTGGTCCGGCCGCGCAGATGACCTGGCCGCTGATTGGGCTGGGCCTCGTCTATGTAGTGATTGCGGGCGCGATCGTGGCGGCAGTGTGCGGCTATATGGCGGGCCTGATCGGCGCGTCGAACAGTCCGGTTTCAGGCCTCGGCATTCTCGGTGTGGTCGGTGCGGGCGTGACCTTGCTCTTCTTCGCCAAACCGTACCTGCCCGCCAACGCGGTGCCCCATCTCGTGGCATATGCCCTGTTCCTGACGGCATTGATCTTCTCGACCGCGACGATCTCGAACGACAATCTGCAGGACCTGAAGACCGGCCAACTGGTCGGCGCGACGCCGTGGAAGCAGCAGGTCGCCTTGATGATCGGCGTGGTCGCCGGCTCGGCTGTGATCCCTATCACCTTCAACCTGCTCAACCAGGCTTATGGCTTCACCATGCTGGGCGCGACGCCCGCGGCCCATGCCCTGCCGGCGCCGCAGGCGACCCTCATCAGCACGCTGGCCAAGGGTGTGCTCGGCGAAGGGCTCGACTGGAATCTGATCGGTTCGGGCGTCGGCGTCGGTGTGTTGCTGATCCTGGTCGACGGGCTGCTCGGCAAGCTCGGCTGGCGACGCGTACCACCGCTCGCAGTAGGCCTCGGAATATACCTGCCGATGGGCGCGACCTTGCCGGTCGTGGTCGGCGCGGTGATTGGCCATCTGTACGAGAAGAAGACGCGGACCGAGGTCGCCAGCCGGATCGGCGTGCTGCTAGCCTCGGGCTTCATCGTCGGCGACGGCTTGTTCGGGGTCGCGCTCGCGGGCCTGATCGTCGTGACCGGCACCGCGACGCCGCTGGCATTGGTCGGCGACGGCTTCGCCAACCCGGCGATCTTCGTCGGCCTGGCGGTTTTCGGCGCGATTACGGCTGCCTGCTACCGCTGGATCGCGCGCGTTTCCGCCAAATTATAGGACGTCAGGGTCAGGCCCTATCCGGCCGTCGCGCCGGTCGAGTTCCGAGATCGCCTGCATATCGTCCGCATCGAGGCTGAAGTCGAAGATATCGAGATTTTCGGCCTGACGCGCGCGGCTCGACGATTTGGGGATTACGGTCAGTCCGTTATCGACATGCCAGCGCAGGATCACCTGCGCGGCCGATTTGCCATGCTTCTGCGCGATCCTGGCGATCACAGGGTCGTCCAGGTCGCCACCACGGCCGAGCGGGGACCAGCTTGTGGTGACGATCTTGTTCTCGTCGTGGAAAGCGCGGAGCTCGACCTGCTGGAAATAAGGATGGAGCTCGACCTGATTGATCGCGGGCACGACGCCCGTGTCGTGGATGATCCGTTCCAGGTGTGCCATCGTGAAGTTGGACACGCCGATCGTCTTGACCCGCCCCTCGTCGCGCAAGCGGATCAGGGCCTTCCAGCTCTCTACGAACAGATCCTGCTTCGGCTTGGGCCAGTGGATCAAGTAAAGATCGACCACGTCCAGCCCGAGCGCCTTGTAGCTGGCGTCGAAATGCCGGAGCGCATTGTCGTAGCCCTGATGGTCGTTCCATAATTTTGTGGTGACGAACGGGCGCTGGCCACTCTCGCGAATCGCCGCGCCGACCTCTGCCTCATTCTTGTAGAAGGTCGCGGTATCGATCGCCTGATAGCCGACCTCGATCGCGTCCTTGACGAGCCGCTTGGTTTCCTCGGGCGGCACCAGGAACACGCCATAGCCGAGCTGCGGCATCCGGATTCCGTCGTTGAGCGTGATCCGCGGCTGATCGGTCATCGGGCGACTCCCTTAAGGTTGCGGGCTGCTGCTAGCCTTATTCCAGCGCGCGCTTCAAGCGACCGACCAGCCGTTCACGCGCGGACAACACATCGGCAGCCCGGCCATGGAGCAGATCGCGCTCCAGAAAATGCCCGGTCAGGCAGAAGCCCGCGAGGATGTCGGCCCACTCCCCCGCCCCGCCGTCGCGCAGGAAGGGTGGCAGGGACAGCAGTTTATCGCGGTAGGGCTCGCCCTCGGCCCGGCTGACCGCGCCGCCACTCTTCGGGCTGACATAGGCCAGATCGTCATTGGCCCCGCTCGCGACGCAGGCGGAAAGATCGAGCCCGAAGCCTAGCTCGGTCAAAAGCAACAGCTCGTAACGCACCATCGCCGCCGCCCAGCCGCGGGCGGCAGGCGCGGCGGCCACCGCCGCCAATACGCCGTCCAGCGCGGCATACAGACGCGGATAAGGCTGCGCTTCTGGCAGAGCCACAGCGGTAAGCGCAGTAGCCCATTCGATCGCCGCGGCAGGCAAGGCTTCGCTCAGCATGCCCGCACGGCTTTCGCTGAGCTCGACCGTCAGCGCAGGCAGTTGCTCCTCGGTGCGCGCGCGATATTCGGCGCGTACCAGATTGCCCGGGACGAGGACCGGCTTGAGCCGCCGCGAGCGCCCGCCCCGCACATAGCCTGCAAGCAAGCCATCGCCGGGGGTAAGCGCGCGCACGATCGCGCCATGCTCGCCATGGGCGCGCACCGCGCAGACGATCGCGAGAGCCTCGACATGCATGATAGGAGCGTTAGGCGGTCGGGCCTAGGAAAGCGAGCAAGCCCAAAAAGAGATCACCCCGGCCGCCTGCACGACGACCGGGGTGACTGAGCAGGTCGGAAGCCACTCCACCATCACGGCGAGTGCTTCGCCGTCGACCGGGATAGCCAGGGCACATGATGATTTCCGTAAATTCGAGGGTTAATGCCCTGAAAGGCACGATTTTCGAACTTATCAGCCGCTGGGATGGAAATGGTCGTAAATGGCCCGTGCCATCGTCGCCGACACGCCAGGTGCGCGCTGGAGATCTTCGAGCGCTGCACTTCGTACCGCCTTGGCCGTCCCGAAATGAAGCAGAAGCGCTTTCTTGCGCGCGGGACCGATACCAGGGACATCATCGAGCGGACTGCTGGTGAAAGCTGCCGCACGCTTCGTGCGATGCGCGCCGATCGCGAACCGGTGTGCCTCGTCGCGCAGCCGCTGAAGGTAGAACAGTACGGGCGAGTTCATCGGCAGCATCGATTCGCGGCCGTCGGGCATGTGGAAATGCTCGCGTCCGGCATTGCGGTCGGGGCCCTTGGAGATGCCGACCACAGGCACATCATGGACGCCCATCTCTTCCATCACCTTGTAGACCGCCGAAACCTGGCCTTTGCCGCCGTCGATCAGCAGCAGATCCGGCCATGCGCCCGACTTGCGATCGGGGTCTTCGCGTTCGAGCCGCTCGAAGCGCCGCTCCAGCACTTCGCGCATCATCGCGAAATCGTCGCCGGGCGCGGTCTCCGGGCGCTTGATATTGAACTTGCGATACTGGCCTTTGCGGAAGCCTTCGGGGCCCGCGACCACCATCGCGCCGACCATGTTGGTGCCCATGATGTGGCTATTGTCGTAAATCTCGATCCGGTTGGGCGGCCCTTCCAGCTCGAACAGCTCGCCTACCTCGCGCAACAGCTTGGTCTGGGTTGCGCCTTCGGCAAGACGGCGGTCGAGCGCTTCCTCGGCATTGCGCGTAGCCTGGGCAAGCAGCCGGCGCTGTTCGCCCCGCTGCGGCACCTTGAGCACGACCTTCCGCCCCGCTTTCTCGGCCAGCGCCTCGGAGATCAGCTCCGCTTCCGGCAGTTCGCGATCGACCAGGATCAGGCGTGGCGGCGGTACTTCCTCGTAAAATTGCATCATGACGTTCGTCAGCACATCGTCGTCCGGCACGTCGGCGGTGTGTGTCGGGAAGAAAGCGCGATGTCCCCAATTCTGACCGCCGCGGATGAAGAAGGCCTGGATGCCGACCTGGCCTGATTTGGCGGCGAGCGCGAACACATCCGCATCTTCCACACCCTCCGCGTTTATTGCCTGCGTACCCTGGATATAGGTCAACGCCTTCAGCCGGTCGCGCAGCAAGGCGGCCTGCTCGAAATCCATCGCCTCGGCGGCAGCTTGCATCTGCCCGCTCAAACGCTTCTGGACCTGAGTCGACTTGCCGGAAAGGAAAGCGGTCGCGTCGTCGATCAGCTCGGCATAATCATCCTTGCTGATCCGATCGACGCAAGGCGCCGAGCAGCGCTTGATTTGATAGAGCAGACAGGGCCGTGTCCGGTTCGAGAAGAAGCTGTCGGTGCAGGAGCGCAGCAGGAAGAGCTTCTGTAGCGCGGTCAGCGTCTGGCGCACCGCCCCTGCCCCGGCGAACGGCCCGAAATATTGCCCTTTGGCCCGCCGCGCGCCGCGATGGAGCTGCGCACGTGGAAAATCATGATCCTCGCGCAGCAGGATGAAGGGGAAGCTTTTGTCGTCGCGCAGCAGCACGTTGTAAGGCGGCCGAAACCGCTTGATCAGTTGCGCCTCGAGCAGAAGCGCCTCGGCTTCGGTATTGGTCGTCACTACCGTCATCGCGCGCGTCTGCGCGACCATGCGGCTCAGCCTTTTGGGCAGTCGCGAGACCTGGGTATAGTTGGAGACGCGGTTCTTGAGCGCGCGCGCCTTGCCCACATAGAGCACGTCGCCGCGCGCATCGAGCATCCGATAGACACCTGGCCGCACTGGCAGGGTCTTGAGCACGTTGCGGATCGCGGCGATCCCCGCATCGAGATCGGGCGCATCGGCGCCACGGACCGCGTAGGTGGATTTCTCTTCGGAGAAACGATCGATCGGCGTATCGGACACAGGTCGGATTTAGAGAGCGAGGGCTGTGATTCCTAGCCGTTTGCCGGATCGGATTGCACCACAGCGGGGGCTTGCTGCCAAGTTCCGGCGCGGCGTCGACCGGAGTTTCCGAACCGTCGTTGAACGGCTTCTGGACGAAGCGGGACCCATCTCGCTGGGGCTGGAATATGGCACAGCCGGCTTCGCCGCAGGTTGCCTTGTCTGGTTCTGCTTTGGCCTGATCTGGGGCATTGTTGCCGCCGTGGCCGTAACGGGCGGCTTGGCAAGGAGACGAATTCGGTGAGTGAAGCCCCTGAACTGCCCGAGATCGAGGAAAGCGAAATCCACGATAAGAGACTCAATCGCGCGGTGGCGACCACCGTCGTGATCCTGAGCGTCTCGATGGCGCTGGTGAACATCAAGGACGGCAATATCGTCCAGAACATGCAGCAGGCGCAGGCGACGCAGATCGACACCTGGAACGAATATCAGGCGACCAAGCTCAAGTTGCACATGGAAGAGATCGCCGAGGCGCAGGGTGGCGCCAACGCCGCACGCGCCACGCAGCAGATCGCAAAATATACGAAGGAGGCCGCCGACCTGAAGGCCGCGGCCCTGGCAGCCAAGGACGATTACGACCACAATAATTTCCGGGATGACCAGTTCGACCTATCAGACGGTTTTGCCTCGATCGCGTTGGCGACCACAGCCATCTCCTCGCTCGTCGAATTGTGGTGGCTGCTCTACGTCGGCTGGGTCGCCGGCAGCTTATCGATCCTGTTCATGGTGGCAGGCTTCGCGCAGCTGCCGATCCATCCGGATGCAATCATTAGCTTCCTGACCTGACCGGCCAACGTCATCCCAGCGAAAGCTGGGATCTCAGAAGGCGTCAAAACCGCACGAGGCCCCAGCTTCCGCTGGGGTGACGCGGTATATTAGAGCTTAGTTCAGGCGCTGGCCCAGCGCAGCAATGGCCTTGTCGACCAGGGCCTTGTCGCTATCGGCGTCGTTGCGCTCGGCGATGAGCGCCGCGGCAGCCCTGGTCGCGGCTTCGGCGGCCTTGGCGCGGACTTCGGCAACCGCGGCACGCTCGGCGGCGGCGATCTTGTCCTCGGCCATGCGCTGACGGCGCTTCACCAATTGCTCGGTGTCATCCTTGGCCTTGGCCAGAATCTGGTCGGCCTCGGCGCGGGCATGCGCCAGAATCTGCTCGGCCTCGCCCGCCGCTGCGGCGGCCTTGGCCTGATACTCCGCGCGCAGTGCTTCTGCCTCGGCGCGTAGCTTCGAGGCTTCGTCAAGTTGTTCGCGGATGCCCGCGATCTTCTTATCGAGCGCGTTTGTGATCGCCTTGGGCACGCCCTTCCAGACCATGATCGCGAAGATGATGATCATCGCGAGCGCGACCCAGCCGCCCGGGTTGAGACCGAAAGCCGTCGCTTCCGAATGCTCGATCAGGCCGGGATTGACGACGGTGGCGGTGTTGATGGGGGCGCTCATTATATCGTCCTTACGCGCCGAGCGCGGTCTTCACCGCCTTGGTGGCGGCACGCTTGTCGACCTTGAGGCCGGAAACCTTGGCGACGATCTCCTGCGCGGCCTCGATCGCGACCGTCTCGATGCCGGCAACCGCCTCGTCGCGTTGCGTCTGCAGCTCGGCCTCCGCCTGTTCGACCTTGGCGGCGATGTCGGCATCGGCCTTCTTGATCTTCTTTTCGGCCGCGAGTGCCGCGTCGGCCTTGGCCTTGGCGGCGGCCGCCTGCGCCTCGTGGCGGGTTTCGCCGAGCTTTGCCTGATAGGCATCGTCGGCGGCATCCGCCTCGGCACGCGCCGTCTCGGCGGCGGCCAGGTCGCCTTTGATCTTGGCGTCACGATCCTCGATCGTGCGCTCGATCTTGGGCAGCATCGCGCGGCCGATGCCGAAATAGATCAGCGCAAATACCAGCACCAGCCAGAACAGCTGGGAGGCATAGATGGTCGATATCTGATCTATCTGCGGCATTGGCCGGCGCGCTCCGTCGACTTACTTGACGACGAAAAGGATGAGGATCGCGACGACGAACGCGATCAGGCCGAGAAGTTCGGCGGCGGCGAAGCCGATGAACAGGCGGCCCTGCTGGCCGTCGGCGGCACCCGGATTGCGCAGCGCGCCTTCGAGGAACGAGCCGAACACGTTGCCCACGCCGAGCGCGGCCATGCCCACGCCGATGGCCGCGAGGCCGGCGCCGATCATCTTGGCAGAGGTGACGTCCATGAGTTTATTCCCTTCCTGGTATTCGATGGATTTAGTGGAGGTTGATGGCGTCGTTGAGATACAGCGACGTCAGAAGCGCGAACACATAGGCCTGGATGGCGGCGACGAGCAGTTCGAGCGCCGACACGCCGATGATCATCACCAGCGAAAGGATGCTGACGACGCCACCCAGCGGCGTATGCGAGTTGATGCCCTGCACGACGAAGCTGGCGAACACGTCGAGCAGAATGTGCCCGGCGGTCATCGCCACGAACAGTCGCAGGCCAAGGCTGAATGGACGCACGAAGAACGAGACGAACTCGATCGGCGTCACGATGATCAGGATGTACCAGGGCGTGCCCGATGGCACGAATAGCGAGAAGAAGTGCAGACCGTGCTTCCAGAAGCCGACTGCAAGCACGATCCCGAAACTGAAGAAAGCCATGATCGCGGTGAGCGAGATATGGCTCGTCACCGTGAAGGGATGCCAGCCGGGCACGATCCCAAGCGGGAACAGGCCGATCAGGTTTGCGAACAGCAGGAACATGAACAGCGAGAAGATATAGGGCACGAACGCCTTGCCCTTGGGGCCGATGTTCGTCTGCATCATGTCCATGACGAAGCCGGTCATGCCTTCGACCGCGGCCTGCCAGCGGCCGGGCACCAGCTTGCGCTGCATGCCGCCCAGCATGAACACCCACAGCAGACCCGCCGTGATGAACATGAACAAAGCCGAATTGGTGAAGCTGATATCGTAACCGTGAACCATCAGCTTCGGGCCGAACATAGGTTCAACCAGGAACTGATGCATAGGATCGATACCGGACCCTTCAGCCGCCACTCTTCTACCCCTGCTTATGCAAGCGGCGCCCGGATCACTCCGGACGCGCTTTCGAAATCCGATAGATATTCCGGAAGGCGACGATGATCCCAAGGAACAGCATCGCCAACAGGAGCCAGGGCGAAGTCTTGAACAACCGGTCCAGGAACCAGCCGAGCAATGCTCCGCCTGCAGGACCCGCAATCAGCTCGGAAAGGACCCGGCTACCCTGGTTATAGCCCTTCTGGGGCTTACCCGGTGCCGTCCCCGTTCCTGCCTTTTCGGTGCCGCCCGCAGCCTTGAGCCGCGCATCCAGCTCGGAAAGCCGGACGTCCCTTGGGGGATTTTTGTCACCGATCGGATCCTGTCCGGTCTCTTTCGCCGCCACGCCATCCTCCTGCAGACCCTGATACGGGCCGGCCGACGGCCGCGCCGGCGGGCGTTCCCGTCAGGCGCGGTCCCTTTAGCAGGGGGGTAGGCCAAGTCAACTTTAGGGTTGCGATCGGTGGAGATCGGCCTTGATCTCCCCTTCCGCTTGCGAGAGGAACAAACAGTGAGCGAGTTGGACCCTGCAACCGACGCAAGCGGCCATCGCGCAAGGCTGCGTCAAAGACTTGTCGAAGGTGGCGCGGAAGCGCTGCTCGATCATGAATTGCTCGAATATCTTCTGACTTTGGCTATCCCGCGCAAGGACACGAAGCCCCTCGCCCGCCGCCTAATCGCCGAATTCGGCAGCCTGGGTGCGGTTTTCACCGCGGACGCCGAATCGCTTCGTCGCACCGACCTGACGGAGGGCATGATCGGCGCGATCAAGATCGCGCAGGCTTCGGCGGTCCGGCTGCTCAAAAGCGAGGTGGCGGCGCGACCGGTACTTGGCAGCTGGCAGGCGCTGACCGACTATCTCCATGTCGCGATGGCGCACCGGATGAACGAAAGCGCGCGCGTGCTCCACCTCAATTCACGCAATATGCTGATCCGCGACGAGCTCATCTCCGAAGGCTCGGTCGATCAGGCGGCGGTCTATGTGCGCGAGGTGGCGCGGCGCTCGCTTGAACTCGGGTC
>Ga0209455_1000479_pt1 | contig 29764 bp, 29 predicted proteins | sample AraplaCol_mCL_r2_FD_184275 | JGI IMG/M metagenome (GOLD analysis project Ga0209455, IMG submission 184275) | Arabidopsis root microbial communities from North Carolina, USA - plate scrape CL_Col_mCL_r2 (SPAdes) (version 2) | ecosystem: Host-associated > Plants > Roots > Endosphere | place: USA... | reverse complement strand
CGACAGCGGGCGCAACCGTGTCGACGGTCACGTTGATCGCGGTCGCGGCATCGCTCACAGCGCCGGTCGTGTCGGTGACCTTGGCCGTGATGGCGTGGGCGGCGTTGCCGAGCGCGCCGGTCTGGAGCAATTGATGACCCAGGAAATGGCTGCCCGACCGGGGGGTCGAGGCAATCAGATAGAGGCGCGGCGTGCCCTCGAACGGCGGATGATCATAATCCTTACCGAATTGATCCCATTGCGCCATCAGCTCTCCTCTCGCGGTCCCGATATATATCAAGGCGCTATATGGGAAGCGCTGCAGGCGAGGGCGGAATGGAACCGGTGCGGAAAAGGCGCTTTGTCTCCTCCCATGATTGCACGCATCATCCGTATCACTGGCCGCGTCCAGGGTGTGATGTTTCGCGACTGGACCGTCCAGGCTGCCCGGGCGATCGGCGTCTCAGGCTGGGTCCGTAACCGCACGGACGGCAGCGTCGAGGTCTATGCGGCGGGCGAACCGGCCCTGATCGACCGCTTGGTCGACCGCTTGTGTGAAGGCTCGCCCGCCTCGCGCGTCGACCGTGTCGATGCCTGGGACGCGCAAATGCAGCCCGTCGACGGTTTCACCCAGCGTCCAACCGCCTGATTCTCGGAGGTCCGGACAGCTGATCGTTCGCCTTACCCGCCGTGCGAGGGCCCGCCCGGCACCAGTTGCTGCCGATCGGGCGTGTCGTGATGATAGGTCACGATTTCGGGCAAACCTTCCAGTCCGTTCGCGTCGATCACGGTCACTCGCATATAATAAGCGCCGACCTCCGTCGGCGTGATCGCCAGCCGCGGCTGCGGCCCGCTCGCTTCGCTCAGCATCTGGGTGAAGGCTTTATCCCGCGCCACTTGCACATGATAGGAACGCGCGCCCGGCACGGGGGTAAGTAACACCGTTTCCGGCCCCAGATCGGTCGGCTGGATGGTCCGCACGCGTGGCGGCGGCAGCAGCCTAGCCGGCGTGCCGGTCGAATTGCGGTCGGAATGCACGCCGAAGCCCTGCGGCACGTCGATCGCACCAGTCCGGCCGGCCACGCCCACATCGCCGCGCAGCGTCTCGGTATTGGCGCCGCCGCCGGGGGGCAAAGACACGCGAAAGATCGTGCCGCGCACCGCCGCGACCGATATCGGGGTGCCAACCTCGAAGCGGCTGCCATCGCGATGGTTCGGCGTCACCTCATATTGGCTGCGTCCGCTTTCCAGCACGAAGCGGCGGTCATAGACGCCGCGCAGCGCGATATAACGCAGCCGCTCGATCCGGATCGCGCTTTGTGAAGGCAGCACCATGATCGATCCGTCGGGCAAGCGCAGCGTGATCGTGGCGGCGGGCCCGGTCACGATGCGCGCGCCTTCGCCCACCGTGCCGCCGATCCGCGCCCTGGATGCGCCCTGCACCTTCACCGCGCCGCGAAACGACACGATATAGGCCTGCACCGGCGCTGCCTTCAGCCACGCCGGGGGGATGAAGATTGCCTGGCCGCGGACCAAAGGCTGGCGCGGGCGCAGATCGTTACGCTCGGCCAGCGCGTCGATCGCGCGCGGATCGGCTAGCAAGGTACCGATATGCTGCCAGCTATCGCCCCGACGGACGATATAGCGCATGTCGGCTTGCTTCGCGGGAGGCACTGCAGCGTTCGACATTGCTGCAATCTGCGACAAGGACAAGGCAGCCGCCATCGTCATCGGGTGATGCCGGGCGCGCCGACCAAGCGCTCGATCCGGGACAGGGCAACAATACACTGCCCTTTATGTACCGCGAGAGTAACGACCGCGTCTAAGCTTTTCCGCTCGCCCGCTTGAGCCGCGCCCGCACCGGCTCGTCATAATATTTCAACGCCAGCCAGCTTGCCACCATCACCAGCACGAACGATCCCGCCCCGGCCAGGAAGACGGTCGAGAAGGGCGGCTTCCGCGACAAAGCGAAGTTCATATAGATAAGCAGGAACGGGTAATGCAGCATGTAGAGCGGGTAGGAAATCCGGCCGGCAAACTTGCACAAGGCAAGCTCGGTTCGCCCGATCTCGCTATGCGCGCCCGACAGGATGATCACGGGGAACAGCAGCATCGCGACCGCGGCTTCATAGAGGCCGTTTCCATGCGGCACCGACTGCGGCACCAGCGGCATGGCGAAAGCGATCACCAGGATCGCGCTCAGCACCACCCAGCCCAGCCGCAGCTTCGGTGCGCGATCGCGCACCCGGTACAGCAACAGGCCCATCGTGAAGCTGAAGGCCATCCGCGTCGGCGCGCCCCAGACCGTGGTCCAGTCCGAGCCCATGTCGATGCTGTTCCGCTGCCACAGCGCCCAGAGCAAAACCGCGGCGGCGATCGCGGCCACGATGCTTAGCGCCCAGGTCGCCAGCCGCCGCAGCACCAAAGCATAAGCAAGATTGCCGATATATTCCTGCAGCAACGACCAGGCCGGGCTGTTCAGGCTGTGCGTGTCGGTCCAGCGGTTGGGCAGCACCGCATAAGGCAGAAGCAGGCAGGCCAGCGCGAAATCGCGCAATACTGTCGAAAGCGGCACCAACTGTTGGTTCGGCGCAAAAGGATCGATCACGAAACTGATCACCCCCAGCACCGCACCCAGCACCACCAGAGGATGCAGACGGATCAGGCGCGCCGTCAGGAACTGCCCGGTGGACATCTTCCCCCAACGCGCATCGTAAGCGTACGCGATCACGAAGCCTGAGAGGCCGAAGAAGAAATCCACCGCCATCGCGGCGTGGTGGAGATATTGGCCGTCGTCCGACCAGGCGATCGGCATGCCCATGATGTGGAAGATCACCACCATCACCGCGGCGGTGCCGCGCAGCCCGTCCAGAACTTCGTAATGCGGCTTTCCCGTTGCCGTCGCATCGGGATGCACGATCGCTTCCGCGGTCGCGGTGTCCATGTCTCTCTCCCCGCCTGTCTGCGATACCATGGCATGGCGCGCGCCTGCGGACAACGATGTCGAAGGTGAGAGATTCTCATCCAGCCTCATTCTCGTCATTCCCGCGAAAGCGAGAATCCGGCTTCCTGGTGGTGCCATGCCAGGGGGGTGACGCCCGAGAGTCGAAGAAGGCAGCTAGATTCCGCTTTCGCGGGAATAACGGATTATGTGGTCCGAACTGGCGGGGGCACTCCGATATGCGCCTGCCCGCGCGCGGCGGCGATCTGGGTCTGACGATGGCGCTCGGCATAGCCCGCGCGCTGTTCGTCCGTGCGCTCATGATAGCAGGCCGGGCAGCTCACCCCCTCGGCGAACAAGGGCGACTGGCGCTCCTTTTCGCCGATCGGGCGCATGCAGGCGTGGCAAAGTTCGCTCGATCCGGCCTCCAGGTCGTGCGTCACCGCCACACGCTGATCGAACACGAAGCATTCACCCCGCCACAGGCTCTCCTCCGCCGGCACCGTCTCCAGATATTTGAGGATGCCGCCTTTCAGGTGATAGACCTCGTCCAGCCCTTCCGCCTTCAGGAAGGCGGTCGCTTTCTCGCAGCGTATCCCGCCCGTGCAGAACATCGCGATCTTTGGCTCCTTGCCTTCGCCGATCAGCGTCTCGCGCTGCTCGCGGAACCAGGCGGGAAAGTCGCGGAAGGTGCGCGTATGCGGATCGATCGCGCGTTCGAACGTACCGATCGCGACCTCATAATCGTTGCGCGTGTCGATCACGATCGTCGCCGGGTCGGCGATCAATGCATTCCAATCCTCGGGCGCGACATAATGGCCGACCTCGACCAGAGGATCGATATCGGGTTCCCCCATCGTCACGATCTCGCGCTTGATGCGCACCTTGAGGCGATGGAAGGGGAGGGTGTCGGCTCCCGAATATTTGACGTCCACGTCCGCACAGCCGGGCAAAGCGCGGATCTGCGTGACAACCTTCTCGATCGCCTCCGGGGTACCCGCGACGGTGCCGTTGATGCCCTCGTGCGCGAGCAGCAACGTGCCTCTGATGCCGTTCGCCTCGCACAGCTCTTCCAATGCAGCGCGCTTGGCGGGCAGGTCGTCGAACAAAGCGAACTTATAGAGCGCGGCAACGCGGATGGGGTGAACGGCCTGGGTCACGGCCCGCCCGATAGTCCGGCGACGCGCTTGAGTCCCGCAAAACCGCATCGGGGCTGGCGGGCGGCCGCCATTCGCGCCAGAGACGGCGAATGTGCTTTTCGCCCACCGCCAGCTTCGTCTCGGCCGCGATCATCGGGACGATCGGGGTGGCGACGCTCCGCCATGTGCGGGAACCCCGGACGTTCCTGTTCGCCGCGACCCCAATCCTGTTTTCGCTGCACCAATTCACCGAAGGGCTGGTCTGGCTCGGCATGGAGGGACGGATCGGGCCGATCGGGCGCGATCATGCCGCCTTCCTGTTCACGCTCTACGCGCAGGGGCTGCTGCCCTTCCTGATGCCGCTCGCGGTCTTGCTGATGGAGCCTGCCGGCTGGCGGCGGAAACTGATCCTCGGCCTCACCGCGATCGGCGCGGTCGCGGCGATCTGGGATGCCTACGGCCTGATGTTTCTGCCGAGCCGCGTGTTCGTCGAGCAATTCAGCATCGCCTATCGCAACCAGATGACGGGCAGCCTCACCATCTCGTTGCTCTACATCCTCGCCACCTGCGGCGCGCTGTTGCTGTCCAGCTTCCGACTGGTGCGCTGGTACGGCGTGGTCAACGTGATCGCGCTGACGATCGTCGAGCTCGTCAAGGCCGAGACCTTCGCCTCGGTCTGGTGCTTCTACGCCGCCTTGATGAGCATCATGCTGTACTGGCAATTCAGCCGGGGCGACGGGTTGAAAAACCTGCCGCCGATCCGCTGGTTCGGCGCGCGGGCCTGAGTCCGGTCCCGACCCAAATGTCGTCATTCAGCCACGTGTGCTACCCGCCCGATAGCAGACATCGATACGGAGGGGCGCTTGGCTCAAATCCATGAACCTGTGGACGGCATCACCGTTTGGATTGATGGCGGCATCCACATCAAAACGCGTAATCCGCACGGCGACCCGATCGAAATGAGCGGGCATGAAGCCTTGGCGCTGGCAGCCCTACTTCAACAGCTTGTAGCGGAGGAGCGAGGGCAAGTCGGCTAACGACCCGATTGCGGACGTTAAGACATTCGGGCAGCTTGGCGGATAGCAGACGGGCAGGATGGAACGTAATGCGCAGCTTTTCGGCGACCGTATCGCGAACGCTGCTATTGGCAGCATGCTGTTGCAATCCAATGGCGCTACGGGCGACTGCAATGCCTGATAGCACCCAGGCCGATCGAACCGCTGTGATCCAGGTCGTTCTGAACGACGCAAGCGAGCGGTGGCAGGGAAAATCTCCGTGCATTTTAGACCAAATGAGATCTCCCCAAGGTGGCCGAGATAAGCGTCATCGCCTCACTCGTTTAGCTGACCTGAAGTCGCCGTTCGAAATATGCCATTCAACCCATCTGTCTGCGGGAGCGGGAAATAGGTTCTTCGTTATTGCAGAACCGACGATCACCGGAAGAACGGCTATGGTGGAGTTCGATTATGACTGCCCCACCTGTGGCCAAGGTTATTCCTACTCGCTGCAAAAAATAGGCACTCAATGGCGCGTCGTGGGGCGGCAACGAACTTGGATTAGTTAAGTCCGCGACCGACCCCAATTTCTGCTATCCGAGTATTGCCGTGCGCCTCCCAATAGCGGACACAATTAAGCGTCTATCATATGTATCGCAGCGGTGGTTTGGTCCATTTGGGAGTCAAGCATGAGCGATAGCGAGTTTAAGAAGTTGCGGATCGTTATTTGTATCATCCTCGCTGTGCTCATTGGATTTTTGGTTCGGTCTATAGCGGTGGGAAAGATTTACGCTAGGCATGGTTATACGCTTAGAGATCAGGATCCATTCACATTTTGGAGTCTGGTTGTATTATATGCGTTCGGTATTGCGCTCGGAGTGATCATGCTTTTAATTAGACCTAACGATTGATACGCGAAAATCGTGAGGACATGGTGCTAGGGTGAGGTATTGACTTTTTTCGGTCAAAAAGGGTCGAAAAATAGTTGTGCAGTTATCGACGGTGGGCAGTTAATCTGCGATCGTTGTTTTTACCGATAACCGCGAGCGATAGCGTCACGGGTAACACGTTCGCTGCAAGGGCCGAAAAAGGGCCGCTTTCGCGTGAGCACATTCCAAAAGCTGCCAGTCTCCTAGCCACCCACTAGCGGACGTTCCGCACCAGATCGGATGTAATGGCGGCTCCCGACCCATTTGCGGACTTTGCCGGTATCCGTTGCGGTTGTCTTTTCCTGACCTGCGTTCATGCGATAGTATGTGGCAATGCTTGTCGCACTGACCGCAATTGCATCCTTCCTTGGCGCGATGGTCGCGAGCGCTCACGCAGCTACTACCAACATCGTCCGAGGCGATAGCGTTCGGCGTGAGTGGCAGAGGCGTGCAGTCTACGGCGCAGCCGCCCTGTTAGCGCCATGGGTAGCCTACTTTCTGATCGGCGGTTTAATCGAGTTCATTCGACGCTGAAGGTCGGCTTTGAAGCTCTCGCAGCCAAAAGCTGCCAGTCAGCAAACCACCCAATTTCGGTCGTTCGTCGATATCAGGCAGGCCCGACTTATCCACGACCTTTTGCCGGCCCCCGCTCGACTCCACCGTACGCCCGGTTAGTCTCCTCCGCCAATGGACGAGGAGTTCGATTTCCAGCCTGAGCCGCAGGAGGCGCTGACCATCGCGATCGACGGATGGGAAGGTCCGCTCGATCTGCTGCTCACGCTCGCGCGCACGCAAAAGGTCGATCTCAAGCAGATCTCGATCCTCGCTCTGGTCGATCAGTACATAGCCTTCATCAACGAGGCGCGCGCGCTCAAGTTGGAGCTTGCCGCCGACTATCTCGTGATGGCGGCCTGGCTCGCTTACCTCAAATCGGCCTTGCTGTTGCCGCGCGACCCCGAGGTCGAACCCAGCCCCGAAGAATTGGCGCTCCGCCTGCAACTCCGCCTCCAACGGCTCGATGCGATGCGCGAGGCAGGCGCGCGGCTGATGGCGCGCGACCGGATCGGGCGCGACGTATTCCTGCGTGGTAACCCCGAAGGCCTGCGCATCGTGCGCAAGCCCAAATGGGAGGCGTCGCTCTACGAGCTGATCGTGGCCTATGGCGTGGTCAAGGCGCGCACCCAGCCCGCCTTCCACATCGTCTCGCGCCGCAAGGTGATGACGCTCGACGAGGCGCTCGACCTGGTCGCCAAGATGGTCGGGCAAAGGCTCGATTGGGCCAGTCTCGAAAGCTTCCTGCCCGAGGGACTCGAGCCCGATCATCATCGCTCGGCGGTCGCGTCGAGCTTCGTTGCGGCGCTCGAACTGGCGCGGCAGGGACGGTTGCAATTGGCGCAGGAGGAGGCGTTCGCGCCCTTGATGGTGAAGGCTGCATGATGATCGGCGACCCCTTGCGCGCGCTGGAAGCGGCCCTGTTCGCGGCCGAGGCCCCGATGACGTTGGCCGAGGTGACCGCGGCCACCGGCATCGAGGAACCCAAGGCGGCGCTTGCCGATCTCGCCTCGCTGTACGAAGGGCGCGGGATCGAGCTGGTCGAGCGCGGCGGCCGCTGGGCGATGCAAACCGCGCCCGATCTGGGGCACATATTGCGCCGCGAACGCGAGGAGCCACGCAAGCTTTCGCGCGCCGGGATCGAGACGCTCGCGATCATTGCCTATCACGAGCCCGTCAGCCGCGCCGAGATCGAGGCGATCCGCGGCGTGCAAATCTCCAAGGGCACGCTGGACGCATTGATCGAGGCGGGCTGGATCAAGCCCGCCGGCCGGCGCGAAGTGCCCGGTCGCCCGCTCACCTACGCCACCACGCCCGCCTTCCTCGATCATTTCGGCCTGGGCTCGCGCAAGGACCTGCCCGGGATCGACGATCTGCGCGCGGCAGGCCTGCTCGACCCGATCGATCTGGCGATGGAACAGGCGCATCTGTTCGAGGCGGACGCGGCTTCCGGCGCGGATGAAACCGACGATCGGGAAGAATAAGCGCGCTTTCCCGGTCTTTGCCTTATTCCTATCCCACGAAATGGTCTGTACCCGCTGGTCAATCGGGGGTGCGGAGCCTAAATACCCCCTCGAATACGTCTTCGGAGAGTTAAAATGGGCGGCCTGTCCTTCGTTCACATCCTCATTTTCGCGGTGATCGCGATCCTGCTGCTGGGCGGCGGCCGTTTCTCCAACATGATGGGTGACGTCGCCAAGGGCGTGAAGCAGTTCAAGAAAGGCATGGCGGAGGAAGACGACGTTCCCGCCAAGCCCGCCCCCCGCCTCGACGCGCAGCCGCCGGTCACGCCCAATGCCGACGAAAAGCTGCAGCCGATGAAAGACGATCGTCCGCATCAGTAAGCCAGACGCGTGTTCGACGTAGCGCCGCAGGAATTATTGTTGCTGGGTGCGGTGGCCATCGCGGTCATCCCGCCCAAGGATTTGCCGCGCGCGATGCGCTTCGCCGGCCAGTGGATCGGCAAGGCGCGCGGCATGGCGCGCCATTTCCGCTCGGGCATCGACGAGATCGTTCGTCAGGCCGAACTCGAGGAAATCGAGAAGAAGTGGCGCGAGGAAAATGAGCGGATCATGCGCGAGCATCCGCTTCACGACGCGATCGAGCACCCTTCCGAACCGGCGATGACCGCGCTGCCCGCGCCCGCGGCGGAGACCCATCACGTCTCCGACATGGTCCAGAAGCTCGCATCCACCGAGGCCGCGCCGCCAATCGCGGAGAGCGGCGACGAACTGCCGCCGCCGATCTCCGAAACGCCTGCGGTCGAGGCCATTGCCGAACCCGTCTCCGAGCCCGCGCCGAAACGCGCGCGCCCACCAAAGGCCACGCCCCCGCCGGCCGCGGAGGATGACGGCCCCGAACTTCCATTCGATCTTCCGCCCAAAGCATGACCGAAGAGCATAACGAAATCGACGACAGCCGCGCGCCGCTGATGGATCACATCATCGAGCTTCGGAAGCGGCTGATCTGGTCGTTCGCCGCGCTCGGCATATGCTTCGTCATCTGCCTCTATTTCGCGCACCCGATCCTGGCCTTCCTCGTCCATCCGCTGCAGGCGGCGGGGCAGAAGAGGATCGTGTATACCGAGGTGTTCGGCGGCTTTCTGGTCGAGGTGAAGGTCGCTTTCTTCGCCGGGCTGATGCTGTCCTTCCCGATCATCGCCAACCAGCTCTGGCAGTTCATCGCGCCCGGCCTCTACCGCAAGGAAAAGAACGCGCTGCGGCCGTTCCTGATCGCGACGCCGGTCTTGTTCCTGATGGGGGCGAGCCTCGCGCGCTTCGTCGCGATCCCGCTCGCGCTCAAATATCTGTACAGTTTCTCGGGCGATCTCGGCGGCGTCCAGCAGGAGGCTCTGCCCGAGCTCGGCAACTATCTCAGCTTCACCATGCAGTTCCTGTTCGGTTTCGGCGCGGCCTTCCTGCTGCCCGTGCTGCTGATGCTGCTGGAGCGCGCTGGCATCGTCACCCGCCTGCAGCTGATCAAGTTCCGCCGCTATGCGATCGTGGTCAATTTCGGCATCGCCATGGTGCTCAGCCCGCCCGATGCCGGTTCGATGATGCTGATGGCGGTGCCGCTGGTCCTTCTCTACGAACTCGCGATCATCGGCATCTGGTTCACAGAGCGGAAGCGCAAGCGCGAGGCGGAGGCTGTGCCGGACCTGGATCAGGTCATAAAGAAAGGCGACGCGCCCGAATAGGGCGCGCCGCCTGTCTCCTCTCTCCTAAGACCTTCAGGGCCTTATTTTGCGTCGTCAGCCGTCTTGGTAACGGTCTTGCCGACCGACGATACGTCCTTGCCGGCACCCGAAACGGTGTTGCAGGCGGTCAGGAGCAGCAGCGCGCCAATCGTGGCGAAGCCGAGCGTCTTGCGAACCATATTCTGTCCCTTCGTTTTAGCGCCGCAGCGCGGGGGCGCCCCGACTGAATGAGCCGTCGCACTTTTGGTTCCGCATGCGGTTCGATTGAAAAGCCCCGTCAGGACGGTCGCTGTGGCCCAGATACAATTTGGGCCCGAAGGCGCCACCGGGGGGGAGGATCGGCGCGTTCGGGCCCATGTGTTCGGACAGCGAGAGCGGGGGGGCAAAAGGTCGCTATCCGCTGTAAAAAACCCTGACGAACGCGATCGGTTCCGCGTCTTCGGCAAATTTTTTCAGATTTTTTTGGCCAGGCTGTCGGGCGTTATCGCGATATCGACCTGATAGCGCCCCGCAGCCCCGTCATAGTCGAGGTGCGAGCGCAACTGGCGGGCGAGACCGGTCACGATCCGCTCGAACCGCGCGCGGCCGGGGTGCAGCTCGCAAATATCCTCGCCCAGCCGCTTGGACTCGATCCTGAGTGTGGCGCGGTCGGGGCTTGCAGTCGGGGTCAGGCTGATCGCGACCGTGCCGCTGGGATCGCAATTCATCACCAGTTCGACGATCTCGGTCACCAGGAAGGTAACCGGCACCGCCACGTCCTGGCTGATGAAGGCCGGAATGATGTCGAGCGTGATGTTGAGGTGCTGGGCGTGCGCGGGAGCGGTCGCGCGCAGATTGGCGGTGAGCTCGGCCACGATCGATCGCAGCGCGACACCGCGATTTTCCTCAAGCTCGGCATAGTGGTTGCGGTGGACCACCGCGAGCGCGTCTACGCGACGCTGGATCGAGGCATAGGCCGCAGCAACGTCACCCTCGGTGCCGCGCGCGTGCAGGTTGATCAGGCTAGCCACGACCTGGAGGTTGTTCTTGACGCGATGATGCACTTCGCGCGTCAGCCGCACCTGATGATTGAGCCCCTCTTCAAGCTCCATCTCGCGCGCGACAAGCTGGGCAGCGGTCGATTCCAGCGCCTCGCCCAGCGCGCGGATTTCTTCGGCAGGCGTCGAGATGCGTGGCAGTATCAGCGGGCCTTCGCCCGGATGATAGCTATCGATCGCGCGCTGCATCTGGCGCAGCGGGCGCACGAGCAATTGGTCGAGAACGACCCAGCAGATCGCCGCCGCCGCCGCCCACATCAGCAAGGGCAGCAGCACCAGCAATATCTCGACTGCACTGATCGGGCTCGCCAGCACGGTCAGGTGCAGCGCGATCTGCCCGGTCGCCGCCGGGGCCATCACCATCACGCGCCGTGCCAGCGGCGATCCCTTGCCGACGTTGGAAATGACCAGTTTCTGGTTGTCCTGCGTCAGCGTGATTCCCTGATTGGCCTCGGCCATCAGAACTTTGCGCAGCATCGGTGCCGGAATCTCGCCGACGCCATAGGTGCCGTTGGCGGCGGGCGCGGTGAACCGCAGCCCGTCCTCACCCATCAGCAGGCTTGTGTCGACGCCCGCTGTGCGCGGATGGGGTAGGCCGATCGCGCTATAGCCGGGTGTGGCGCAGGCAAGCGTGCCGTCGGCGTGGAACAACGCCAGGTTGATCGGCGCGCCGAACGCATTCTGATCGCGTTGCAGCAGGGTGCGGCAGGTACGCGCGTCGGGTTCTGGACCGGTCAGGTTGGCGCGCAGCATGCCCGCGCCGCGCAGCAGCAATATGTCGATCTGGCGCGCCTCGGCGGTCGCGATCACGCGCGCATCCGCCTCGCGCTGCGCTTGCTTGGCGTGCGCGGACTGGATCGAAGCGAACAAGGCGATCAGGCCCAACGGCAGAAGAGCTGCCGTCAGGATGAACAGCATCTTGGTGCCGGTCGAGAAGCGATCGGGAGCGAGGCGGGCGAAAAACGGGGCCGCCGAAGGCGTGGACGCCATCGGGCTAGATCAACCTGTCAGGAAAGCTTGCCGAGCAGATCGAGAAACTCCTGTGGAACGTCCTCGCTCACGGCTTCTTGATAAGCGTTGCGAAGCGCGCTCGCAACGTGCGGGTCAGCTCCGCGCGAAGCGCGTTTGCTGGTGCCAGATGCTCGGTTATCGCGTCCGGTTGCTTTGGATGTCTTGTCCGCCGTCAAACCGACCGCCCCCCGCTGTATGTCATCATCCAGACGCACTTTGGTTTCGTTGCCCTCAAAAACTTCACCGCGGAAAGGCCCTGCCAGTTGCTCCCTTATACAAGAGACAACGACCAGGGTGAGTTCCTTTTCAGTCTTGGCGGAAAGTCCCGCGCGACGATGAAACAAAAACTGCGCATGTTTGTTCCGCCCCCGGGCTAAAGTTTCAGGCACGGCCTGCACCCGGGGGTTTGCCGCCATGCGGCCAAGGCTTTCGGTTGCATCGTTCCTGGGCCGCGCCCACAAGGCATGACCAATTCAGGAGCTTTCGATCGCTATGTCGCTCGGCCAGGATCTCGCACCTCACCTTCCGTTCCTGCGTCGCTACGCCCGCGCGCTCACGGGCAGCCAGAAACATGGCGACGCTTATGTCCGGCAGGCGCTGGAGGCGATCGTCGCCGCCCCCAACGAATTTCCGCGCGACGTGGACGTCCGGCTCGGCCTCTACCGCACCTTTCAGCGCATCTGGCAGTCGACGCATGACGATCCCGAGCGGCCCGAGGATACGGGTGACAACAATGCCCATGTCGCCGATGCGCGCCTGTCGCACATCACCCCGCGCTCGCGTCAAGCGCTCTTGCTGACCCAGCTCGAAGGCTTTGTGCCCGAAGACGCGGCCTATCTGATGGAAACCGATCCGGCCGACGTCGAAAGCCTCGTGGCCGACGCGATCGCCGAGATCGAGCGCCAGACCCGCGCCGAAGTGCTGATCATCGAGGACGAGCCGATCATCGCGATGGACCTCGAGACCATCGTTCGGGATCTCGGCCACAACGTCACTGGTGTCGCGGTCACGCGAGACGAGGCGGTGGCGCAGGCACGCGCGCATCGTCCGGGCCTGGTGCTGGCCGACATCCAGCTCGCCGACGATTCTTCGGGCATCGATGCGGTCAAGGATATCCTCTCCGAATTCCAGGTCCCCGTCATCTTCATCACCGCCTTCCCGGAACGCCTGCTCACCGGCGAGCGGCCCGAGCCGACCTTCCTGATCACCAAGCCGTTCCAGCGGTCGACCGTGAAGGCGGCGATCAGCCAGGCGCTGTTCTTCGACGCGCAGACCGTCCCGGCCTGACGGATTCCCATCGGTATCGAGCGACCCGCGAGGAAAATTTAGGGCAGTAATACTGACCTTATGGAACTCGCGGGATTCGGGGCCGTTGGCTATCTGTAACGATCACGGGGCCTGGGCGATGTCCGAAGAAGAAACCCATCTTACACGAACGCAGGCGCGGGCCGGGTCGTCGAACCACATGCTCCGCTACATCCTGCCGGCGTCGATGGCGCTGGTCATCATCCTGTTCGTGGTCATCGTCTGGCTATGGCACTGAGGATTTTCGAAACGTATGACGCCTTGCAGCCGGGCACGCCGCCCCCATCTCACCCTGCGCGCGACATTGGCGCACGGAGACATGGCGTGAGCGAGTCTATTGCCGAAGAGCAGGACAACGACGCCGGCCTGACCGAGCATATCGCGCTGTCCGACGAGGAGTTCCGCACCGAGCTCGCCCGCGTCATCCCGCATCTGCGCGCCTTCGGGCGCTCGCTGTCGGGCAATCGCGATCTGGCGGACGATCTGGTTCAGGAAACCTTGCTGAAGGCGTGGGCGGCGCGCAAGCGCTTCCAGGCCGGTACCAACATGCGCGCCTGGACCTTCATCATCTTGCGCAATTTGTTCCTCAGCCAGATGCGCCGCGCGCGCTTCAAGGGCGAATGGGACGATATCACCGCCAGCAAGATCCTCGCGGCGCCGGCGGCGCAGGAAAAGCATGTCGATCTGGGCGATCTCCAGCGTGCGCTTCTCCATCTGCCCCAGCCCCAGCGCGAGGCGTTGATCTTGGTCGGTGCGGGCGGCTTTGCCTATGAAGAAGCGGCCGAGATTTGCGGCTGCGCGGTCGGCACGATCAAGAGCCGTGTCGCCCGCGGTCGCGTCGCGCTCGAACAGCTTATGTCAGGCGGGAAGCTCACCTCCCGTCGCGATGACGCTGCCACCGGCCGCAGCCCGCTCCAGAGCATCATGGGCGAGGTCGATGCCTTGAGCCAGGGCCGCGCCCCTGCGCCGGATGAGCCGAGCGACGATCTGGACGACGAATAAGTAAGGCCCCCGGGAAGCCGGGGGCCTTTTTTTCAATTTCCCGAAAACATCTGGATGCGAGCCGGCTGGACGCCCGCGCACTTAGCGCAGCTTGTCCAGCAACCGCGTGAATTCCTCGGGCATCGCCGGTATCGAGCCGAAGCTTCCGAGCAAAGCCCGCCGTACGCCTTCGTGCGGCGGCGGCGCGCTGACCATTTGTGGCCCCCGCTGCATGTCCCACTTCAGCGACGCACGCTCCGGACTGATCTGACTGACGCTACCCATGCCCCCTAGAACGCCAGAATAGGGCCGGAGTTGCGGCTTTTTCCGCACCATGCTCCAAGCTGGGTCATGACTGTTGCCGCCAAAGCTCTAATCCTCGGCCCTGCGATCGCGCTGGCCGAGGCGCATTCGCCTTTCCTGCGCGGCATCCTCCATCGTCGGCCCGAAATCTCGGACGATCTGGCCGCCAAAGGTCTCGCTGCGCTCTTGGCAGATGCTGCGGCAGCCTCGGCTGCCGAGCCCGACGCGGGCCTCGCGCTACGGCGTGAACGGCAAGCGGTGGCGCTCGGCGTTGCGCTTACGGATCTCGCCGGTGCGCCGTTTGAGGAGGTCACGCGCGCCCTGAGTGACTTCGCCGACCGTGCGCTCGACCGTGCTATCAACGCGGCGATCGCCGAGCGGACGGAGGAGCCGCCGCGGGGATTCGCCGCGATCGCGCTCGGCAAACAGGGAAGCCGCGAACTCAATTATTCGTCGGACATCGACCCGATCCTGATTTTCGATCCTGCGACCTTGCCGCACCGCAGCCGCGAAGAGCCGGTCGAGGCGGCGGTCCGCATCGCGCGCCGCGTGGTCGAATTGCTGCAGCAGCGCACCGCCGAAGGCTACGTGCTGCGTGTCGACCTCCGCCTGCGTCCCGCTTCGGAAGCGACTCCGCTCGCGGTGCCGGTCGATCTCGCAATCACCCACTATGAATCCTCGGCTCTGCCGTGGGAACGCGCCGCTTTCATCCGCGCCCGCGCCTGCGCCGGCGATCGTGGCCTGGGGCAAAGCTTCCTCGATCACATCCGCCCGTTCGTATGGCGCCGCACCCTCGATTATGGCGCCTTGAACGAGATGCGCGATCTTTCGCGCCGCATCCGCGATCATCATGTCCAGGGCCAGAAGCTCGGGCCCGGCTATGATGTGAAGCGCGGGCGCGGCGGCATCCGCGAAGTCGAATTCTACGCGCAAATCCACCAGCTCATCCATGGCGGGCGGCTGCCCTCGCTGCGCGTACCCGCCACGCTCGATGCGCTCGCGGCTCTCGCCGAAGCGGGGTTTGTCGGCGCGGAGGATGCCGCGACTTTGGCGGCCTCCTATCGCCTGCTCCGCACCGTCGAACACCGGCTGCAGATGGTCGAGGACCAGCAGACACACCGTCTGCCGACCGACCTGCTCGCGCTCGACAATGCGGCCCAGCTCGGCGGTTATGCCGATGGCGCTGCTTTGATCGCCGCGCTCACGCCCGAGGCCGAAGCGGTCGGCTCGCTCTACGACGCGCTTGATCCGCCCGAAGAAGGCGAGGCGCAAACGCTCGACGCGGTGCTGGCCGATGCCGGCTTCACCGACCGCCAGGCCGTGCGCGACCGGATCGCCGCCTGGCGCGAGGGCAAGACCCGCACCACCCGCAGTGACGCCGCGCGGACCGCGCTCGACGCGGTCCTGCCCGCGCTGATCGGCGCGCTCGGCCGCGCGCCCGCGCCCGATGCGGCGCTCAACCGCTTCGACGATCTGGTTGCGCGACTGCCGACCGCGATCAACCTGTTCCGCCTGCTTGAGGCGCGCCCCGCCTTGATCGGCCAGCTCGCCAATATCCTGAGCCATGCGCCGACATTGGCCAGCCAGCTCGCGCGCCGCGCCAATCTACTTGATGGGCTGATCGATGCCAGCGCGCTCGATCCCGCGCCTTCTGTGTCCGCGCTGGTCGATGCCTGGCGCAAGGGCGAACGCGGCGAGGATTATCAGCAGATCCTCGACCGCATCCGCCTGGCCGTCGGCGAGCAAAGGTTCGAACTCGGCGCGCAGCTCATCACCGGCGCATCCGATCCTATCGAAGTGGGGCGGGGCTATGGCCGCACCGCCGAGGCCGCGCTCGAAACGCTTGGCCGCGCCGCGGTCGCCGAGTTCGAAGCGGCGTATGGCCGCGTGCCGGGCGGCGAATTGCTGATTCTAGCGCTCGGCCGCTTCGGCGGCGGTGTGATGACGCATGCCTCCGATCTTGACCTGATCTATCTCTTCACCGGCGATTTCCTCGCGGAATCGGATGGCGCCCGCTCGCTCGGCGCGACCACCTACTTCCAGCGCCTCGCTCAGCGGGTGACCGTCGCCATGTCGGTCCAGACCGCTGCCGGCCCTCTCTACGAGGTCGATACCCGCCTGCGTCCTTCGGGCACGCAGGGCCTGCTCGCCGCAACGGTCGACAGCTTCGCGCGCTATCAGGAAGAGGGCGCCTGGACCTGGGAGCATATGGCGCTGACCCGTGCCCGGCCCGTTTTCGGCTCGGCTGCGGCGCGCGCCGAGGTGCAGGCCGTGATCGACGCAACCTTGCGCCGCCCGCGCGATGTTCCGAAGCTGATCGCCGACGCGGCCAAGATGCGCGGCGACATCGCCACCCACAAACCGCCCGCCGGGCCGCTCGACGTTAAATTGATTGAAGGCGGCCTCGTCGATGCCGAATTCGCGGTCCACGTGCTGCAACTCGGCCAGCACGTCGGCTTCGATCCCGATCTCGCCGCCGCGATCGACATTTTGGAAGGGCAGGGCCTGCTCGCCGCTGGTTTCGGCAGCGCCTTCGCCTTGCTCACCCGGATGCTGATTACGCTCCGGCTGACATCCCCCGATTCCTCCGAACCGCCCGAAGCTTCGCGCATGCTCGTGGCACAGCGCTGCGGCCATGACGATTGGGGCGGGCTGATGTCGGCCTACGCGGCCGCCCGAACCCTGATCGCTGGCGAGTGGCGCCGTATCGCGGCTTCGTAAGATCGATCGTCATTGCGAGCGGGGCGAAGCAATCCAGGCCCGTCCTTTCGACATGCGCTGCGCTGTTCTAAAGCCCGGCCAAGCGATTCTGGAGGAAAAGATGGTCAAGGAAGGCGATGTCGCCCCCGATGTGACGCTGCAAATGGGCGATGGCAGCGCGGTGAAGCTGTCGACGCTCAAGCGCCCCTTGGTCGTCTATTTCTATCCCAAGGACGACACGTCCGGCTGCACGGTCGAGGCGAAGGATTTCTCTGCGCTCGCCGCCGCGTTCGAGATGGAAGGCACATCCTTGCTCGGCGTTTCCAAGGACCCACCCAAGTCACACGCCAAATTCACCGCCAAATATGACCTCACCGTGCCGCTCGCGACCGATGCTGATGGCAATGTCACCGAAGGTTTCGGCACCTGGGTCGAAAAGAGCATGTACGGCCGCAAATATATGGGGATCGAACGCGCCACCTTCCTGATCGGGGAAGACGGTCGTATCGTGCGGGTCTGGCGCAAGGTTTCGGTAAAGGGCCATGCCGAGGAAGTGCTGGCCGCCGCGCGGGCGCTCAAGGGGACCAAGTCATCCTGAGCCTCGCAGCGGCGGTACGCGGCGTCCTTGTCACCGCCGACCCGACTGCCAAGATAAAGGCCGCGCGCAAGGCGACGCGCGACTGGCGGCTGGGCCAGCTCGATTGGCGCTTCGACGTTGCCATGCCCGCGAGACCGGCGCGTCCCGACCGGCCCGAATTGCTTCCTCCGAACCGCATGCCCAAACGTGGCAAGGGCGGGACCGAGGCTGGGCGCATCGCGTTGATCCACGCGATCGCGCATATCGAATTCGTCGCGATCGATCTTGCCTTCGATCTGGTCGGTCGCTTCGGCGCGCATTTCCCGCGCGCTTTCGCCGACGACTGGATGCGCGTGGGTGCCGAGGAGGCGATGCATTTCGCGCTTCTCGATCGGCGGCTGCGCCAGCTCGGCAGCTTTTACGGCGCACATCCCGCGCATGACGGGCTGTGGGAGGCGGCCGAGGAAACCGCGCAGGATCCGCTTGCGCGTCTGGCGGTGGTTCCGATGGTGCTGGAAGCGCGCGGGCTCGACATCACACCGCAGACGATCGCGCGGTTCAAGGTCGCCAGGGATCCGAAAACAGCCAATATTTTGAACCGGATATTGGCCGACGAGATCCGCCACGTCGCGGCCGGCGTGCGCTGGTTCAACCAGGCTTGCGCGATTCGCGGTGATTCGCCGGCGGATGCATGGGCTGCACTCGTGGCAGCGCATTTTAGGGGGGTGCTTAAGCCTCCCTTCAACGACTCGGCGCGCGCCGCAGCCGGTTTAACGATGGATTTTTACGGGGCGGTTGCAGAGTCGCACGCACATCTTCCAGGAAAGTTCCCGTCGTCGCGGGAGGGGCCAAACCCAGGGCGGCCAGTGTAATGTAACCGTGCGGGGGGCTCCGTGCGGACCAAGATCGCCGGAGAGAGCATGCCTTCTTCTTTCGTCGCACAACGCGCGCTGCGCGCCCTCGGCCTCGCGGCCGTTGCGGCTGCCACGTTCGCCCAGCCGCTCCTCGCCGCCGGTATCCCCACTCTGCAAAAGGGCGACAAGATCGAAAGCGCATCCGCGCCGACCGTCGCGCCCACCGGTGACAGCAGCGCTTTCCACTCGCTCTTCATGTCATGGAAGAAGGCCGACGCGGTCGCCACGCCGGGCGCGATCTCGGTTCCCTCGTCCAAGCCCGTCCAGACCGCGACCTACACCTCCGCTTTCGGTGTTCGCTCCGATCCGTTCCGTGGCTCGGCCGCGATGCACGCCGGTATCGATCTCGCCGCCCCGATGGGCACGCCGATCTATGCCACCGCCGATGGCGTGGTGGATCATGCCGAGTGGTCGGGCGGCTACGGCAACATGGTCGAGATCGATCATGGCAAGGGCCTGCAGACCCGTTTCGGCCACCTTTCGCGCATCCTGGTCCATCCTGGCGAGCGCGTCGTGCGCGGCCAGGAAATCGCTCTGATGGGCTCGACCGGCCGCTCGACCGGCAGTCACCTCCATTATGAAGTCCGCATCGACGGTCACGCCGTCAATCCGGTGCCCTTTCTCCAGTCGGCCGATTACGTGACCGCGATGGAGGCCCGCGCCAATGCCGTCGCCGTCGGCGGTCCGGACGACGCAAACGACGATCAGGACTGAGTCCCAAGCCGTCATGCCAGCGAAGGCTGGCATCTCAGGAGACGAGGTAAGACCTCACCGCCCGAGACCCCAGCCTTCGCTGGCGTGACTGGAAGGTTGTTGTTCCGATCTGGCGCTCCTATCTCCCCAGCATGAGCGACGTCGAACTCACCCCTTCTGCCGCCGCGCGGGTTGCCGCGATCGCGTCGAAGCAGGGCAAGCCTGCGATCCTGCGCCTGTCGGTCGACGGCGGCGGCTGCGCCGGCTTCCAGTACAAGTTCGGCCTGGCCGACGCGGTCGAGGGCGACGACGCGATTGCCGAACGGGATGGTGTCCGCCTCGTGGTGGATTCGGTCAGCCTTGATCTCGTCCGGGGAAGTGCGGTCGATTATGTCGAGAATATGGGTGGCGCCTCTTTCCGCGTGACCAATCCCAACGCGGCGTCGGGCTGCGGCTGCGGAACCAGCTTCTCGATCTGATCCGGCTGGCCTAGGGAGAGGCCATGCGTATCGCCACTTACAATGTGAACGGCATCGGCGCGCGGCTGCCGCGCCTGCTCGAATGGCTCGACGAGACCCGGACGGACATCGTCTGCCTCCAGGAATTGAAGGCGCCCGACGAACGCTTTCCGGAAGCCGAACTCAAGGAGCTTGGCTACAACGCGGTCTGGCATGGGCAGAAGAGCTGGAATGGCGTTGCCATCCTCGCGCGCGGGCTCGACATTCATCTGACCCGGAAGGGGCTGCCGAACGATCCCGATGACAGCCATAGGCGCTATATCGAGGCCGCGGTCGGCGGCATCCTTGTCGGCGGCCTCTATCTGCCCAACGGCAATCCCGTTCCCGGCCCCAAGTTCGACTATAAGCTCGCCTGGTTCGAGGCCCTTCTCGCGCATGCGCGAACCTTATTCGAAACCGAGCAGCCCGTCGTGCTGGCAGGCGACTGGAACGTCATTCCCACCGCCAGTAAGGACGACGTCTTCTCGGCCAGCCGTATGGCAGGCGACGCGCTTATGCAGCCCGAAAGCCGCGCCGCTTTCGCACGGCTCAATTTCGCCGGCTGGACCGACGCGATCCGCGCCATCCACCCGACCGGGCCGATATACACTTTCTGGGATTATACGATGAACGCCTGGGCGCGCGACGCCGGCTTCCGTATCGATCATCTGATGCTAAGTCCGGCCGCAGCGGACCGATTAGTCGATGCAGGTGTCGACAAGGATTATCGCGGACGTGAGAAAGCGTCCGACCATGCTCCGACTTGGATCAAGATTCGTTAGAATCGAACAAGACGGTACCGACTCTTAAACCATTTCGACCTAATCCCGCATTGTAGTAAATCGAGTTTGCCTGGACCTGCGGGGGAGTCGGGGGCGTAGAGTCGAATGCTGGTTTATCTCCAAAATCTCATCCTGGAGATGGTCGCGCGCGGTGAAGAGCTGCGGGTCACCGCGGACAGGCTCTGCCGCGAAGTGGAACGACTCACACCCGGATCACTCTGTTCGATCCTCTCGGTCGATTCCGACGGGGTGTTGCATTCGGTCGCCGCGCCCAGCCTGCCCGAACATTATAATGGCAGTATCAATGGCCTTAAGATGGGCCCCGCCGCCGGATCGTGCGGCACCGCCGCCTTCCGCCGCCGCGAAGTCGCGGTCACCGACATACAAACTGATCCGCTTTGGGTTGATTTCAAGCATTTGGCTGGGCCGCTCGGCCTGTGCGCCTGCTGGTCGAGTCCGATCATCTCGGCTGGCCGCGTCGTCGGCACCTTCGCTTTTTATTATCGCGAATGCCGCGGACCGACCGATTTCGAGCGCGACATCGTCTCGAAATGCCTCCAGCTCTGCCAGATCGCGTTCGAGCGCGACCATCGCCTGCGCGTCAACGAGCGACTGCTCTACACCGATACGCTGACGGGGTTGCACAACCGCGCTTTCTTCGAACGATCGCTGATCGAGCCGCACCATGCCGGCGGATCGGCCTTGCTGCTGATCGACATCGACGATCTCAAGATCGTCAACGACACGTTCGGCCATGGCACGGGCGACAGTTTGATCCGGATCGTTGCCAATCGGCTGGCCGATGCCGCCGCACCTCATCGCACTTTCCGCGTCGGTGGCGACGAGCTCGCCATCCTGGCCGATACGAGTGAGGTGGTACCGCTCGCCCAGCGCATCCTGGCTTCGCTCCGCCAGCCCGCCGATTGCGGCGGGCACGTGCTGGTGCCCAGCATCACGATCGGCGCCGCGATCCGTTCGATCGACGATCGTAGCGGCATGGTAATGCGGCAGAATGCCGATCTGGCGCTATATCACGGCAAGGAAGATGGCGGGCGCGGCACGCTCGTCCTCTACGCGCCCGAATTGCGCACCCGCATGAACCGCCGCCTGCGCGCGATCGACCAGTTGCGCCGCGCGATCGCCGAAGAACGGATCGAGGCGCGCTATCAGCCGATCGCGCGGCTCGACACGGGCGAGGTGCTGAGCTTCGAGGCGCTGGCGCGCATCCGCGAGCGCGACGGTCGCATCATCCCGGCCTATGAATTCCAGGAGGCTTTCGCCGACGCGCGCAATGCCGCCGAGGTGACGCGTATCATGTTGCGCGCGGTTGCCGTAGATATCCGCCTCTGGCTCGACGCGGGCATTGCGACCGGCCGCATCGCGGTCAATCTCGCGCCCGCTGATTTCGCGCATGGCCAGCTGGTCGCGGATGTGAAGTCGATCTTCGAGGAAGCCAACGCTCCGCTCGACCGTCTCACGCTCGAGATTACCGAGAGCGTCTATCTCGGCCGCCGCGACGTGATCGTGCAGCGGCAGATGGATGCCCTGCGCCTGTTGGGCGTGAAGCTCGCGCTCGACGATTTCGGCACGGGCTATGCCTCGCTCACCCACTTGCTGTTCACGCCGGTCGACACGCTAAAGATCGACAAGAGTTTCGTCGATCATCTCACCGAGGATGGGGAGGCGGGCGGCGCCGCGGTGATCAACGGCCTGATGCGTATTGCCGAGAAGCTCGGGATGGAGGTCGTAGCCGAGGGCGTGGAATCGGTCACCCAGCGCGAGCGCCTGGTGGCCTTGGGCTGCAAGCTCGGCCAGGGCCATCTCTTCGCCGAGGCACTGGACCGCGAGGCGGTTCAGCTCCTACTCCGGACCACGCCCACCTGCCTGCCTTCGACACCTTTGCCCAGCTCGCTGCGCGCGCGCCGCATGCGCCGCCGCGATCGACCGCACGCGGCCTAGTTTCAGGGTATGAAGCTCCGCCCGCCGACGGGTATGCACGACACGTCCCCGAAAAATTAACGCCCGATTAAGAAAATCCGGAACGCGCATGCCCACTGGCGCGTAGAGCCGCCCAATCGTGAAGTAAGCGTCTTGGGTGGAGTTGATTATGCGTGCTTTTCAAAGGGGTAAGGCGCTGCTTGGCGCGCTCGCTCTTGGGTTTGTCTGCGCCGCGGGCGCGCAGGCCCAGACCTACAATATCACCAGCGTCGGTTGGACCAGCAATCCCGGTTACGTGATCGGCCCGGTCGATTATCCCGGGCTTGGTGCGCATGGCGAAATGGAATCGCGTATCGGCCCGTCCGTGCTCAAGGGCACCGACAGTTCGGGCGGTGCGGTTTCGCTCAAGACCTGGTGCATCGACCTGGTCGATACGCTTCATGCTGATACGTTCACCGCGACCGACATCGCGCATTCGGGTTTCGACGCGACCAAGCTGAATGAGGTCGCGACCTTCCTCGAAAATGCGCAGCCGCTTGCGGTCGACAATACCAGCGCAGCCGCGGTCCAGCTCGGTATCTGGGAAATCCTGTATGAGGATAGCGGGACTTGGAACGCCGCGTCCGGCACCTTCAACTCGCCGCGCCTGCCTGCGGTGACCGGACTTGCCAACACCTGGCTCGCCGATCTCGCCGACAACGACTGGAAGGCCGATCCCAGCCTGCGGCTCGAGGTGCTCGTGCCCGGCGGCATCAATCAGGCTCAGGTCCGTCTGGTCGCCGCATCGCAAAGCATCGGCGCGGTGCCGGAGCCGGCAACCTGGGCGATGATGGTGGCAGGTTTCGGTCTGGCCGCCGCCGCCATGCGTCGGGGCAAGATCAGGGAGACGGAAGCGGCGGCCTGAATGGCCGCCGCCAACGTCAAATCGCCTTCTCGTAGATCCGGTAGGTTTTATTGATCTTTGACTCGATCGTCTCGGCGATCGAGTTCATCCCCTGATTGTCCTCCAGAATCCAGCCGATCTCGCCGCGCACGCCGCCATAATTGGCGACCGCCTCACGGCGGATATATTCGATCATCTGGAAGGCGAGCTGGCTCGCCATGCGGCTGGATTGCAGCTTCTTGACCACGCCCATCAGCGGCACGCGGATCGTGCGCGTCTTGGGCTTGCCGCTGAAGCCGCCGTTGAGGCGCCACAGCAATTTGATGAAGCCGAAGGGGAACAGTTCGCCATTCAGGTCGGCCTGCATTTCGTTCAGGTCGGGCCAGGCCATCATGAAAGCGACCGGCTCACCGTCATATTCGGCGACCATCACCAGCTCGTTGAAGATGATCGGCTTCATTTTCTTGCCCGCGAAGGCGATCTCGCTCTCGGTGAAGGGAACGAAGCCCCAATTGTCGCTCCAGGCATCGTTGAGGATGCTCAGGATGACCGCGGCCTCCTCGTTGAACTTCTTCTTGTTGACCTTGCGCACACGGATGCGGGGATTCTTCTCGCTCGCCGCGACGATGCGCTCGATCAGCGGCGGGAAGTTCTTGGTGATGTCCAGTTCCCAGGTGTGGAGATCCTTGACCTTCTTGTAACCCCAGCTCTCGACCCACGCCTCATACTTAGCGTCGTCATAGCCCATCATCACCGTCGGCGGATGGTCGTGGCCCTTGATCAGCAGGCCCGGCTCTTCCCAGATCGACATCGATATCGGGCCCATCGAGCGCGTCACGCCCTTCGACTTGAGCCAGCCCTCGGCCGCCGCGATCAGCGCGTCGCCAACGTCTTTGTCCTCGGCGTCGAGATAGCCCCAATTGCCCATGTCGCTGCCGCCGCCCTGCTCGGGCGGCATCGGTGTCCACATATGATCGATCGAGGCGGAGATGCGCCCGACCACCTTCCCGCCGCGCTCCGCCAGGAACAGCTGCGCGACCGCATGTTCGAAGAACGGATTCTTGCCGGGCGTTATCAGCCCCATCGCCTCGTCCTTGAGAGGCGGAATCCAGTTCGGATTGTCCTTGTAGAGCCGGAACGGGAGGTCGACGAAAGCCTTGCGGTCCGCCTTGGTTGATACCGGGCGGATCGTGATCCCGTTGGCCATAAAGAACTTAGCTCCGGATGCGGGTGGAAGGGTGGCCGGTGGCGACGCCGCCGGAAAGCTCGGCTACCCAAGGATACTTCTCGGCGACCTCGGGCGTATAACCCAGGTTGAATACCGTCGGGCTCTTCTTGCGGTCGCTCACCTTGGCATAGCTGGTGCCGAACAGGTCGTCCCATATGAAATTGGTGATGCCGAAATTGCCGGTCTCGTCGTGAAAATGATGCGCCATGTGGCGCTGCTTCATCTTCACCAGCTTCGGATGCTTGGGCGTGTAGGCCAAATGCTGGATGCAATGGCAGAATTCGTAGAAGCAGGTGGTGAGCAGGCCGGTCGCGAGGCCCGCCGCCGCACCGCCGATGCCGCCAAAGGCATAGCCGATCGGCGCGGTCGCGAGCGCGATCGTCGGCAGCGTCGTGTGGAGCGCACCGAACAAGATCTCCAGATGGTTGGGATTCTGGTGGTGATCGTAGTGGATCCGCTTCCAGGTCGCCGCAAGGAACGGCACCTTGAACATCCAGCGGCTGTGCAGCACCCAGCGGTGCAACGTGTACCAAACGAGCGGATAAAGCCCGATCGCCACCGCGACCGAAGCGACCGTCGCCAGCGCGCCCGCCGGACGCCAGAACCAGACGCCGATCGAGACCGCCGACAGCACCAGATAGGCGATCACCGCCGGATACTGGAAATAGGCGACCACGAGCTGCTTCAGGTTCATGCGATCGAGATGATGCTCCCGACGCCAGAAACTGGGCTTGACCGATACACTCGACACGCTTGGAAATCCTTCGGATGTTAGGGCCGATTTACTGCCTGCCCATGTAACGCGCAATGTGGCGCTTTCCGGGCGAAATAGCGCAGGCTTGGGGACTGCAAGCTGAACGGGAGTCTTTGGGAGGCCCAAGGCTCGACGGATATCGAGCCTCACAACAAAGACTCCTGGTGCGGCCAGGGTTCAGCGGCCGCTGGAACCGCACAACAAATTAGTGCGCCTGTGACGTATCCACGGCCTTCCGGGGTTTCGGCACCAGCCAGATCAGCACCGCTGACGCCAGCAGCAGGCTGGTCGCGATCAGGAACATATGGTCGAGCGAGACGACCAGGCTTTCCTGCGTCAGCAGGCTTTCAACCATCGCGCGTACCTGCGCCGGGCTGAAGCCGGACGATTCGAGTTGCTGGACTACCGCCGGACTCTGGTTGATCGAACCGACGAGCTGATCATGCACCCGGATCGCGCCATTGGCCCAGACCGTCGTCGCGATCGATGTACCGACCGCGCCCGACAAGGTACGCACGAAGCTGGACAGGCCCGCCGCCGATGCCGTCTCCTTGGGCAGCACCGATCCCAGCGACAGGATCGTCAGCGGCACGAAGAAGAAGGGCATGCCGAGCCCCTGGGCCAGATGCGGCAGCGCGAGGGTCCAATAATCGACGCCCGAGGTCCAGAAGGCACGGACGAAGATCGTCGCCGCCATCCATGTCATGCCGAACGAGACCAGGGCACGCGGGTCGAACCGGCCGGTCAGCTTGCCCACGATCAGCGAGAAGATCACCGCGAGGAAACCTTGCCAGGCGGTGACGAAGCCCGACCATTGCGCGGTATAGCCCATTGCGCCTTGCAGCCATTGCGGCGTCACCACCACGGCGGAGAAGAAAGTGCCGTAGGTCAGCGCCAGCGCGATCACCGCGGCGGAGAAGCCTCGATGCCGGAACACGCGCAGGTCGACCGCCGGATGCTCCTCGGTCAACTCCCAGATCACGAAGGCAAGGAAGAAGACGAATGCGATCACCGCCAGGCTGACGATGAACATATTGTGGAACCAGTCATGGTCGCGCCCGATGTCGAGCATGATCTGGAGCGCGCCGACCCAGATGACGAGCAGGGTCATCCCGACGACATCGATTCGCGCATTGGTCGTCTCGGTCTCGCAGCTGCGCACCATCAGATAGGAACCGATCACGCAGATCATCGCGATCGGGATGTTGATGAAGAAGATCCAGTGCCACGACCAATTATCGCTGATCGTGCCACCCAATACGGGGCCCGCGATCGGCGCGACGACCGTGGTCATCGCCCATAATCCCATTGCCGGTCCGCGTTTGGAGGGCGGGAAGACGCGCAGCAGCAGGGTTTGCGTCAGCGGCATGATCGGGCCGCCGCAAATCCCCTGACCGATCCGGGCCGAAACCAGGAAGCCAAGCGTCGGCGACATGCCGCACAGGATCGAGAAGAGGCAGAAGCCGGTCATCGCGATCAGGTAGGTCCTGACCGTGCCGAAGCGCGCCGCGAGCCATCCGGTCAGCGGGACGCAGATCGCCTCCGCCACCGAATAGGATGTGATCACCCACGTTCCCTGGTCGGGCGAGATGGCGAGGCTGCCGCCGATATGCGGCACCGACACGTTGGCGATCGACGTATCGAGCACCACCATGAAGTTGCTGAGCGCAAGCACCGCGCCCGCGATCCACATCCGGCTTCCCGACAGCGCGCAGCTGTCGGGCGCCTTGGGGGCGGCGGGTTTCGGCCCCGCCATAGCAGCGGTAGCCATCGGATCAGCTCCCTACGTCGATCGTCGCATCCATCGACAGGCCCACCCGCAGCGGATGCTCCTTGAGCTCTGCGGGGTCGAGCATGATGCGCACCGGCAGGCGCTGCACCACCTTGATCCAATTGCCCGTCGCATTTTGCGCGGGAATGATTGCGAAGGCCGATCCGGTACCGCCGGCCAGGCCGATCACGGTACCGTGATAGACCACGCTGCCGCCATAGATGTCGGCGGTGACGCGCGCCTTCTGGCCGACGCGGACCTTCTTGAGCTGGCCTTCCTTGTAGTTCGCATCGACATACATGTTGTTGAGCGGCACCACAGTCATGATCGCGGTGCCGGCGGCGATGCGCTGGCCGACCTGGACGTTGCGCTGCGCGATCACGCCGTCGAACGGCGCACGGATGATCGTGCGCGCCAGATCGAGCTTGGCGGTATCGAGCTTGGAGCGTGCCGCCGCGACGTCGGGATTGTCCTGCTCGCTGCCCTGCACCAATTCCTGGTTGGCGTTGTAGCTTTCGCTCGCCGCGACGCGGTTCGCTTTGGCCTGCGCGATCGCCGCCTTGGCGACCGCAAGCTGCGAATTGGCTGCCGCGAAACTGTTGGTCGCGGCGGTCAGTTCGTCGCCCGAGACCGCACCCGATTTGGCAAGGCTCTGGCGGCGGTTGAGGTCGACCTTGGCCTTGTCATAGGCCGCCTGTGCCGCGACCATTTCGGCCTGTGCGCGCGCGATATCGCTGTCGCGCGCACCGACCTGCGCCTGCAGCGCGCCGCCGGTGGCGCGCGTCTGGCGGAATTGGCGCTCGGCCTGGGCCAGGTCGGCCGAAGCTTTCTCGACCTCGATCTGCGCGTCGGACGGATCGAGCGTAACCAGGATGTCGCCCTTGTGCACGATCTGCGTGTTCGCGACGCGCACCGTCTGCACCGGCCCGGTCACCAGCGGCGTGATGACCGCCGTATCCGCGCCGACATAGGCGTTGTCGGTCGAGACGTGCCGCGCGCCGATCAGGAAATGATAGAGCGTCACGATCACCGCGACGCCCACCACCACGGAGGCGAGGATGGTCAGCCACTTCTTGCGCTGTTCGGCGGGCGTCGGGCCCGTCGCTTCGGCCTGGATCTGCTGGTTGGGATTATCGGCCATGGGGCTGCTCCTGGAAATCAAGCGCCGTTATAGCCGCCGGCGGCGGCATAGCCCCCGCCGAGTGCGCGGATCAGCGCGACATCCAGCGTGAAGGCCCGGGCGGAAAGGTCGGCATCGCGGCGGCGGGCGACGATCAGCGCCTGCTCCGCGGTGAGCACGTCGAGGTAATTGGACAGGCCGGCTTTGTAGCGCAACCGCGCCACATTATAGGCTTGCTGACTGTCGGCCAGACTGGCGCGTGCGTCGCCTGCCTGGCTGCCGAGCGCGTTGCGGCTCGCGACGGCGTTGGCCACGTCCTGCAGCGCCGCGATCAGCGTCTTGTCGTAATTGGCGACAGCCGCATCATAATCGGCGCGCGCGACCCGATAATCGCCCTGGCGCTTGCCGGTATCGAAGATCGGGAGGCTCAACGCCGGGCCGACACTGCCGTAGCTCGATCCCGACTTGAACACGTTGCTGAAGCCAAGGCCTTCCATGCCGACCAGGGCCGACAGGCTGACGTCGGGATAGAAAGCCGCCTTGGCGATCTTGATCCGCTCGGCCGCCGATTCGACGCGCGCACGCGCCGCGACCACATCGGGCCGGCGCCCGACCAGGTCGATCCCGGCCGACGGCGGCAGCGCCAGCGTGGAAAGCGCGCCCACCTTGGGCCGCGCGATCGCGATCCCGCGGTCAGGGCCCGCGCCGATCAAAGCGGCAAGCTGGTTGCGGGTCAGCGAAATCTGCTCGTCGATCTGGGAGAGGTCCGCGCGCGCGGCGGGGACAGCGGCCTCCGCCTGGTGGCGCTGGCCTTCATTGTCGAGCCCGCTCTTGACGCGGTTGCCGACCAAACCGGCCGTATCCTGCTGGATGCGCACGGCTTCCTCGGCCACGTCGCGCTCGGCATAAAGCCGGGCGAGATCGGCATAAGAGGCCGCGATCGCGGAGGCGAGCGTCAGCCGAGCCTCCGCCATCTCGACGCGCGCGGCGTCGCGGTCGCTGGTCGCCGCACGCAAGGCAGCGCGGTTTTTGCCCCACAGATCAAGGTCGAAACCGAACTTGAGATTGGCGACGCCATAATCCTTCCAGCCCTTGGGCACGAAGGCGGGGGGAATGCCGAAATTATAGCTTTGCTTGGTCTTGCCGCCGGTCGCTTCCGCGCCGACCGAGGGGCCGAGCGCCGCGCCGGCGCTTTCGGCCACGCCCTGCGCGCGCGCCAGGCGCGCGGCGGCCGAGGCGATATCGGGCGAGCCTGCCAGTCCTTCGTCGATCAATTGATTGAGCTGGGGATCGTTATAGGCGGTCCACCAGTTGTCACCCGGCCATTGCCCGCCTTGATTGGGCAGGCTTTGCACCGCGGCAAGACTCGCCGCGGAGCGCGGAACGGGCTTGTCGCCCAGATTGGGGGCGCACGCCGCCAGAGGCGCGAGCGCGCCGATTGCAAGCAGCGTTGCAAGCCGAGATGCCATGTGACCCCTTTTTCCGTACCGTACGGTTGCGTACGCGAATAAATGCTCCCGCTGCGGACTCTTGTCAACC
>Ga0209455_1000477_pt1 | contig 29930 bp, 28 predicted proteins | sample AraplaCol_mCL_r2_FD_184275 | JGI IMG/M metagenome (GOLD analysis project Ga0209455, IMG submission 184275) | Arabidopsis root microbial communities from North Carolina, USA - plate scrape CL_Col_mCL_r2 (SPAdes) (version 2) | ecosystem: Host-associated > Plants > Roots > Endosphere | place: USA... | reverse complement strand
CGGACACCGACCTGCTGTCCCAGGTGCGCAACGGCGGCGTGGAATTCTTCAACGAAGCCAGTTCGGTGCTGTCGACCCTGGTGCCGGTCGCCGGCATCGTCAATACCGGCTTTGCCTTCCCCGATTACGACCACGTATGGCAGGCGATGGACGGATCGCTGGGCAAGTATGTCCGTGCGCAAGTGGAGAAGGTCGGCCTGCTGACGATGTCCAAGCCCTGGGACAACGGTTTCCGCGAGATCACGACCTCGACCAGGCCGATCAAGACGCCGGAAGACCTGCATGGCATGAAGCTGCGCGTGCCGGCTTCGCCGATACTGTCGACGCTGTTCTCCGCCCTGGGCGCCAGCCCGACGCCCATCAACTTCAACGAGGTCTACTCCTCGCTGCAGACCAAGCTGGTCGAGGGCCAGGAGAATCCGCTGGCCATCATCAGCACGGCGCGGCTCTACGAAGTGCAGAAGTATTGCAGCCTGACCAACCATGTGTGGGATGCGTACTGGATCCTGGGCAACCGCAAGGCCGTCGACCGGCTGCCCGCAGACGTCAGGGAGATCGTGTTCCGCGAGTTCGAGAAATCCGCCGCCGACGAGCGCGCCGACATCGCGGCGCTCAGCAAATCGCTGGTCGAAGGGTTGAAGAAGAACGGCTTGCAGATCCTGGACGTGGACGCATCGCCGTTCAAGGCGGCGTTGGCCAAGACGGACTACTACAAGACGTGGCACGGCAAATTCGGCGACGAAGCCTGGAAGCTGCTGCAGGACCACGCCGGCTCCCTGGCCTGATCCGCGCTTGCGCGATTTTCCCTGCTATCGAACTCTCCGGCGATGGCGCTCGACATAGGCCTGGACATGTCCAATTTTCCATCGGCGAAGCTTGCCGACGCCATACGCTTTCTCTCCATCGACGCCATCGTTCGGGCGCAGGAGGGGCATCAGGGAGTGCCGCTGGGCATGGCGGAGATCGCCACCGCGCTCTATACGCGGCATCTGAAGTTTCTTGCCTCCGATCCGACCTGGCCGGACCGCGACCGCGTCGTGCTCTCCAACGGGCACGGCTCGATGCTGCTGTACTCGCTGCTGTGCCTGACCGGCTACGAGCGCATTTCCATCGAGGAGGTCAAGCGATTCCGCGAACTGGGCGCGCGCTGCGAAGGGCATCCGGAGATCGCGCCGGAGTGCGGCATCGAGGTGACGACCGGGCCATTGGGGCAGGGCATCGCCAACGCCCTGGGCATGGCCGTGGCCGAGGCCTATCTCAATGCCCGCTTCGGCGACGGCCTGGTCGATCACCGCACCTATGCCTTCGTCGGCGACGGTTGCCTGCAGGAAGGCGTGGGCCAGGAAATGATTTCCCTGGCGGGCCACCTGCGCCTGGGCAAATTGACACTGCTGTGGGACGACAACCGGATCACCGACGATGGCAGCACGGACTTGTCCATCAGCGAAGACGTCGCGCTGCGCTGCCGCGTCGCGGGCTGGCATGTGGTCGAGGTCGACGGGCACGATATCGAGGCGGTTTCGACGGCATTGGACGAGGCCAGAAAGGATCCGCGTCCTTCCTTCATCGCATGCCGCACAGTGATCGCGCGCGGCCTGGCCCGGCTGCAGGGGCAGCGCGGCGGGCACAGTGCGCGCCTGTACCCCGAAGATGCCGAAGCGGCGCGCAAGCAGCTGGACTGGCCGCATGCGCCCTTCGAAGTGCCCGAAGCCATCTTGCAGGCCTGGCGCGCCGCGGGCCGGCGCGGCGCGGCCGAACATGCGGCGTGGCGTGCCCGCCGCGAGGCGCTGCCCGCCGCGCAGCGCGCCGAGTTCGATCGCATTCTCGCGGGAGATCTGCCGGATGGGTGGCGCGACGTGCTGCTGGATTACAAGCGGCATGCCGCGCAAGCGGAGCAGGTCCCCAGCGGCATTCTGATTTCAGCCGAGATCAACGACCGCCTGACCGCCATCCTTCCCGAGCGCATGGTGGGTTGCGCCGACCTGGAAGCGCCCACGGGCCACAAGCGCCAGCTCGCCGCTTTCACGGCGCAGGATCGCAAGGGCGCCTATGTGCACTGCGGCGTGCGCGAGCACGTGATGGGCGCCATGGCCAACGGCATGGCCGCGCACGGCGGCATCCTGCCGTTGACCGTGACGTATCTCGCCTTTTCGGATTACGAGCGTCCGGCGATGCGGATGGCCGCCCTGATGAATCTGCCGGTCAAGTTCGTCTTCAGCCACGACTCGATCGGCATCGGCAGGAATGGCCCGACGCACCAGCCGGTGGAGATCCTGGCGTCCCTGCGCGCCATGCCCAATATGCTGGTGCTGCGCCCGGCGGACGCCGTCGAGGCGGCCGAATGCTGGGAAATCGCGCTGGAGAGCCGCAACGGCCCGGCGGCGCTGATCTTCGCGCGGCAGGCCTTGCCCATCGTCCGGCACGAGCACAAGGACGAGAACCTGTCGCGGCGCGGCGCCTATGTGCTGGCCGAGGCCGAGGCGGGTGCGCGGGTCGTGACCTTGCTCGCCACCGGATCCGAAGTGGCCATCGCGCTCGCGGCGCGCGTCCGGCTGCAGGCCGAGGGCATACCCACGGCCGTGGTTTCCATGCCCGGCTGGGAGCGCTTCGACGAGCAGGACCAGGCCTATCGGGCCGCCGTCCTGGGGGCTGGTACAGTACGAGTTGCCGTCGAAGCCGCCATGCGTTTCGGCTGGGATCGTTATCTGGGCGAACGCGGCGGCTTTATCGGCATGACCGGATTCGGCGCGTCGGGGCCTGCCGACGCGTTGTACGAACATTTCGGCATCACCCCCGCGGCCGTCGTCGCCGAGGCCAAACGCTTGCTGCAATCTCCCGCCTGATTCTCGCCATGTACAAGATCGTCTTCCTCGACCGCGCCACCATCGCGCCGCACATCCGCCTGCGTCCTCCGGCTTTCGCACATGAGCTGATCGAATACGAGCGCACGGCGCCGGACCAGGTCGCGCAGCGGATCCAGGACGCGGACATCGTCATCACCAACAAGGCGCCCGTCGGCGCGCAGGCTCTGGCGCAGGCGCCCCGCGTGCGCTTGATCGCGGTCGCCGCGACGGGCACGGACTGCGTCGACAAGGCGGCTTGCAAGGCCCGCGGCGTGGTGGTGTCGAACATTCAGGGCTATGCGGTCAACACCGTGCCCGAACATACCTTCGCGCTCATGTTCGCCTTGCGCCGAAGCATCGTGGCCTATCGCGAATCGGTGCTGGCGGGGCGTTGGCAGGAAGCCGCGCAGTTCTGCTTTTTCGACCACCCCATCCGCGACCTGGCGGGCTCGCGCCTGGGCATCATCGGCCGGGGCGTGCTGGGACAGCGCGTCGCCGAAATCGCCAGGGCATTCGGGATGATCCCGCAGTTCGCGGCCCGCAAAGACGCGGGTAGCGCGGGCGCCGGATACGTGCCGTGGGAAGAGATGCTCGCGACCAGCGACGTGATCACGCTGCACCTGCCGCTCACAGAACAGTCGCGCGGCCTGATCGCCATGCCCGAGTTCCGCAAGATGCAGCAGCGGCCGCTCATCATCAACACGGCGCGAGGCGGCCTGGTCGACGAGGCGGATCTGGTCCGCGCGCTCGAAGAGGGGCTCATCAGCGGCGCGGGCTTCGACGTCACGCAGGGCGAGCCGCCCGCGCTGGACAATCCGCTGATGCGGGCCGCGGCGCGGCCCAATCTGATCCTCACGCCGCACGTGGCATGGGCCTCGGACGAGGCCCAGCAGTCTCTTGCCGATCAGCTGATGGGCAATATCGAGAGCTTCGTGGCCGGCAAGCCGGTCAACGTCGTGGACGCGTACTGACGCGGCTTGGCGTTAACAGGCCCTAAACGGCGCGCACCGTGATGCCCGCGTCCTTGAGCGCCTTGCGGATGCCCTGGGCGAAGACGACGGCGTTGGGCTGATCGCCGTGGATGCACAGCGTGTCCGGCTTGACCGGGACGCGGGTGCCGTCGGCGGCGACGACGACTTGCTCCTGCACCATGCGCAGGATCTGCTCGACCGACTTGTTCACGTCGGTGATCATGGCGTCGGGCTGCGCGCGCGGGGTGAGCGAACCGTCGGGCTGGTAGCTGCGGTCGCCGAACACTTCGTTGGCCACGCGCAGGCCCAGGGCCTGCGCTTCCTGGATCATGGCGCTGCCGGCCAGGCCGTAGAGGATCAGGCTGCTGTCGATGTCGTGCACGGCCTGGGCGATGGCGCGGGCCAGCTTGGCGTCCTTGGCGGCCATGTTGTAGAAGGCGCCGTGCGCCTTCACGTGATGCAGCGCGCCGCCTTGCGAGCGCGCCACGCCGGCCACGGCGCCGACCTGGTACACGGTGATGTCGTAGGCTTCCTGCGGCGAGATGTGCATGTTGCGGCGGCCGAAGCCGGCCAGGTCCTGGAAGCCGGGGTGGGCGCCCAGCGCCACGTTCTGCTTGATCGCGGCGGCCACGGTCTTGCGCAGCGTGGACGGATCGCCGCCGTGAAAGCCGCAGGCGATGTTGGCCGAGCTGACGTAGCCGAGCACGGCCTCGTCGTCGCCCATTTTCCAGGCGCCGTAGCTTTCGCCCATGTCGCAGTTCAGGTCCAGAGTGGTTTGCGCTGCCATGTCCGTTCTCGTGTGTGAATGTCGATTAATCGTAGCGCCAAGCACCTGCTATGGCTGGGTCTGGGCAAGCAGTTGCGCGCGCAGGGGTTCCAGCGCTGCCGCCAGCCCCGCATAGGCCCGCTCGCGCGCCTGGTCCAGGCGCTGGGCTTCTTCCAGCGTGGTCAGGGTAAAGCGCAGGCTTTGCCCGGGCGCGTACTGCGCCAGCAAGGGCAGGTCGGCGCTGATGACCTGGACGATCTTGGAGTAGCCGCCGGTGGTCTGGCGGTCGGCCATGAGCACGATGGGCTGGCCGTCGGCGGGCACCTGCACGGAGCCGAAGCAGGCGGCCTCGGACAGCATCTGGATCTCGCTGCTTTGATGGATGTCGGGGCCGGCGAGGCGGTAGCCCATGCGGTCCGACGCGGGGCTGACGCGAAATTCGGTCTGCACGAATCGCTCTTGCGATTCGGCGTCGAAAAGATCCCAATGCGCGCCGGGCACCACGCGCAGCGCGGCGCGCGGCGCGCCGACCAGCGTGGCGGGCAGGTAGAGGCGCAGCGCCTGCGTCGCGGTATCGAGCGCGGCGAGGCTGTCGTCGTCGTTGCGCAGGGTCTTGCGCAGGCCGACGACGTCGCCCTTGATCAGGGCGCGGCCGTCCAGGCCGCCGAAGCCCCCGCGCAGATAGGTGCTTTCGCTGCCCATCACGGGCTCGATGGCGTAGCCGCCGTGCACGGCCAGGTAGGCGCGCGCGCCGCGTCCGGGCGCGGCGCGCGCGGGAAAGGCGAGCAGGTCGCCGGCGCGGGCCAGCTGCGGGCGCAGCATGGGCACGGCGGCGCCGTTCAAGGTGGCGCCCAGGTCCGCGCCCGCCAATGCGAAGCAGGCCGGCGCCTCGAAGCGCAGCACCGGTCCGACCAGGGTGATCTCCAGCGTGGCGCGGCTCGGCGAGTTGCCGACCAGCAGGCTGGCGAGCCGATGGGCGCGCTCGTCCATGGCGCCGTTCACGGGGACGCCCTGGTGCTGGTAGCCGGTGCGGCCCAGATCCTGGAAAGACGATTGCAGGCCGGGCTTGAGGACGGTGATGCTCATCAGCCGTTCCCTTTCATCTTGTCGAAGGCCTTGCGGCTCACGGCCTTGAAGTGCACGCGGTCGCCGGGCGCGAGCAGCACGGCGGGCGAGCGCTTGGGATCGAACAGCAGCAGCGGCGTGGCGCCGATGATGCTCCAGCCGCCGGGCAGCCCGCCGGGATAGATCACCGACTGCCGGTTGGCGACCGCCACCGAGCCGGCCGGGATGTTCAGGCGCGGCGTGTCGCGGCGCGGGATGGCGAGCTTTTCGTCGTGCCCGCCGATGTAGGCGAAGCCTGGCGCGAAGCCCAGCATGAAGACCATGCTGCCGGGCCGGGTGTGCAGGGCCACGACTTCGTCTTCGCCGATGCCGGCGCGCGCGGCCACTTCGGGCAGGTCGGGGCCGAGGTCGCCGCCGTAGCAGACGGGAATCTCGATGTCGCGGCCGGCCGCCTCGTCGATGACGATGCCGCCGTTGAAAAGCTCGGCGACGCGTTCGGCCATCTGCGCGTGGCCGGGGCCGTCGGCGCCGGGCCGGTAGTGCACCGCCACGGCGGTGAACGAAGGCACGATGTCGGTCACGCCGGGCAGGCCGGCATCGCGCAGCAGGCGGGCCGCGGCCAGGCAAGTCTTGCCGATGCGGATGTCGAGCGCGTCGCCGAAGCGGATCAGCAGGCAGCGGTCGCCCAGGGCCTCGATGCGCCAATCGGTTGCTGCGGGTGCGACGGAAGAGTCAGCGGCGCTCAATCGATGTTCTTCGATGCAGGAGGATCACTTGGCGAAAAGCGAATCCATGTTCTTGAAAGCCTTGAATTCTAGGGCATTGCCCGACGGATCGAGGAAGAACATGGTGGCCTGCTCGCCGACTTCGCCCTTGAAGCGGACGTAGGGCTCGATGACGAATTCGGTGCCGTCGTCGGTGAGCTTCCTGGCCATGGCTTCCCATTGCTCCATGGTCAGGACCACGCCGAAGTGGCGCACCGGCACGCCGTGGCCGTCGACCGCGTTCAGGGCGGCGACGCCGCAGGCTTCGGGCGACAGGTGGGCGACGACCTGGTGGCCGTAGAGGTTGAAGTCGATCCAGTCGGGCGAGCTGCGGCCCTCGGGGCAGCCCAGTTTGCGGCCGTAGAAGTCGCGGGCTTCTTCCAGGTCGCGGACGGGGAAGGCCAGGTGGAAAGGTTGGATGGCGGTGTGCGTGGCGGTCATGGCGTAAGGCTCCGGCGATTCATGAATTAAAGCAGTTGCGAAGTACCGTCAGTGTATGGATTGTTTTTTTGATTGGAAAACGATATTTTTTGAGTCTGACAATTAAAAAATTTGATCCATGCTGCGCGAATTCAAGACCTTCATCGCCGTGGCCCGGGGCGGCACGTTCACCGGCGCCGGGCGCCAGCTGGGGCTGACGCAGTCGGCCGTCAGCGCGCAGATACGCCGGCTCGAAGCGTGGCTGGGCGCCGAGCTGTTCGACCGCGGCGCCAAATCGGCCGAGCTCAACGCCCAGGGCCGCGAGCTGCTGCCCCAGGCCGAGGCCCTGGTCGCCATGGCCGAAGGCATGGTCGAGCAGGCGGCCGACCCGGCCGGCACGGGCCGGCTGAGCGGTCAATTGCGGGTCGGGGCCATTGCCTCGGCGCAACAGGACCTGTTGGCGCGCGCGTTGGTGGAATTCCGCGGCAGCTACCCTGGCGTGCGCGTGCGCGTGGTGCCGGGCGTGTCGCTCAATCTGCTGGGCCAGGTGGATGCCGGCGAGGTCGACCTGGCGGTGATGATTCGTCCGTCGTTCGCCCTGCCGTCCGAACTCCTCTGGCAGCCGCTGACGCGCGAGCCCATGGTGCTGGCGGTGCCGCGCAACGCGCCGCGCCTTGCATGGCGCGAGCTGCTGGCCGGCCAACCCTTCATCCGCTACGACCGCTCGTCTTTCGGCGGCCGGCTGGTGGACGGCTTTCTCAAGAAGCAGCGCATCGCCGTGCGCGAGGCGATCGAGCTGGACGAGATCGACGCCATCGCCACGCTGGTGCGGCAGGGCCTGGGCGTGGCGCTGATGCCGCGCACGCGGCAACTGGATACGCGCGGCCTGCGCCTGATCGAGCTCGACGAGCCCGGCTTCCATCGCGAGATCGGCATCGTGGCGCGCCGCCCGCTGGAGCGCGCGCCTTTGGCCGCGGCCCTGGCGCGCTGCCTGGCCGACGCGGGAGACATACCGGCATCCGCTTGATGGCGGCAGGGCTTCGTTGCAACATCGCTCACCATGAACCTTTTCGCTTTCAAGCTGATCATCACGCCGCTGCTCCTGCTCGCGGCCAGCCTGGCGGTACGCCGCTGGGGCGAAACGATAGGCGGCCTCATCGTGGGGCTGCCGCTCACCTCGGGCCCGGTTTCCGTTTTCCTGGCGCTGGAATACGGCTCCGGATTTGCCGTGCGGGCGACTTCGGGGTCGCTGGCGGCCACCGCCGCGCAAGCCGCTTTCTGTCTCGTCTATTGCGGCATGGCGACCTTCGGTTGGCCCGCTGCGCTCGCGGGGGCGAGCGTGGCGTTCGCCGGCACGGCGGCCCTGCTGCAGGAAAGCGGCCTGGCGCAGGGCGTGCTCTTTCTCATCGCCCTGTTGTCGCTGGCGCTCACGCTGTATGCGACCCCCAGCTCGGCGGCGCAGGGAAACAGGCTGCGGCCGCCCTGGTGGGACTTGCCCGTGCGCATGGTGCTCGTCACCGGGCTCGTCCTGGGCGTGACGCTGATCGCGCCGCATATCGGCCCGGGGGCCAGCGGGGTAGTCGCGTCTTTTCCGCTGATGGCCACGATCCTGGGCGTGTTCGCCCATCGCCTCGCCGGGCCGCATGCCGCGCGGCAGGTGATGCGCGGACTGGCGGCGGGTCTGTTCGGTTTCGCGGCTTTTTTCTACGTGGTCAGCCTGATGCTGGCACGATACGGTCTTTTCGCCGCTTACGGCAGCGCCGCTGCCTGCGCGATCGCCTTGCAGGTGTTCGCCTTGAGCCAGATGCGCCGGCGCGGCGGCAAAAAGGCCGCCGCGCCTAAAGAACCCCGACCCTAGCCCGCCTGGAAGAGCGGAGAATCAGGCCGCCGCGCGCAGGGCCTTGGCCGCCGCGACCATATTGGTCAGCGCGGGGATCACTTCGGCCCACTGGCGCGTCTTCAGGCCGCAGTCCGGATTGACCCACAAGCGCTCGGCCGGGACGCGCTCGGCCGCCTTCTTCATCAGCTGCACGATGTGCTCCCGCGTCGGAATGTTGGGCGAGTGGATGTCGTACACGCCGGGCCCGATCTCGTTCGGATAGTTGAAGTCGTCGAAGGCATCGAGCAGCTCCATGTCCGAGCGCGAGGTCTCGATCGTGATGACGTCGGCGTCCATGTCGGCGATGGACGCGATGATGTCGTTGAACTCCGAATAGCACATGTGGGTGTGGATCTGCGTTTCGTCTTCCACTCCATTGGCGGTGATGCGGAACGATTCGACCGCCCAGTCCAGGTAGTCCTGCCATTGCGATTTGCGCAGCGGCAGGCCTTCGCGCAGCGCGGCCTCGTCGATCTGGATGACGCGCACGCCGGCCTTTTCCAGGTCCAGCACTTCGTCGCGGATGGCCAGGGCCAGCTGCTTGCACGAGGCCGAGCGCGGCTGGTCGTCGCGCACGAAGGACCAGTTCAGGATGGTGACCGGGCCGGTCAGCATGCCCTTCATGGGCTTGGCGGTCAGCGATTGCGCGTAGGCGATCCAGTCCACCGTCATGGCCTTGGGGCGGCTGATGTCGCCGAACAGGATGGGCGGCTTCACGCAGCGCGAACCGTAGGACTGCACCCAGCCGAACTGGCTGAAGGCATAGCCCTGCAGCTGTTCGCCGAAGTATTCGACCATGTCGTTGCGCTCGGCTTCGCCGTGCACCAGCACGTCCAGTTCCAGCGCTTCCTGCTCGCGCACGCTGCGCGAGATTTCGGCTTGCATCGCGGCCTTGTAGCCCGCATCGTCCAGGCGCCCGGCCTTGTATTCGCTGCGAGCGTGGCGGATTTCGGCGGTCTGCGGAAAGGAGCCGATGGTGGTGGTCGGGTAGGCCGGCAGCTTGAGCAGGGCGGCCTGCTTGGCGGCGCGCAGCGCGTAGGCGTTCTTGCGCTGGCCGAGCTGGGCGTCGATCCCGGCGACGGCGGCTTGCACGGCCGGGTCGTTGACGCGCGGCGACGTGCGGCGCGCGGTCAGCGCGGCCAGGTTCTCGGCCAGCTCGGCCTTCACCGCGTCGCGGCCTTCGCGCAAGGCCCGGCCCAGGATGCGCAGCTCGTCCAGCTTCTGCAGCGCATAGGCCAGCCACGACTTGATCTCGGCATCCATCTTCTCTTCGCTGCGCAGGTCCACGGGAACGTGCAGCAGCGAGCACGAAGGCGCGAGCCACAGGCGATCGCCCAGGCGCTGGGCCAGCGGCTCGATCCAATCGAGCGCGGCGGTCAGGTCGGTCTTCCAGATGTTGCGGCCGTTGATGACGCCCAGCGACAGCACCTTGTGCTCGGACAGCATGTTGACCAGCGGCAGCACGTCGTCGCGGCCGTTGAGGGCGTCGATGTGCAGGCCGGCCACCGGCAGGTTCGCGGCCAGGTAGCGGTTTTCCTGGAGCTGGCCGAAGTAGGTGGCCAGGAGGATCTTGACGCGGCAGGCCTTCAGGTGGTGATAGGCCAGGTTGAAGGCGTGCTCCCACGCGTCGTCCAGTTCGGTGACCAGCAGGGGCTCGTCGATCTGCACCCACTCCACGCCTTGCGCGGCGAGGGTGTCGAGCAGTTCGCCGTAGACGGGCAGCAGCCTGGGCAGCAGGGCCAGCCTGCCGGATTCATCCTTGGCCTTGCCCAGGGCAAGGTAAGTGACGGGACCGACGATGACGGGCTTGGCCTGAGTGCCGTTGGCGCGGGCCTCGGCCAGTTGCTGCAGCAGGCGCGAGGCGTCGAGCTTGAACTCGGTGGCGGCGGTGAATTCCGGGACGATGTAGTGGTAGTTGGTGTCGAACCACTTGGTCATTTCGCCGGCAGCGATGCCGCCGCAGCACGCGGCGTGTTCCTCGTTGTCCTGGGCCGAACGGCCGCGCGCCACGCGGAAATAGTTGTCCAGCGCATCGCCGTGAAAGTGCCGGGCGCGCGCGGGCAGGTTGCCCAGGGTGAAGCTCATGTCGAGCATCTGGTCGTAGAAGGCGAAGTCGCCCACGGGCACGAGGTCCAGGCCGGCCTGGTCGTTCCAGTGGCGCTTGCGCAGCTGCGCGCCCAGCTGCTTCAAGGCGTCGCGCGAGGATTCGCCTTTCCAGTAGGACTCCAGCGCGAACTTCAGTTCGCGCTGGGCGCCGATGCGGGGAAAGCCGAGGTTGTGTAGGGTGGTCATGAAAATGCCTTTGCTGCCTGCTGATATGGTGAAGTGCCGACAGGCATCTTAGGTAGAGCAAACCATGAAGTAAAATGGTAAAAATTCAATATTCAATGAATTTCGCTCACACATCATGCTCGAACGCATCCACCTGGCCATCATCCAGGAAGTCGAAAAGCAAGGTTCGCTGACTGCCGCCGCGGGGGCGCTGTTCCTCACGCAATCGGCGTTGAGCCACAGCATGAAAAAGCTCGAACAGCAGCTGGGCACCGATGTCTGGCTGCGCGAAGGGCGCAGCCTGCGGCTGACGCAGGCCGGGCAATACCTGCTGGCCGTGGCCGACCGCGTTCTGCCGCAGCTGACCCTGGCCGAAGACCGGCTGCGCCAGTTCGCGCAAGGCGAGCGCGGCGCCCTGCGCATCGGCATGGAGTGCCATCCCTGCTATCAATGGCTGCTGAAAATCGTCTCGCCTTATCTGAAGGCGTGGCCGGACGTGGACGTGGACGTGAAGCAGAAGTTCCAGTTCGGCGGCATCGGCGCGCTGTTCGGCTACGAAATCGACCTGCTGGTCACGCCGGACCCGCTCTTCAAGCCCGGCCTGGCCTTCGAGCCGGTGTTCGATTACGAGCAGGTGCTCGTGGTCGCCGGCGACCACGAGCTGGCCAAGGCCAGGCACGTCGAGCCCAGGCAGCTCGATCGCGAAGTGCTCATCACCTATCCGGTGCCGATCGACCGGCTCGACATCTACAACCTGTTCCTGTCGCCGGCGGGCGTGGCGCCCAGGCGCCACAAGCCCATCGAAGACACCGACATCATGATGCAGATGGTCGCCAGCGGCCGCGGCGTGGCGGCCTTGCCGCGCTGGCTGGTGCGGGAATATGCCGGCAGGATGCCGGTCGTGCCGGTGAAGCTGGGGCCCAAGGGCATCGCCAAGCAGATCTTTCTTGGGGCGCGGGAAGCCGACACCGGAGTCGACTATCTGCGCGCCTTCATCGACCTGGCGCGCAGTCAGCCCTGAGCGCGGCTGACCCGTTCCGCGGGGAAGTTCAGCGAGAACGTGCTGCCCTTGCCGGGCTCGCTCTCGATGCCCAGCCCGGCGTCGTGGCGCATGGCCACGTGCTTGGTGATGGCCAGGCCCAGGCCGGTGCCGCCCACGGCGCGCGAGCGGCCGCGGTCGACGCGGTAGAAGCGCTCGGTCAGGCGCGGAATGTGGCGCGCCGCGATGCCGATGCCGGTGTCCCGCACGCGGTAATGGGCCGCGCCTTCTTCATCGGCTTCCCAGTGCACGGTGATCTGCCCGCCGTCGGGCGTATAGCGCACGGCGTTGGTCAGCAGGTTGGAGACGGCCGAGGTCAGTTCGCCGGCGCTGCCCAGCAGGTCCAGGCCTTCGTCGATGTGCCACTCGAAAGCGTGCCGGCCGTTCGATAGCGCTTCGGCCTGCTGCCGCGCGCGCTGCAGCAGCTCGCTCATATTGACGACGGACGGCCCCGCGCCGGGCGAGGATTCGAGCGTGGACAGCGTCAGCAGGTCTTCGACGATGGCCTGCATGCGCTGGGCTTGCTCGTACATCATGCTGATGTATTGCTCGCGCTGCTCGAGCGGCATGGCGTTTTGCGGCATGTCGCGCAGGGTTTCCAGGAAGCCGGTCAGCACCGTGAGCGGCGTGCGCAGCTCGTGCGAGACATTGGCCACGAAATCGCGCCGGGTGGTTTCCAGCTTCTCGATCTGCGTGACGTCGCGCGAGATCAGCAGGTGCTGGTTCTGTCCGTAGCGGGTCAGCTGCAGCATCATCACGCGCTCCTGGCCGCTGTTGGACAGGCGCACCAGGATGGGCTCGGGCCACTCGCCGCTTTGCGCGTAGGCCACGAAATCCGGCACGCGCACCAGGTTCAGCAGCTTGCTGCCGCGGTCATAGGGCAGGCGCAGGCCCAGATGGCGCATGGCCATGCGGTTGCACCAGTCGATCTGGAATTCGTCGTTGAGCGTGACCACGCCGTCGGGCAGGGCCTGCGCGCCGGCCACCATGTTTTGCAGCGCGTCGTGGCTTTCGTGCAGAACGCGCGATTGCATGCGCAGGTAGCGGTAGAGCGGGGCCAGCACGTCGTCCCAGGCGCCCACGTCGGCGGGCGGCGCGGTGCTGGGGTCTTGCGCCCAGCGCGCCACGCGCGCCAGGCTGCGGCCGCGCCCGATGAGCATGGCGAAGAACGCCAGGCACGGTATCGACCAGCCGATCGCGGGCGTGAACACGCTGCCCGCAAGCAAGCCCAGGGTGGCCCAAAGGGCGCACCAGAGCAGGGTACGCAGCCAGAACATCCTGCAAGTCTAGCGCGCGGCGACCTGGGCGGTGAACCGATAGCCACTGCCGCGGACGGTTTCCACGTGGTCGTCATGGCCGCTCGGTTCGAGCGCCTTGCGCAGGCGGCGGATGTGCACGTCCACCGTGCGTTCTTCGACGAAGACGTGATCGCCCCACACCTGGTCCAGCAGCTGGGCGCGCGAGAACACGCGCTCGGGGTGGGTCATGAAAAAGTGCAGCAGGCGGAATTCGGTCGGCCCGATGGCCAGCGACTGCGCGCCGCCCGACAGGCGGTGCGTGGCGGGATCGAGCTTCAGGCCGGCCACGTCGATGATGTCGTCGGTGAGCTGGGGCGCGCGGCGGCGCAGGACGGCCTTGATGCGCGCGACCAGTTCCTTGGGCGAGAAGGGCTTGGTGATGTAGTCGTCGGCGCCGGCTTCCAGGCCTTCCACCTTGTCTTGTTCGGAGCCCTTGGCGGTGAGCATGATGACGGGCACCGTGCGGGTGCGTTCGTCTTCGCGCAGGGAGCGCGCCAGGGACAGGCCCGAGGCGCCGGGCAGCATCCAGTCGAGCAGGATCAGGTCGGGCAGTTCGGCGCGGATCAGCGTCTGGGCCTGTTCGGCGTCGAAGGCCCGCAGCACTTTGTGCCCGGCGAACGACAGGTTGACGGCGATCAGTTCCTGGATGGCGGGTTCGTCTTCGACAACGAGTATGGTGCTGGACATGGGATAGTGGTCGGACAAAAGGCGCCGGCCGGCGCGAGCGTTGCCATAGTATGGCTGCAATATTTCAGGTATGTGACGAAATCACAATCCCCGCCGAGAGGTCGCTGCGCCGGGGGCGTTAAACTGGTTCCCATGGAGATGGCATTCCTCCAGTAAGCGCCACGTTCGTGGCTGATGATGCCTACATACCGGCCGGACGGCCGCGTGTAGGAGCGCGTGTCCGGAAAAAAGCAACCAACATTCCTGGACAGTGCAATGTGGAAACCCATACTCGCCATTTCTATCGGCTCCATCGCCGGCGGGCTTTCCCGCTGGTGGCTCGGCATCAAGCTCAACGCGGTATTTCCCGACCTGCCGCCCGGCACGCTCGCGGCGAACGTGATCGCGGGTTACATCATCGGCGCCGCGGTCGGCGTCTTTACGCAGTTTCCGGGCCTGGCGCCCGAGTGGCGGCTGCTCGTTATCACGGGGTTCTGCGGCGGGCTGTCGACGTTCTCCACGTTTTCGGCGGAAGTGGTCGCGCTGATACAGCGCGGGCAGCTGGCCTGGGCCGCGGGGGAAATCTCGATCCACGTGGTCGGCTCGCTGGCGGCGACGCTGGCAGGGATCGCGTCGGTGCAATGGCTCAAATCGTCATGAAGGAGCGAAGAATGACCGGATACATGCTCACGTTTTTCACTCAGCAAGACCGGCGCCACCGCGGCGCGCCGCTGGCGGACTGGCTCGTCAGGCTGGCCGCGGAGCTGGGCCTGGGCGGCGCGACGCTGATACCCGCCGGCGAAGGCGTGGGGCACGGGCATCACCTGCATTCCGCCCGCTTTTTCGAATTGGCCGACCAGCCCGTCTCGGTGGTCATGGCGGTCACGCCCGAGGAGTGCGACCGTTTGTTCGCCCGGCTGCAAGCCGAGGGGGTGCAGATCTTCTACGTCAAGAGCGCGGTCGAATTCGGCAAGCTGGGCGGCGCGTAGGCGGGCGAGGGCCGCGATCGGCTACCATTCATGTATCGCCAGGACATCGCCATGCAAAACTCCCCATCCCCGTCCAAAGACACCGGACCGGAAAGCACGCACTTCGGGTTCCAGACCGTCCCCGAAACCGAAAAAGCCCGCAAAGTCGCCGAAGTCTTCCATTCGGTGGCCGCCAGCTACGACGTCATGAACGACCTGATGTCGGGCGGGCTGCACCGCATCTGGAAGGCCTTCACCATCAGCCGCGCCGCGATCCGGCCGGGCATGCGGGTGCTGGACATCGCCAGCGGCACGGGCGACCTGGCCAAGGCCTTCGCCAAGCGCGCCGGCAGCACGGGCGAAGTCTGGATGACCGACATCAACGACTCCATGCTGCGCGTGGGCCGCGACCGCCTGATGGACGCCGGCATGGTGCTGCCCACGACGGTGTGCGACGCCGAGCGCCTGCCGTTTCCCGACGGTTATTTCGACCGCGTGAGCGTGGCCTTCGGCCTGCGCAACATGACCCACAAAGACCGCGCGCTGGCCGAGATGGCGCGCGTGCTCAAGCCCGGCGGCAAGCTGCTGGTGCTGGAATTTTCCCGCGTGGCCAAGCCGCTGGCGCCGGTCTACGACTGGTATTCCTTCAATGTGCTGCCGCTGATGGGCAAGCTGGTGGCCAAGGACGAGGCCAGCTACCGCTACCTGGCCGAATCGATCCGCATGCACCCCGACCAGGAAACCCTGGCCGGCATGATGCGCGATGCCGGCCTGGACCGCGTGCAGTTCTTCAACCTGACTGCCGGCGTGGCCGCGCTGCACGAAGGCGTGAAGCTGGGCTGATCGCGGCGCGAGAAGGGCCCCCACGCCGCGCCTTCGGCTTGCTGTCCACCCCAAGGGGGCGCTTTTTGCCTCGGGGCGGCCCGGCGGCAAAAAATCCGCATGAAAAAACGGCGCCTGGGCCGCGAAGCCCAGGCGCCGTTTGCATTGCACGCGCCGCGCGATCAGCGCTTGACGCGGATGAAGGCCAGGATCAGCACCGCGGCGCCCAGCTCCAGGATGCCGACGAAGTACAGGCCGGCCGACAGCTTGCCGGTGGTGTCCTTGAGCCAGCCGATCGTATAAGGGGCGACGAAGCCGGCCAGGTTGCCGACGGAATTGATGAGGGCGATGCCGCCGGCGGCGGCCGTGCCCGTCAGGAAGGCCGAGGGCAGGGCCCAGAACACCGGGAAGGCGGCCAGGATGCCGATGGCGGCGATGGTGAGCGCGATCAAGGCCATGTAGGGCTGGTCGAGCAGATAGCCGGTGCCGATCAGGCCCACCGTGGCGACGATGCTGGCGACGACGCAGTGCATGCGGCGCTCGCCGGTGCGGTCCGAGTGGGCGCCCGCCCACACCATGGCGATGGTGCCGGCGATGAAAGGAATGGCCGCGACCAGGCCGATCGTGAGGTTGCCCTGCACGCCCAGGGCCTTGATGATGGACGGCGTCCAGAAAGCGATGGTGGCGTTGCCGGCGACGATGCAGAAGTAGATGGCGGCGCACAGCCACACGCGGGCGTTGAAGGCATCCTTCAGCGAGCTGTGCTTGGCCGGGTCGGCGGCGTCCTTGGCGATTTCCGATTGGACGATGGATCGCTCGGAGTCGGTCAGCCACTTGGCGTCGTCGGGCTTCTTGGGCAGGTAGGCCAGCACGACGAAACCGGCGATGACCGAAGGCAGGCCTTCGAAGAGGAACAGCCATTCCCAGTTGGCCAGGCCGCCCAGGCCGGCGGTCGCCTTCATGATCAGGCCGGCGATCGGGTTGCCGATGATGCCGGCGATGGCGAACGAGGTCATGAACAGGCCGTTGATGCGCGCGCGGCGGGCAGACGGGAACCAGTAGGTCAGGTACAGCACCACGCCGGGGAAGAAGCCGGCTTCGAATGCGCCCAGCAGGAAGCGCAGGATGTAGAACGAGGTGGCGGTGTGCACGAAGATCATCGCCATCGAGGTCAGGCCCCAGAGGATGGTGATCCGCGCCAGGGTGGCCCGGGCCCCGATTTTTTCGAGCAGCAGGTTGCTGGGCACTTCGAACAGGAAGTAGCCGATGAAGAAGATCCCCGCGCCCAGGCCGTAGACGGCTTCGCTGAAGTGCAGGTCCTGCAGCATCTGCAGCTTGGCGAAGCCGATGTTGACGCGGTCTATCCAGGCCAGGATGAACAGGACGACCAGGAAGGGGATGAGCCGCACCGTGATCTTGCGGTAGGTGGCCTCGATCTCGGATTGGAGCGCCGGCGCGGAGCCGGGAGTCAATGTATTGAAAGGGGTGGACATGTTGGGGTGGGGGTCGGGAAGATATGCCCCGTGGGGCGCTGCCGGATCAGCCCGCGGCAGCGGCGGGCGGAAACGGAAGGATCAGTACTGCGCCTGGATGGCCGCGGAAATCTGCAGCACGCGGGCGTCCTGGTCGTGCAGGCCGCACACGGACAGGCCGAATCCCGGCTCGCCCGCGGGCAGCGACGTCGCGCAGCCGTCCAGGAAATTGATGACGTTGGTGTTGCGCAGGACCATGCCGTTGGCGGCGAAGAAAGCGTCGTCGTTTCTTTCTATCGATTCCACCAGCGGCGGCTTGATGGCCACGGTCGGCATCAGCCAGGCGTCGGCATTGCGCAGGCGTTCGGCGGCCGCCGCCTGCACGCGCTTGCGGGCCGCCATGATCTCGATGTAGTCGGTCGCGCTTTGCTCGGCGCCGCGGCGGATGCGCTGCGCGACGCGGTGGTCGTAGCACGTGCCCTGGGCTTGCAGCAATTTGCGGTGCCAGGTCCAGGCCTCGGCCGCCGTCAGGCCGCCGCCGGCGTTGATCCGCGGGATCTCGCGCAGCTCGGGGAAGTCGAAGGGCACGATGTTCGCGCCGGCCTGCGACAGCTTTTGCAGCGCGGCTTCGAAGGCGCGCGCCACGTCGGCGTCCAGGCCGTCGCAGACGAAATCGCGGGTCACGTACAGGCGCAGGCCGCGGATGTCGGCGGGCCGCGCGTCCAGCGACTCGCCGCTGATCGCAGCGTCGAAGGCCGCGCAGCAGGCGACGGACACGGCCAGCGGGCCGATGGAATCGAGCGAGCTCGACAGCGGCAGGGCGCCGGCCAGCGGCACGCGATGGGCGGTGGGCTTGAAGCCGGTGAGGCCGCAGAAGGCCGAGGGGATGCGGATGGAGCCGCCGGTGTCGGTGCCGATCGCGGCGGCGGCCATGCCCAGCGCCACGCTGACCGCGGCGCCCGAGCTCGATCCGCCGGACACGCGGGCCTCGTCGTACGGCGCGCGCGGCGTGCCGTAGTGCGGGTTCAGGCCCAGGCCCGAGAATGCGAACTCGCTCATGTTGGTGCGGCCCAGCAGGACGGCGCCTGCCTGGCGCAGGCGCGCCACCACGACAGCGTCCTCGGTCGCGGGCGGGGCGTTGTTGAGCGCGATCGAACCCGCCTTGGTGACCTGGCCCTGGATGTCGAACAGGTCTTTGACGGAGACCGGCAGCCCGGCCAGCACGCTGGGCGCGTAGCCGGCCTGGCGGGCCTGGTCGCTGGCGCGCGCGGCCTGCAGGGCCGATTCGGCGTCGACGTCCATATAGGCCGCGCCGCCGCGGGCGCGGTAGCTTTCGATGCGGGCCAGGGCGTCTTCGACCAGCTTGACGCTGGTGGTCTTGCCCGCGGCCAGCGCCGCGGCGAGTTCGTGCAGAGTCTTCATGTGAGTGTTGTCCGTTGCTTACTCGTCGACGGGAAGGGCGCGCACGGTGTAGGCGTGGCGCAGGCTGCGGTTCAAGCGGGGATCGTGCAGTTCGAGCTCGAAGGCTTCGCCGTAGCCGAGCTCGCCTTTGACGGGCTGGGTGCCGCAATACATGGCCGTGCCCACGGGCAGGGCGTCGGCACGGGCGTAGTTGCGCATCAGCTCGCGCGGATCGCGCAGGCTGGTCATGGGGCCTTCCTGGTAGAGCTCGCGCTTGCCGCCGCGCGTGCGCCAGCTGCGGGCGATGAGCTCGTCCCAATGGCCGGCGACATCGTCGAAACGCCAGAGCTCGGCGCTGACGGGCTTGGCGCACATCTGCTTGGACACCGTGACGTCGTAGGCCTCGGCCTTGCGGTCGGTGTGGTCCGAGCCTATGCCGACCATCAGGCCGACGGGCGAGGACAGCAGCACGGCCTCGACCTCGCCGGACGAATCGGCGCGCGGGACTTCGATTTCGGCGGCCGTGGTGAGCAGCGCGGCGGCCAGCGGGTAGTAGCAGGGCACCTGCTTGGGCGGCTGCACGCCCAGGGCCTTGAGTTCGTCGATGTGGTGCTGCACGGCGGCGGCATCGCGCCCGGCCCAGCCGGCGATGACCAGGTGGTCGACGGAGAAGGCGATGTCGCCGGCGCCGGCGAGTTTGAAATGCAAGAAGGCCATGATTGTTCGACTCTGCGGTGGCGGGAAGAAGGCTCAGATGGAGCGGATGATGGTTTTGCGAAATTCGTCGATGTGGTGATGCACGATTTCGCGCACCAGGGCTTCGTCGCGGCGTTCCAGCGCTTCGATGATGGAGAGGTGGTCGTCCAGCACGTTCTGCATGTGCGCCGGGTCGGACAGCGACATGAACCAGAAGCGCGCCTGCTTTTCGTGCAGGCCGCGCAGCAGGTCGGCCAGCACGCGATTGCGCGCCGCGGCCGAGATGGCGCCGTGGAATTTGAGATCCACTGTCATCAGGTTGGGGATGTCGCGCTTGGCGATGAGGTCGGCCGTGGGCGCGACGATGGCCCGCATGGCCTGGAAGTCGGGCTCCGTGGCGCGCTGGGCGGCCAGCGTCACGCACAGCGCCTCATTGGTGGCGCGCACTTCGATGGTGTCGAGCACGTCGTTGAGCGACAGGGGCGAGACCAGCACGCCCTTGCGCGGCAGGATGGAGACGAGCCCTTCGACTTCGAGCCGGTGCAGGGCCTGATGCACCGGCGTGCGGCCCAGGCCGAGGGCGGCGCCGATCTGGGCTTCGTTCAAGGCTTCGCCAGGCCGGAATTCGCAGTGGATGATGCGCCGCTTGATCTCCGCGTAGGCCTGCTCGCGCATTGCGGCGCCGGAACCGGTGGGGCGTGGGCTGGAGCGGGAAGGCAAGGCGACGACGTTCATATGGGACCGGCTTCTGATAAGCCTCTAATGTTATTGTGATATATCAGACAGAAAAATAATGGAAAACCCTTAAATGGCCGATGGGTCGAGGCCAAATCCGCCGCGAACGCCCGGCAGATGAAATCGGGCGGATGAACCCGGTAAACTTCGGGGTCGCACTTGCCCGGCGCTCGCCGCGGCCGCCCTCTCCGAATTCCATGCTGCCCTTGCCCCCGTTCGCGTCTTTCCTGCCACCCGTGTCCCGCTTCGCCGCCGGCGCGCTCAATGCGCTGCTGGGCCGCGAACCCTGGGCCGGCGAGCGCCTGGCGCGCCACGCGGGCAAGACGGTGCGCTTTGCCTGGGGGCGGCAGCGCCTGTCCCTGACCATAGACAGCGACGGCAAGGTGGCGCCGGCCGACGAGGCCATCGTGCCCGACGTGACCCTGACCCTGCAGTCCGACAAATTCAGCCTGGCGGGCCTGCCCGCCGGCGGCATGCCCGATTTCGCCGAGGTGACGCACATCTCGGGCGATGCCGGCCTGGCCCAGGTGGTGGGCGACCTGGCGCGCGACCTGCGCTGGGATCCGGAAGACGACCTGGCCCGCGTGGTGGGCGACATTCCGGCGTCGCGCCTGGTGTCCGGCGCGCGCGCCGCGGCGTCCGGCGTGCGCGACGTGGGCGGCCGCCTGGCGGCCAACGTGGCCGAATACCTGGCCGAAGAAACGCCCACCCTGGCCGGCAAGCCGGTCCTGGCGCAGCACGTCCTGGACGTGGCGCGGCTGCAGGTCGATGCCGATGCGCTGGAGCAGCGCGTCGGCGCCCTGGCCGCCCGCCTGGCCCGCCTGGAAAGGAGCGCCCGATGCTGACCCTGCCGCGGCTGCTGCGCATTCTTTTCGTCGCCCTGCGTTTCGGCCTGGACGATCTGGTCCTGTCCAGCATCGACCATCCGCTGGCGCGCCGCATGCTGCACGTGCTGCGGCTGGGCCGCAAGCCGCGCGGTCCGCGCGGCCAGCGCCTGCGCCAGGCCCTCGAATCGCTGGGTCCCATCTTCGTCAAGTTCGGCCAGGTGCTGTCCACCCGCCGCGACCTGATCCCGGCCGACATCGCCGACGAGCTTTCGCTGCTGCAGGACCGCGTGCCGCCGTTCCCGTCGGCACAGGCGGCCAAGCTCGTCGAGGCGGCGCTGGGCAAGCCGCCGCAGGAACTGTTCGCGCAGTTCGAGACCGACCCCGTCGCTTCGGCCTCGATCGCCCAGGTGCATTTCGCGGTGACGCACGACGGCCGCAAAGTGGCCGTGAAGGTGCTGCGCCCCGGCATGCTGGACGTCATCGAGAAAGACCTGGCCTTGCTGCGCATCGCGGCGCGCATCGTCGAACGCCTGGGCGGCGCGGACGGGCGCCGGCTCAAGCCGCGCGAGGTGGTCGCCGAATTCGACAAGTACCTGCACGACGAGCTCGACCTGGTGCGCGAAGCCGCCAATTGCAGCCAGCTGCGCCGCAACTTCGGTCCCGAGTCCGGGCGCGACGGCATGCTCATCGTGCCCGAGGTGATCTGGGAGCTGACCACCAGCACGGTGTTCACCATGGAGCGCATGTACGGCATTCCGGTGAGCCGCATCGACCAGCTGCGCGAGGCCGGCGTCGACATTCCCGCGCTGGCCAGGAGCGGGGTCGAGATCTTCTTCACCCAGGTGTTCACCGACGGCTTCTTCCACGCCGACATGCACCCGGGCAACATTTATGTGTCGGACAGCCCGTCCACGCTGGGCCGCTATATCGCGCTCGATTTCGGCATCGTCGGTTCGCTGTCCGAGTTCGACAAGAACTATCTGGCGCAGAACTTCCTGGCCTTTTTCCATCGCGACTATCGCCGCGTGGCGCAGCTGCACATCGAGTCGGGCTGGGTGCCGCGCGATACGCGCGAAGAAGAGCTCGAAGGCGCGGTGCGCGCGGTGTGCGAGCCTTATTTCGACCGGCCGCTGGCCGAGATTTCGCTGGGGCAGGTGCTGCTGCGCCTGTTCCAGACCTCGCGCCGCTTCAACGTCGAGATCCAGCCGCAGCTGGTGCTGCTGCAAAAGACGCTGCTCAATGTCGAAGGCATGGGCCGCCAGCTCGATCCCGAGCTGGACCTGTGGAAGACCGCCAAGCCCCATCTGGAAAGCTGGATGAAGCGGCGCATGGGGCTCCATGGCCTGCGCGAGAGCCTGATCAAGGAATCGGCCCAATGGTCGCAGTTGCTGCCGGCCGTGCCGCGCTTGCTGCACGATCGACTGGCCCGCCCCGACCTGAGCGCCGAGATGCTGGAAGAGACGCGCCGCCTGCGTTTGGCGCGCGAGCAGGGCAACCGCCTGCTGGCGGCGTTGACGGCCGTGCTGGCCGTGGCGCTGGCGGTGGCTTTGTGGGCTTTGGACAAGCATTGACCCTGTCGAGACGGATCGAAACCGCGTCTGTTAGCATATATAGTCCGCAAGGTGTCATATTTTTGATATGAAACCGTCATCACGGTTTCTTCTTGGGCGGCGATAAAAGCGGATGATAAAAAGCAAAGCGGCTCGCGGCCGCGGAGAGAACCCCCCCATGCTTTACCCTGAACTTTTCAAGACCATGGAAGCCGTGCGCTGGAACATGGCGACCAGCATTCCGTGGAGCGACTTCGACGGCAGCAAGCTGACCGACGAGCAGGCCCGCACGATCAAGATGAACGCCATTACCGAGTGGGCGGCCCTGCCGGCCACCGAGATGTTCCTGCGCGACAACCGCGACGACAGCGATTTCAGCGCCTTCATGTCGATCTGGTTCTTCGAGGAGCAGAAGCACTCCCTGGTACTGATCGAATACCTGCGGCGCTTTCGCCCCGACCTCGTGCCCACCGAAGAAGAGTTGCACAATGTGCGCTTCGAGTTCGATCCGGCGCCCGAGCTCGAGACGCTGATGTTGCATTTTTGCGGTGAAATCCGCCTGAACCATTGGTACCGCTGCGCGGCGGACTGGCACACCGAGCCGGTCATCCGCGCCATCTACCGGACCATCGCCCAGGACGAGGCCCGCCACGCCGGCGCGTATCTGCAGTACATGCGCCGCGCCCTGCAAGACCGCGGCGAGGCGACCAGCCTTTCCGCGCGCCATGCCTTCGCCAAGATCGGCGTGCTCATGGCCTCGGCCAGCCGCTCGGCCCAGGCCATGCACCCGACCAATCTGCACGTGAACAAGGCCACGTTCCCCAACGACACGGTGCAGTCCAGGATGCCCGAGCCGGGCTGGCTCGAACGCTGGCTCGATACGCAGATCCGCTTCGACAGCGGCTGGGAAGGGCGGGTCGCAGGTCGCATCCTGCACATTCTTTCGGGGCTGCTCGATACCGATTTCGCCTCGGTGAAGGATCTCAATCGCTATCGCAAGGAAGCGATGGCGAAGCTGTTCGGCCCGGGCGCGCTTCTGGCGACCTGATGCGGGCGACCGGCAGCGGGCGACCGGCTACGGGTTCGCGGCTACAATTTCCGCATGACCGCTGCCCGATTCGAATCCAAAGTTCTTCCGCGCGCGGCCGCCCTCGAGGCGGCCAAAAAATTGCCGCGCCCGCTGGTGTTCACCAATGGGGTGTTCGACATCCTCCATCGCGGCCACGCCACCTATCTGGACCAGGCCGCCTGCCTGGGCGCCACGCTGGTCGTGGCGGTCAATAGCGACGAATCGGCGCGCCGCCTGGGCAAAGGGCCCGATCGGCCCTTGAACACCGAGCAGGACCGGGCCGCCCTGCTGGCCGCGCTGGGCTGCGTGAGCCTGGTCACGTCCTTTCACGAAGACACGCCCGAGGCGATCATCGCCGAGCTGCGCCCCGACATCATCGTCAAGGGCGGCGACTACGACATGGAGGCCTTGCCCGAGACCAGGCTGGTGCGCAGCTGGGGCGGGACGGCCGTGGCGATTCCTTTCGAGTTCCAGCGGTCGACGACGTCTTTGGTCGATCGCATACGGCAAGGCTGACGCGCCCGCCGCGCCCGCAAAACAAAACGGCCATTCGATGAATGGCCGTTTTGTTTGAGGCCGGCCGTGCCGGCTGCGTTCGATCAGAACTTGAAGTGCGACACCGACGGGCCGCGCAGGGGCTTGAAGACGGTTTCGAACAGGCCTTCGTTCTCGAAGCTGGCGGCGGTGGTGCGGGTGATGCGCCAGGCCGTCATGACGGGCGCTTCGCCGGTGACGACGATCATGCGGCCGCCCACGCGCAGCTGGTACTTGAGCGCGTCGGGCACGGTGGGCACCGAGCCGGTGACCAGGATGGCGTCGTATTCGGTGCTGCCCCAGCTGCGGCTGCCGTCGCCGGTCTCGACCTTGACGTTGCTCACGCCGTTGCGCTGCAGGTTCTGCTGGGCGAAGGCGGCGAGGCGGCTGTCGATCTCGACCGAGGTGACCTGGCGGGCCAGGTGCGCCAGCAGCGCGGCCTGGTAGCCCGAGCCGGTGCCGATCTCGAGCACGCAGTCGGTGGGCTGCAGCTGCAGGTCTTGCGCGAAGCGGGCCTCGAACTTGGGGGCCAGCATGGTTTCGCAGGTGTCGACCCCGTTGATCTGCAGGGGGATCTCCAGGTCGGAGAAGGCCAGGGCGCGCAGGGCGACCGGCACGTACTGTTCGCGGCGCACGGCGAACAGGGTATCGAGGACCTTGTTGTCGAGCACGTTCCAGGGGCGGATCTGCTGCTCCACCATGTTGAAGCGGGCTTGTTCGACGTCGGGCAGGGTGGTGGCGTTCATGGACGACTCTCGGCGCTCGTGGCGGTCTGATCTAAGGGTAATCGTGGATTTTAACGCTTTGTAGCTGATTGGGGTCTTAAGGCTGGCGACGGGCCTACCACCAGGCGTGGAAGTGGTGGACGGGGCCGTGGCCCTGGCCTATGTCCAGCCGGTCGGCGTGGCGCAGGGCCTCGGTCAGGTAGGCCTTGGCGCGTCGGGCCGCCTCGGGCACGTCGTCGATCTGCGGCAGCAGCGCGGTCAGCGCGGCCGAGAGGGTGCAGCCGGTGCCATGGGTGTTTTTGGTGTCCAGGCGGTGGGCGACCAGCTCGATCATGCGGTCGCCGTCGTGCAGCAGGTCCAGGGCCGCCTCGCCGCCGGGCAGGTGGCCGCCCTTGAGCAGGACCCAGCGCCGGCCACTGTAGGCCATCTTGTCGCGCAGGCGCTCGGCCACCCGGCGCATTTCCTTGACGGTTTCCACCGGGCGCTCGTCCAGCAGCACGCCGGCTTCGGGCAGGTTGGGGGTGATGACCGTGGCCAGGGGCAGCAGGGCTTCGCGCAGGGTGCCGATGGCGCCGTGTTCGAGCAGCAGGTCGCCGCTGGTGGCCACCATGACGGGGTCGAGGACGAAGTGGGCGGGCTGCCAGCGGTCCAGGCGCTCGGCCACGGCGGCAATGACGGGCTGCCGGCCCAGCATGCCGGTCTTGACCGCGTCGATGCGCACGTCGGCAAAGAGCGTGTCGATCTGCCGGGCCACGAAGGCGGGCGGGACGGAGGCGACGTCGGCGACGCCCTGCGTGTTCTGCGCGGTCATGGCCGCCACGACCGCGCAGCCGTAGGCGCCCAGCGCGCTCATGGTCTTGACGTCGGCCAGGATGCCGGCGCCGCCGGACGGGTCCACGCCGGCGATGGTCAGTGCATGGGGGATGCTGCGTTCGGCGGGCATTATTTTTTCGCCGTGATCAACCCTTCGGTCGGCGAGCTGGGAATCGCGCTGTAGAGCTTCCTGGGCATGCGGCCGGCCAGGAAGGCTTCGCGGCCGGCCTCGATGGCCAGCTTCATGGCGCGGCCCATGCGCACCGGGTCCTGCGCGTGGGCGATGGCGCTGTTCATGAGCACGCCGTCGCAGCCCAGCTCCATGGCGATGGCGGCGTCGGACGCGGTGCCCACGCCGGCGTCGACCAGCACGGGGACGTGCGCCTGGTCGATGATCAGGCGCAGGTTCCAGGGATTGAGGATGCCCATGCCCGAGCCGATCAGCGAGGCCAGCGGCATCACCGCGCAGGCGCCCAGGTCTTCCAGCATGCGGGCCTGGATGGGGTCGTCGGCGCAATACACCATGACCTTGAAGCCCTCGTCCACCAGCGTCTTGGTGGCCTTGAGGGTTTCGGGCATGTTGGGAAAGAGGTTCTGCGGATCGCCCAGCACTTCGAGCTTGACCAGGTCGTGGCCGTCCAGCAGCTCGCGCGCCAGGCGCAGCGTGCGCACGGCATCGTCGGCGGTGTAGCAGCCGGCGGTGTTGGGCAGCAGGGTGAACTGGGACATCGGCACGTAGTCGAGCAGGTTGGGCTCGCCCGGGTTCTGGCCCAGGTTGGTGCGGCGTATGGCCACGGTGACGATCTGGGCGCCGCTGGCGTCCAGCGCGGCGCGGGTCTGTTCGAAGTCTTTGTACTTGCCGGTGCCGACGATCAGGCGCGAGGCGTATTCGCGGCCGGCGATGGTGAGGGTGTCTTGGGTGCTCATGGCGATGCGAGTGGAAAGGCGCGGCATGCGCCTGCATTCAAAAAGTATAATCCTGCACGTTACAGGTGCCCTGGCGGGTTCTTCGGCCAGGGTTAAACGGGAAAGCGGTGCGTCTGGCGGAGTTCGATTCCGCACGGCCAAGCCGCTGCTGCCCCCGCAACGGTAAGCAAGCGTGGATGCGCCACGACGCCACTGGGCCACGGCCTGGGAAGGCGGCGCATCAAGACTTGCGAGCCCGGATACCGGCCTGCGACGCCCTTCCACAAATAAATCGGCAAGCGGGGATGCTTGCCAAAAAGGAATCATGTCACCTGCACGTCTGAAACGCGCGGCGGCGGCGTTGCCGCTGTTGCTCTGCATTGCCCCTGCCCACGCCCAGCAAGAGCTCGATCCCATCGTGGTGACGGCCACGCGCCAGGAAACCCGCGAGTCGGACCTGCTGGCCGACGTGACCGTCATCTCCCGGAAAGAGATCGAGAAGCATGCGGGAGAATCCATCATCGATCTGCTGGCCGAGCAGCCCGGCATCCAGATGAACCGCAACGGCGGCATGGGCCAGTCCGCCAGCCTCTATATCCGCGGCTCCAACGCCAACCAGACCAAGGTCCTGGTCGACGGCGTGCCGATCAGTTCGCTGGACGCGTCCGGTTCGGCGCTGCGCTATCTGACCCTGGACAATGTCGACCACATCGAGATCCTGCGCGGGCCGGCCTCGACCTTGTACGGCGCCGACGCCATCGGCGGCGTGATCCAGATCTTCACGCGCAAGCCCGAACCCGGGCTGCATCTCGACAGCTTCCTCGGCTATGGCACGCAGAACACCCTGAAGGCCAATGTCGGCGTGTCGGTCGGGCAGGAGAAATGGCGCGCGCGCGTCGAGGCCAGCCGCATGTCCACCGACGGCATTCCCGCCGAGATCGGCGGGCTCAACCAGGACGCCCAGGCCGACAGCTACACCAACACGGGCGGGTCGGTCGCGTTCACGCTGCTGCCCGCCGCCGGGCATGAGCTGGGCTTGAGCTTTCGCCAGAACCAGGGGCGCGCCCACTATTCGAGCGGCTATACGGCGGCGACCGACTCCACGTATCTCACCGACGGATCGAGCACGTTCGTCAATTACACCGACTTCACCACGTCGCAGGCGCGGGTCTATTCCAAGGATAGGCTGACCTCGTTCTGGAACAGCACGCTGCAATACGGCCAGTCGCTCGATTGGCAGAAATTCTATTCGTCCTATTCGCCCCAGGGTCAGTATCTGCAGACCGTCGACAAGCAGCTGAGCTGGCAGAACGACGTGGACCTGCCGCTGGGCAAGATGCTGGTCGCCTTGGAGCACGACGGCCAGAAGGCCACGAGCGATCCCTCGCAGTCGCTCACTGCCGGCAGCTACATCTCGAACAATTCCGCGCTGCTGGGCTGGACGGCCGATTGGGGCAAGAGCCGCTGGCAGATCAACGGACGGCACGACTCCAATTCGATCTACGGCGACAAGGACACCTACTCGGCTTCCTACGGCTATCAGATCACGCCGGAGTGGCGCGCGCAGGCCAGCTACGGCACGGCCTTCAAGGCGCCGACGCTGTACCAGCTCTATATCCCGCTCTACGGCAATGCCAGCTTGCAACCCGAGACCTCGCGCAACCGCGAGGTGGGCCTGGTATGGGAACGCGAAGAGCAGACGGCTTCGCTCACCTATTACCGCAACAATGTCACCAACCTGATCAACTATGTGACCACGGATGCGCTCGGCGACGGGCAGTACCAGAACATCGGGCAGGCCACTCTGCAGGGCGTGACCCTGTCGTACAAGGGGCGCTTCGGCGACTGGCGACTGCGCGGCTCCTACGACTGGCTCGATGCGGTCAACAATACCAACGGCATGTTCCTGCCCCTGCGCGCGCGCAACACGGGCACGGTGGGCGTGTCGCACATATGGGGGCCGTTCGAGGCCGGCGTCGACGTGGTCGTGGTGGGCAGCCGCTACAACGACACGAAGCAGACGGTCACGCTGGGCGGCTATACCCTGGTCAACCTGACGGCGCGCTACAAAGTGTCGAAGGCGCTGTCGATCCAGGCCAGCATCAACAACGTGCTCGACAGGTCGTACACGCAGGTCCAGGGCTACAACACGCCGGGCGTGACGGCCTTCATCGGCATCCGCTACGCCATGTAGTAAAAGAGACGGCATGGATCTTCCCTCTCCTCACGCGCGCTCCGAGCTCATCCTGGGTGGACAGAAGAGCGGAAAGTCCGGCCGCGCCGAAACCCTGGCATGCGGTTGGCTGGCGGCATCGGCGGATCGCGGCGCCGTGCTGATCGCCACCGGGCAGGCCCACGACGAGGAAATGGCCGAGCGCATCGCGCGCCACCGCCGCGAGCGCGCCTTGCGCGTTCCCGGCATGGCGACGGTGGAAGAGCCGTTGCTGCTGGCGCAGTGCATCGATCGGCTGGCGTCGCCTTCGACCTTGCTGGTCGTCGATTGCCTGACGCTATGGTTGGTGAACTGGCTGATGCCTGCCTTGCCGCGCGGCGCGGCCGATCCGGCCGCGGCGTTCGAGGCGCAGGCCGATGCCCTGATCGCGGCGCTGGGCCGCTGCGCGGGGCCGACGATTCTCGTCAGCAACGAGATCGGCCTGGGCGTCATTCCCATGGGCCGGGACGTGCGGGCCTACGTCGACGCGCTCGGCACCTTGAATCGGCGCCTGGCCCAGGTTTGCGAACGCGTGACCTTGATGACGGCCGGCCTGCCGCTTTGCTTGAAGGGGCAGGCATGAAGCGCATCGCGCTGCTGTGCGTCCTGTTCGCCGTCTTTGCGTCGGCCCAGGCCAAGGTCGAGGCAACGGACGACCGCGGCGTCGAGGTGACGCTGGACGCGCCGCCGCAGCGCATCGTCAGCCTGCTGCCCTCCTTGTCGGAAACCGTCTGCGGCCTGGGCCAGTGCCGGCGCCTGGTCGGCGTCGATCGCTATTCGAACTATCCGGCCTCGCTGCGCAAACTGCCGCAAGTGGGCGGCGGCATCGATCCCAACATCGAGGCCATCGTCGCCTTGAAACCCGATCTGGTGCTGATGTCGCCCGCGTCGCGCGCCGGGGAACGGCTCGAGGCCTTGGGCTTGAAAGTCTTCGCTATCGATGCGCACTCCTATGCGGGCGTGCGCCGCGCCACGGATGCGATAGGCGCCCTGCTGGGCGTGGCCGATCCGGACAAGATCTGGCGGGCCGCGCAGGCCGGCGTGGACAGGGTGGCCCGGTCGCTGCCGCCGCAGGCGCACGGTTTGCGCGTCTATTACGAAGTCTCGCGCGGCCCCTATGCCGCGGGCGCTTCCTCGTTCCTGGGCGAAACCCTGGCGCGCCTGGGCGTGCAGAACATCGTGCCGGCCAGCCTCGGGCCTTTTCCCAAGCTCAATCCC
>Ga0209455_1000476_pt1 | contig 29948 bp, 23 predicted proteins | sample AraplaCol_mCL_r2_FD_184275 | JGI IMG/M metagenome (GOLD analysis project Ga0209455, IMG submission 184275) | Arabidopsis root microbial communities from North Carolina, USA - plate scrape CL_Col_mCL_r2 (SPAdes) (version 2) | ecosystem: Host-associated > Plants > Roots > Endosphere | place: USA... | reverse complement strand
GAGGCGGCTGCGATGAGCAATGCTGATGATCGCCGCCTGCGGCAGCCGCTCGATCAGCAGTTGATACATCTTTTCCTCGCTATCCTCATCCAGGGCCGAGGTCGCTTCATCGAGGAACAGCCAGTCCGGCTTGGTCAGGATGGCGCGGGCGATGGCGATGCGCTGCTGCTCGCCGCCAGAGAGGATCAGCGACCAGTTATTCTTTTCATCGAGGCGCGATGCTAAGGCATCAAGGTCGACCGCTTTGAGGGCCTCGGTGACTTGTTCCGGTGACACGGCATCCGGTGCCGTCGGGAAGCACAAGGCTTCACGCAAGCTGGCGATGGGGAGATAGGGCTTCTGCGGCAGGAACAAGGTCCGTCGCTCGCTCGGCAACTGCACCTTGCCACGACCGAATGGCCAGAGCCCGGCCAAGGTGCGGAACAAGGTGGTCTTGCCGCTACCCGACGGTCCGTCGATCAGGACATGCTGGCCGGGACGAATGGTAAAGCCGATCTCGCTTAACAACTGCCGTCCATCGGGTAAGGCTACTTCAGCCAAGTCGGCGGTCAGAAGCTTCTGACCGTCGTGGTGAATGGCCAATTCAGACATGCGCGCCGCATCCTGCTCCGCCTTTTCCATCGCATCGACGAAGGCGATCAACCGGTTGACGCTTGCCTTCCAATCTGCCAGCGATGAGAAAGCATCGACAAACCAGGACAAGGCGCCCTGGACACTGCTGAACGCATCGGCAATCTGCGTCAGTGTGCCAAAGGTGATAGCTCCCGAAAAGTAACGCGGAGCGGCGACAAAGAACGGAAAAACACTGGCGGCCTGCCCGTAGAAGGATGTGAACCAAGTCAGGCGCTTGGTCTGTTTCATGAACTGGAACCAGTTACGCCAGACTTTGTCGAAGGCTACATCGAGCCGCCGCTTCTCATCAGCTTCACCACCATAGAATGCCACACTCTCGGCATTTTCGCGCAAACGGGTCATGCCGAAGCGGAAGCTGGCATTAAAGCGCTCCTGCATGAAATTGATGCCGACCAGCGGTCGGCCGATACGATAGGCCAGATAGGACCCTACTGCGGCATAGAGCACGGCGACCCAGAGCATGTAGCCGGGAATGGTGATGGTCTGGCCGGCGAGCGTGAAGGTGAGCGGACCCGATACAGACCACAGAATGAGGGTGAAGGAGAACAAGGTGACCACCGAGTTCAGCAGCCCCATCACTAGTGAAACAGTCGAACTCGTAAACGAGTTGATATCCTGCTCAATCCGTTGTTCTGGATTGTCAGTGCCGTAGTTGGTCAGTTGCAAGAGGTAGTAGGTACGTTTATTGAGCCAGCGCTGCAACAATGTATCGGTCATCCAGCGCCGCCAGCGGATCATCAGCATTTGCCGCAGGTAGAGATAATAGACGGCAATGACGATATAGATGCCGGCAATGACGCTGAATTTGATAAGCTGGTGCCAGAACTCGCTCTCATTCTTGTTCTGGATCGCGTTGAAGAAATCCCGATTCCAGTAGTTGAGAATGACGTCGATACCGACCAGGCCCAGATTCATGGCAATCACAATGAGCGACAGGATCCAGGCCAGTTTCCAGTCTTTCGAGCGCCAATAGGGCGCTGTCAGTTTCCAGAATTTCGATATGAAATTGCGCGGCTGCAGCTGTGTCGGCTGGGCCGGCGGGAGGTCGGTATCGGCGGGCATCTCGAGGTGATCCGTTCCGGTTGGCAACTGTTGGGCAGTTTAGCTCTGCGGAACGGGAAAACCAGCGACCGAGGTGTAACCGATTGTAACCCTTTGAAACAGCTATGCGGAGATGAATCCCATCGCGAGGGTGTCAGGACGGCTTGATCAATAGCGCCCGGTCGATCGCCGCGGCGGTCGCCGGCGGTTCCCGGATGATCAGTTCAAAGAACTGCTGCAGCACCTGGCAATATTCCCCGGGCTGGCCTCTCCGCTGCTTGAGCGTGTTCATGGTCGCGGTCAAAGCGGGGGCCTTGGTCGGCAGGTTGCGTCGGAAATCCGCCAATGCCTGCCGGTCCGCAGCATCATTGTGACCCGCTTGCGGATGGGCCAGTGCCGCCTTGATCAGATCGGCGAGGGCTTTGTTCAGGGTCGCTTGAATCTCCGGCGGCAAGTTGCGCTCGGAGGGATTGGCGACGATGCTGTTCTTCGGAAAGAGCGAGGCAGCGCAGGCATCGGGTGCGTTCTTGGCGAGATAGACGACGACACTGAGCTCTGCCTGTTGATATCGCAGCAGTCGTTCATCCGGTGCGTTCCTGATATAGGCGGGCATCAGTGAATTGCTCACGAAATCCCCGGCTTCCGCCATGATCTGCCCGATGCCCCGACCGGCCTTTGCGCCATCGAGGAAAATGTCGCGGAGCTTCTGATAGTTCTGCGGATCCTCCTTGGCGATGACGTCGATCGCCGGATCATGCCGCAGACGCGCGTCAAGATCGCTGGTGCTGGCCCAGTAGGTCATGACTTGCGGGGGAAACGTGCGGGAGTCGACGAAATAGTCGACCACATGTGCCGTGGTCAGTTCGGATGTGGTGGGAAACCAGATCGATTCCGGCGCGGTATGAATGGCACGTTCGGCGAAGGCGTCGGGAATGCCGGCCTCCTCATACAGGTGCCGCATCGCGTCATTGCCGTTTGTCGAGCTTTCGCCATTGATCGAGCTGCTGTGGAAGCCGAGATGGGCATTGCCGGCCATATATCGTGGCGCGCCGGCGATATAGGCGATGGTGCAGGCGCTGGCGCAGCCGGTCGACGTATAGGTCGCAAGATGCCGGTCCTTGATGAGAAGGGCTAGCTGGTATCCCTCGAAGATCTTGCCGCCCGGACTATTGAGGCGGATCAGGAAAACGGTCGGATTGGCATCCAGCATCTGTTTGACAGCATCCGTCACGCCAGGTGTCATGGCGCCGCTGACGATGAGTTCCCTGCCATTCGGGTCCAAATGCAGGGAATATGTCGATCCTCCCGGCTCCGCCGACACACAGCCGCCCAGAAGGAGCATTGAGACGAGGCCCCAGGCCTTCCGTGCGCTTGCCAGAGGTTTACCAGGGATGTCGAGCGTGGCTGAGGCCGGCCACGAGGTCTGCCATATGGCGGACAATTTACGTGTGGCATAATCTACCGGCCCCAATGAGCATGACATCTGTAGAAGCAAGGCTAGATAGTTTCCGTTTTTCTGCCAAGCCGCCATTGCAGCTGCCATTCCGGGTATGGATCGGTCGCTTACGAGTTCGGCCCCATAAGATCGCGCAGGATGATGGCGGCATCTGCCGGCGCTTGGTCGAGAATGTCGCGATAGAAAGAGGTAACCGCGCCGCAAAGCGCTGCGGGATTATTGCGGCCGTTCTCCGGGTGATCAATGAGCTCGACAAGCGCAGGATCGCTGCCGTTGAGGTGGCGATAGAATTTGCTTTTCGCCTTGTAAATATCGCTGCTGGTATCGGCGGCATGGGGTTGCTCGAAGGATGAGCTGATGACATCCGCCAGGGCCATGTCGACGTCATGCCGGATCGATTGCGGCAAATGGAATTCAGTATGTGTCCGGCGCAGGCCCAGTTCCGGAAATGCCTGGGCCGCACAGGGCTCCGGATTATGCTCGGTCACATAGTCGAGCTTGGCGATATCGGCCCGCTGGTAGCGGAGGATCGGCTCATCGGCCGCCCGCCGGACATAGAAGGGAAGATATTGATCGATGATGACGCTGGCAGCATCGTCCTCGATATCGGTGATCCGCCGACCCAGCCTGGCACCGGTCAGATAGATTTCCTGCACCCGGGCATAGGCCGTGGCGTCATGCTTGGCAATGATCGCATAGAGATTGTCTTCCTTGAGCAACTGGTCGACCTCTGCCGGTGAATGCCAATAGGCCAGGCCCGATTCCGCGAACTGGCGGCGGTCGACGAATTTGTCGACGGCCTTGGCCTGGCGCAATTCGTCGTGGCTGGGGAACCAAACCTCGTTGGGAGCTGTGCCGAGGGCCTTGCTGATGAATGCATCCGACAATCCATCGGCGTGATAGGCCTGGTAAAAGACCACGTTTCCGCGCGTCGAGCTCTCGCCGCTATCCTTGTCGTAGCTGCTGTGAAAGCCAAGCCAGGCATCATCGGCGAGATAGCGGGTGGTACCCGCCAGGAAGGCGATGGTGCAGGCACTGGCACAAATCGTGGACGTATAGGTCGTCAAGTGCCGCTGCTGGATCAGCACTGCCAGCAGGCGGCCCTCATGCAGTTCACCGCCATCGCTGTTCAGATGAATGACGTGAACCGAGGGATGGGCATCGAGAAGCTTTTGCACCGCCGCAGCCGTACCTTCGGGCATGTCACCTGCGAGTTCCATCTCGTCGCCATTCGACAGCAGATGGATGGAATAGGGGCCGAGGTTATGGGGAAGCGCTGCGCGTTGTGGTGCGGCGGCAGGGGTTGCGGCGACGGTGGGCGTGGTTGGCGCCTGGCAGCCGGACAACAGGCCCGCTACTGCCATCAATATGGAAAGCTGCCGCGTCCCATGACGCGCAGCCAGCCGGAAATCTCGTGAGAGAAACCCCAAATCAGACGCAACGCCGCGGCACCAGCCAAACATGCCCTGACCGTTCTACTGCCCCCAGGAATGTCCCTGAGCTTAGGTGCCTTGTCCCAAGCAGCCAAGCGAAAATTCGCGCCCTTGCGGCGAGAACCACGCCTCTCCGGTGCAATCTGGCGGATGGTGACCCGTATCAGGCGTCACCCAGATGACATCAGGAGATGCCGCTCGACGGCAGCTGCATCCGTTGTCGGCAAGGTGCTAATAAGTTGCAGGGCGGTCAGCATGGCATTGCAGAGTTTCGCCGGCTCCGACCGATGCGCTTGGGGATGTTGAATGACTTTCAAGGCATCCGGGTCGGATTCAGTGAGCTTGCGCGCATAGACTTGCATGACCTCGGTACTCTTCTCCGTGCCCGCCGGCGCATACGGTTTGGTGAAGGCGCTGTTGACGACCTCCGCAAGGGCAGCCATCTCGTCCTCTTGCAGCGATTGCGGCAGGGTGGCGGCCAGGCTGGGGGCGGTAATGCCGAGCTGCGGGAAAGCGTCTGCAGCGCAGGTGTCAGGGCTCTTGTCGTTCAGATATTGCAGTTCCTTTATCTGGACCGCGAAGTATTTCAGGATCGGCTCGTCCGGTGTCTTTGCCGCATATTCGGGCACGAGCTTGTCGAGCACGAGCTTGTTGACCTCATCCGTGATGTCGCTGACGCTGCGGCCCGTTTTTGTTCCCTCAACGTAGAGATCGTGGATCTTGGCGTAGCTGGCCGGGTCATGCGCCGAGATCGCCGCGAAAAGCGGCTTGCCGCTCAGCGCGATATCGACCTCTTTGTCACTGAGCTGAGAGCTGGCGCCGGAGGCAGCAAATTTCGATCGGTCAACCACCGCGTCGATCACATGGGCCGCGCGTAGCTCCTCGGCAGTCGGGAACCAGATGTCGTTTGGCGGTGTGTTCAAGGCCCGGTCGATGAAGGCGTCGGGCAGTCCGGCTTCCTTGTAGAAGCGCCGCAGGGCATCATTGACCACATCCCAGCTGGTGCCGCCCAGGCTCCGGGAGGCACTGTGAAAGCCGAGCTTGCCGTCTTTGGCGAGATAGCGGGGCGATCCGCCCAGAAACGCCTCGGTGCAAGCACTGGCGCAAAGCGTCGCGGTGTAGGTGGCGAGGTGCCGTTCCTTGATCAGCCGGCTGAGCAGATAACCTTCATGGGCGATACCACCGGGGCTGTTGAGGTGGATCACCTGGACCCCCGGCGTTGCATCGAGCAGCATGCGGACGGCCTGGGTCACGCCGCTATTCATATCGCCGCTGACTTCAATCTCACGACTGTTCGGCAAGAGATGGACGGAGAATGGTCCGAGCTCGGGATCTGACGGATAGCTGGTCGAAGCGGTGGGTTGGATAGCGGCTGTTGTCGGAGAAGCGCTATTGCAGCCGGTCAGCAGCAGGCAGGCGGCGAAGATGGAACCCGGGATGCCGAGGAACGGGCTGACGTGACGTGGATGAAGTCTGCTGCGCATAGACATTCGCAAAAGACCAGAATTCGTCCACAGCCCGACCATACGCCTGTCACTCGATTCTTTTCGCCCAGCACAGGCTAGTGAGGGAGCGGCATTTCTGCCAAGCGAAAAGGTATGTCAGACACGCCTATGAAATGACAAACCCGCTGCATCTTATTGTATGCAGCGGGTTTGTTGCGTCCTGGCTATGATCAACCGGCGATGATCAGATCGTGTAGGAATCCGTCGGGCTGCGGTTTTCCGATCCGGTCAGTGCCGTCAGATCGTCGACGGTATCGAGCAGGCGCTGCAGCGCCTGTTCCTCGGTCAGCTGCGCAGTATCGATGACCAGTTCCGGTTTCTCCGGCGCTTCATAGGGCTGGTCGATACCGGTGAAGTTCTTGATCTCGCCCTTGAGCGCCTTCTTGTAGAGGCCCTTGGGGTCGCGCGCCTTGCAGGTCTCGATATCGGCCTGGACATAGATCTCGGCGAAATTGTCGCCGATGATGCGCCGCGCCTTGTCACGATCGGCCCGCCACGGCGAGATCAGCGAGACGAAGACGATGAGGCCGGTCTCGGCCAGCAGCTTCGCCACTTCCGCGGTGCGGCGGATATTCTCGGCGCGTGCCTCGGGGCTGAAGCCGAGATCGCTGTTGAGGCCCTGGCGCAGGGTATCGCCGTCCAGCACCACCACTTGCCGACCGCGCTGGAACAGGCGGTGCTCGGCCGCGGTGGCGAGGGTCGACTTGCCGGAGCCGGAGAGACCGGTCAGCCACAGCACGGCACCATTATGGCCATTGGCGGAAGCCCGTACGGCGCTGCCGATGGTATTGGTCGGGCTGTAGAGATTGCGGCTCGCATCAACTGCGCCGGCATGCAACACGATGGCGCCGCCGACGATATCGCCGTCACGCAGCAGCACGCCGCGGCCGGTCTTCGAGGCTTCATCAAGGCGGTCCAGCGCCATCAGGGCGGGGCTGCGCAAGGTCACCTCGGCGACCGCATTCTGCTCGATCTTGTCGGATTGGGTATTGGCCAGATTGGCGACATCGATCACCGCATGGATGCGCTCGACGGTGACGGGATATTCCGAGGTTGCCACCTTCAGCTTCAGGCGGTCGCCGGCGCGCAGCACATCGGTATCGAGCCAGAACAGGCGTACAGTCGCCTGGTGCGTGAGATGCGGCTGTTCACCCTGATGGCTGGCGATATCGCCGCGTTGGATGAAGAGCTCGTCATCCAGGGTGATAGCGATGGACTGGCCGGCCGCCGCAGCGATCTGCGGCGCCGCACTCCAGGTCTCGAGGCTGGCGATACGCGCCTGCTTGCCCGAGGGTGAGAAGACCAACTGGTCACCGACCCGGAGACGGCCGCTTTCGATCCGGCCGGCGACGATGCGGCGATGGTCGAACTTGAACACATCCTGCACCGGCAGGCGCAGCTTCTGATCGACAGGGGCAGGGGCCGGCTCGAAATTGTCCAGCACATCGACCACGGTCGGTCCGTCATACCAGGGCGTCTTGTTGGAGCGGCTGGCGATATTGTCACCGTTGCGCGCCGAGATCGGCACCAGCGCCAGCGGCGTCACACCGAGCTGGCCGAGATAGGTCTTGATCTCCTCGGCGACGGCGGCATAGCGCGCCGCGTCATGATCGATGAGATCGATCTTGTTGATGAGCACCGCGACCTGACGGAGACCCAGGATATGCAAGATCAACGCATGGCGGCGCGACTGTTCGCGGACACCCTCGGCGGCATCGATGACGAGGAAGGCTGCCTGGGCCTGGGCGACCCCGGAAATGGCGTTCTTCAGGAATTCCTTGTGCCCCGGCGCATCGATGATGACATAGCGGCGCTTGTCGGTGCCAAAGAAGATCTGCGTCGTGTCGATGGTGATGCCCTGGTCGCGCTCGGCCTGGAAGGCATCGAGCAGGAAGGACCATTCCAGCGTACCGCCACGCTTGTCGCTGGCGGCCTTCAACTCGGCAAGCTTACCTTCTGGCAGGCTGCCGGTGTCATGCAGCAGGCGACCGATCAGCGTCGACTTGCCGTGATCGACGTGGCCGACAATGGCGAAGGGAAAGCGAGCCTTGTCTTCGTTGTTATTGGCAACTATCGGGCTCGTTGCTGAGGCCGGGGATGCGTTGACCGCCTGGGCGGTGGAGGTGGTGTGAGTCATGATATCGGTCCCCAGGTCTTACATGTAACCGCTGGCGCGCAGGCGCTCGAAGGCGTCCTCGCGTTCATGGTCCATGGCGCGGCCGGCGCGCTCGGAGGTCTTGGTGGTTTCGAGCTCGCTGATGATCTCGGCGATGGTGCTGGCATCGGAGATGACTGGCGAGGTGATGTCCTGGTCGCCCAGCGAGCGATAGCGCTTGCCGTTCTTGCTGTAATAGAGATCGACCACGGGAATGTTCTCACGCTCGATATAGCGCCAGATGTCGAGCTCGGTCCAGGCGAGCAAGGGATGGACGCGGAGATGCGTGCCTTCCGGCAGGTCGCTCTTGAAATGGTCCCAGAATTCCGGCGGCTGGTCGCGGAAATTCCAGGCGCCGTTATCGGCACGCGGGCTGAAGACGCGTTCCTTGGCGCGGGTTGCCTGCTCGTCGCGCCGGATACCGGCGATGATGCCCTTGAAACCGAATTCCTTCATCACGTTCTTCAGGCCTTCGGTCTTGCGGGCGGCTGAACGGGCGGCGGGGGGCAGGCTGGGATCCACGCTGTCAACCGGCGGGCAGTCGCGCACGATCAGGTTGAGGCCCCATTCCTTGGAATAGCGCTCACGGAAGTCATACATCTCCGGAAACTTCTTGCCGGTATCGACATGGATCGCGGGGAAGGGGACATGGCCGAGGAAGGCCTTGCGGGCCAGCCACAGCATGACATTCGAATCCTTGCCGAGCGACCACAACATGCCCAGCGGCTTCAGCCGGTTATAGGCTTCGCGCAGGATGTAAATGCTCTGGCTTTCGAGAGCGTCGAGATGGCTCACGGGAAGAGTTCCTTCAGGTAGATCAGATGGGGAGATGGATCAGATATTCTCGGCGGTGTGGATGCCGCATTCGGTCTTGTCCTTGCCGGCCCAGCGTCCGGCACGGCTGTCTTCATTGTCGCCGATCGGCCTGGTGCAGGGCGCACAGCCGATCGAACGATAGCCTTCGTCGAACAGCGGATGTTCCGGCAGCTTGAAGTCGCGGAAGGCGCTGCGGATCTGCTCTTCGTTCCAGCTTGCCAGCGGATTGATCTTGATGCGGCCATCCAGCGCTTCGGCAAAAGGCAAAGCGGCGCGCGCCGAGGTCTGGTAGCGCTTGCGGCCGGTGATCCAGGCATCGACACCGTCTAGGGCGCGCTGCAACGGATCGACCTTGCGGATGCGGCAGCAGAGATCGGGATCGCGCGACCAGAGATCGCCGGTCGGATCGAATTTGGCGATATCGGCGCTCGCCGGTTCCAGAGCGCGCGCATCGCTGAAGCCGAAACGGCCCACCAGGATGTCGCGATACATCAGCGTCTCGATGAAATGCTTGCCGGTATCGATGAAGAGGATAGGGGTGTCTTTGCTGACCTCCGATACCATATGCAGCAGCACGGCGGCATCTGCGCCGAAGGACGAAACCACCGACAGGCGACCGGGAAAGACATTGGTGATGGCGTCGCGGAGGATTTCCAGCGCGCTCGCCCCCTGCCAGCGGGCATTGAGCTCCGCTGCCTGCGCCGCCAAGGCGGCCTGCTCGATGGCTGCTGCGCTGGTCTGGCTCGCTGCGTTCGGTAAAACGGCCGGCGCCTGATTGCCCAAGAATGACATGATCCATCCATCGACTGCTGCCGCCGACGGCAGCAGGATGCCGACGACAAGTTTTTCTTATGGATACATGGCATTATGTAAATAGGCCGGCAAGATAAAACATCTCACGGATGTGTAAAAAAATATAACAACACTAAATTATTGTTGATTTATGAACGATCTATCCAGCGGGAATCATTGGATTCCCGCTGGATGATGTTTGGATCGCTCTGTGAACTTTGTTACGCCAATTATGGGTATTGCACCTGAGGTCGGTGTAATTACCCCTGTCGACCTCAAGCTCGACGACCGGTCGCCATCCAGACTACCGGTACGAAGAGTGCCGCGCCCAGCAGGACCAGCAGCGAGCCGACGATGGCGAAGATCTCGTTTTCATGGCCGCTGAGGATGGCGACGGCAATACCAGGGATGAAGACGATGATGCCGAGATGGGCGACGACGGCCTGGAGCTGCGCCAGGCGCGAAGCCGCGACTGCCGGAAACCTGGCGAGAACGAGGCCGTAGACCGAGACCGAGAGCCAGCCGAGAACATTCAGGTGAGCATGTGCCGGTACCAGGCTGAAATCCTGGCTCATCCCCATGTGAATGCCGAAGGCCATGCCGATGACGGCATAGATCGCGGCGGCGCGCAGGTGAAAGGCGGCCAGGCCCGGCACGCTTTGTTCGCTTGTCATGATTTCCCCTTTTAGACGTAATGCGCAAATCCCGGGCGCGATCCTAAGGCTTCGGTCTGCGCCAGAGAAGAGCCATCGCGGTTTCTTTGCGCCCGCGGTGAGGGGCGTCACAGGCGCTTCGCCGGAACGCCCGGCATTTCGCGGCAAGCGTGTGTCTCCACGCGGCAGAGGAAGGTCGGAATTCCATGCCGGCCTGTCGGATAGCATCAAATTGCGTCATTGCCACATGCTATGTCTGGCTCAACGGCAATTCGATACGGCAATTCGATACGGCAATTCGATACGGCAATTCGATACGGGGAGAGCGTTATGAGCGAACAGGTCAAGGTCGTGCGCCGCGGCCATGTGCTGGAAATCACCTTGGACAGGCCAAAGGTGAATGCGGTCGACGTCACCGCCAGCCGGGAATTGGGGGCGGCTTTCGTACAGCTTCGTGATGACCCGGAATTGCGGGTGGCGATCCTCACGGCAGCAGGTGAGAAGATCTTCTGCGCCGGCTGGGACATCAAGGCCGCCAATGCCAATGGCGAAGTCGGCAAGTGGTGGGAGATCGATTACGGCCCCGGCAAATTCGGCGGCATTACGGAGCTCTGGGACCTCAACAAGCCGGTGATCTGTGCCGTCAACGGCCATGCCTTGGGCGGCGGCCTGGAGATTGCCATTGCCTGCGATCTCATCATCGCCGCCGAGCACGCCGAATTCGGCATGCCGGAGCTGCCGATCGGTATCCTGCCGGATTCCGGCGGCATCCAGCGCATCCCGCGTCGCCTGCCCTATAACATCGCCATGGAAATGCTGCTGCTGGGCCGCCGCATGACGGCGCAGGAAGCGGCGCATTACGGCATGATCAACAAGGTGGTGCCGGCCGATCAGCTGATGACAGCGGCGCGCGCATGGGCCGATGCCATCGCCGATGGCGCCCCGCTGACCATCCAGGCGCTGAAGGAATCGCTGCGCGAGATCGAGGGCATGAAGCTGCAGAAATCCTTCGAGCTACTGCGCAGCGGGACCTTGCCGGCTTATGAAACGGCGCTCAATTCCGAGGATTCCAAGGAAGGCGTCCTGGCTTTTGCCGAGCGCCGCAAGGCCAATTTCAAGGGCAAGTGAACAGCTTCTTCAGCTGGTAGAATGGAAAAGGCGCCGATCTTTCGATCGGCGCCTTCTGTTTGAGCGAACCTGATACTCTGCGGTCGAAGACTAGTCACGCCGCAGACAGGGGATGAAGTCTGTCCGCAGCCTGCGCGCCCTCACATCAAGTCGCGCTCTGATGCATGATCTGGCTGATCTCCACCACGGCGGCGTGGTTGGGGTCGCTCCAGGTATAGACATTGAAGCCATCATGGCTGCCGGTCTGCTGCCAGTGATTAGCTGAATTGTCGCCGGTCAAATTCACGGTATCGGCCTTGTCGCCGACGATGGTGAGGAAGTGACCGCCATCGGTCATATTGAGAACGTCGTTGATCGACAGGCTGACCGTATTGGTGCCATAGCCCGTTGTGTCGATATGCTCGACATTCTGCAGATTGGGTGCCGCCTGATGATTGAAGGCGCCGTTGTTGATCTCAAAATGGACGGTATCGTCGCCGCTGCCCATGTCGAATTTTCCGGTCAATTTACCATCGAGATGCAGAATGTCGTCGCCGCTGCCCAGTGTATTCTGGTTCGGCGCCAACTGGCTCGCCCAGACTTCGTAGCTGCTCTGAATGTCGACGGTGCCGTGGGCGGTATTCGAGGTGACATGCTGGTCATCCGTCACCGTGTAGTCCAGCGTGCGTGCGCCATCATGGGTGCTGGTGCTGCTGAACGAGATCGAGTTGATGAAATCCTGGAAATGCGTCGTGCTTTCGCTGCCGGATTTCGCGGCGATCGAGATATGGTAATCGTCGCCGCTCTGGCTCACGGTGACATTGAAAAGCGAAGATGAGCCGATATGCAGCTGGTCACCATGCTGGAAGCCGTGGGTGTCAACGGTCGCCGATGACATCTGCGTGCTGTCGACGTCGGTGATCTGCACATGCGGCTGGGCCGAGAAGGTCTGGGACTGCGTGCTCGCACCCGCCAGGGTTTCATAGTGATCCAGCGTGGTGGTATCGGCGCTGATGACCGGTGCGTCATCGACCGGCGTCACCGTCAGGGCAACCGTCGCGACATTGCTGCTGAGGCTGCCATCGCTTGCCTGATAGGTGAAGCTGTCGTTGCCGAAGTAATCGCCGAGCGGCTTATAGACAAAGTTGCCATCGCTGCCGAAGGTGACGGTACCATGTTGCGGACCGGCGACCAGGCTATAGGTCAGATGGTCGCCATCGACATCCGTGGCTGTCACGTGATTATGAACATTGGTGTCTTCGGCGGTCGTGATCGACGCATTTGCCGAGACAGGCGCATCATTGACCGGCGTGACGGTGAGATTGACGGTGCCGGTATTGCTATTGAGGCTGCCGTCATTGGCTTTGTAAGTGAAGCTGTCGGTACCGTTGTAATCGGCGTTCGGCGTATAGGTGTAGGTACCATCGCTGTTGAAGGCGACGGTTCCATGCTGCGGACCGTTGACCAGGCTATAGGTCAGGTGATCGCCATCGACATCGGTCGCGGTGACGTGGCTCTGCACATTGGCATCTTCGGCTGTGGTGACCGTGGCATTGCCGGCAACCGGTGCGTCATTGACCGGGGTGACGGTGAGATTGACGGTGCCGGTATTGCTGTTGAGGCTGCCGTCATTGGCTTTGTAAGTGAAGCTGTCGGTACCGTTGTAATCGGCATTCGGCGTATAGGTGTAGGTGCCATCGCTGTTGAAAGAGACGGTGCCATGCTGCGGGCCGTTGACCAGGCTGTAGGTCAGGTGGTCGCCATCGACATCGGTGGCGGTGACATGGTTCTGAACGGGGGTATCCTCGGCGGTGGTGACCGCGGCATCGACGGCAATCGGTGCATCATTGACCGGGGTGATGGTCAGGTTGACGGTGGCTGGCTGGCTGTCCACCGTCCCGTCATTGGCCTTGTAGGTGAAGCTGTCTGAGCCGTTATAGTCGGCGTTCGGCGTATAGGTATAAGTGCCATCGCTGTTAAAGGCGACGGTGCCGTGCTGCGGGCCATTGACCAGGCTGTAGGTCAGGTGGTCGCCATCGACATCGGTGGCGGTGACGTGATTCTGGACAGCCGTGTCCTCGGCGGTAGTGACCACGGCATTGCCGGCAACCGGCGCATCATTGACCGGTGTCACCGTCAGGTTGACGGTGCCGGTATTGCTATTGAGGCTGCCGTCATTGGCCTTGTAGCTGAAGGTGTCGGTACCGCTGTAATCGGCATTCGGCGTATAGGTGTAGGTGCCATCGCTATTAAAGGCGACGGTGCCATGCTGCGGACCGTTGACCAAGCTATAGGTGAGGCTGTCGCCATCGACATCGGTCGCGGTCACGCTGCCATGAAGGGTGGTGTCTTCCGCCGTCGTTGCGGCCGTATTGCCGGCGACCGGGGCATCATTCGCCGGATTGATGGTCAGGCTGACGGTGGCGGGCTGGCTGTCCACCGTCCCGTCATTGGCCTTATAGGTGAAGCTGTCGGCGCCGTTATAGTCGGCATTCGGCGTATAGGTGTAGGTGCCGTCGGCATTGAAGCTGACGGTGCCATGCTGCGGGCCATTGACCAGGCTGTAGGTGAGGCTGTCGCCGTCGACATCGGTCGCCGTGACGCTGCCATGGACGACGGTGTCTTCATTGGTCGTCAGTGCCTCGCCATTGGCAACCGGCGCGTCATTGACCGCATTGACGGTCAGGCTGACCGTACCGGTATTGCTGCTGAGGCCGCCGTCGCTCGCCTTGAAGGTGAAGCTATCGCCGCCATTGTAATCGGCGTTCGGCGTGTAGGTGAACGTACCATCGTTATTGAAGCTGACCGTGCCGTGCTGCGGGCCATTGACCAGGCTATAGGTGAGGCTGTCGCCATCCACATCGGTCGCCGTGACGCTGCCATGAAAAGCGGTATCTTCACGCGTCGTCAGGGTTTCATTCGTGGCGACCGGCGCTTCATTGACGGGCGTAACGCTGGCGGCAGCGACGTTGAGGTTGACGGTCGCAGCCTGGCTGTCAAGGCTGCCATCATTGGCCTTGTAGGTAAAGCTGTCGGCGCCGCTGTAATTGCCATCGGGCGTATAGGTGAACGTGCCGTCGCTATTGAAGGCGACAGAGCCATGCTGCGGCCCGTCGACCAGGCTATAGGTCAGATGATCGCCGTCGACGTCGGTAGCGATGACGCTGCTGTTGAGCGCGGTATTCTCTTTGGTCGTCAGGGCTTCATCGGTCGCGACCGGTGCATCGTCAACGGCGGTCACCGTGAGATTGACCGAACCCGTATTGCTGCTGAGGCTGCCGTCGTTCGCCTTGTAGGTGAAATTGTCGCCGCCATTGTAATCGGCATTCGGCGTATAGGTGTAGGTGCCGTCACTGTTGAAGCTGATGGTGCCGTGCTGCGGACCGTTCACCAGGCTGTAGGTCAGGGTATCGCCATCGACATCGGTGGCGGTGACGCTGCCATGAAGCGGGGTGTCCTCCTTGGTGACCAAAGTCTCGCTGGTGGCGACCGGCGCGTCATTGACCGGGGTGATGGTCAGGCTGACCGTGGCAGGCTGACTGTCGACGTTGCCGTCATTGGCTTTGAAATTGAAGCTGTCGCTGCCGTTGTAGTCAGCGTTGGGCGTATAGGTATAGGTGCCATCGCTATTGAAGCTGATCGCACCATGCTGCGGTCCGCTGATCAGGCTATAGGTGAGGTGATCGCCATCGACATCGGTCGCCGTCACACTGCCATGAAGCGCCGTATCCTCCTGGATCGTCACGGTTTCATTGGTGGCGATCGGCGCATCATTGACCGGGGTAACGGTCAGATTGACGGTGGCCGGCTGGCTGTCGGCCGTGCCGTCATTGGCTTTGTAGGTGAAGCTATCGGTGCCGTTGTAATCGCCATTCGGCGTATAGGTGTAACTACCATTGTTATGGAACACGAGTGTGCCGTGGCTTGGCCCGCTCACGAGCTGATAACTGAGCGTGTCACCGTCAGGGTCGGTTGCGGTGACATTGCCATGCAACGGCGTGTCTTCCGCCATCGTCACGCCGCTGTCGCTGGCGCTGGGGGCGTGATTGGTCGATGGCTGGTCGCTTGGCGGAGGCGGCGTGGTACCCGTATCCGCAGGTGCATTCTGCTGAACGATGAAGGTCGTGGGCTGTTCGAAACTCGGGGTCGTGCCGGGATTGACCGGGCTCGACTTGATCACCTGCATCTCGTCGAAGCCGCCCAGCCCCTGGCCATGGGCATTGTGGAAGAACATACCACTGCCGCCGCCTGCAGCGCCGCTGCTGCCGCCGGCCGCTGTCGCGAAGTCAGCAATATGGTCGGAGGCGAGCGCATCCGCGAGCTGCCCCATGTCGAGTACCTGGCCATTGGGCAGGGAGATTTTTGCCGTCGCATCCGCAGTCACATCGGCCGCCGCGACGAGCTGGCCATTCTGGTCCAGGACGGTCAGCTTGCTTCCGTCGATATGGATCGTATAGGCACCGAAAGCGATCGATTGGGCCATAATCCAGGGTATCCCTCTAATTCGCTCTGCTTGAGTCAAATTTGAGAAGATTAAGCGCTTACTTCCATGAAGGAGGGGTAAAGGCCGTCACACCCAGGTGTGGCGTTAGGCGTGGTGCAACGATTTTTGGCGAAAAGCCCGGATCGCACAGAGAAATTTACCCCGTCTTTACCATCCAAAACAAAAAGCCGCCCGGCTGGGAGGCCGGACGGCAAGGTGGCAAACGTTGTTCGGTGACGCTTACTGTTCGTAGGGACGCAGCAAGGCGCGTGAGATGATGTGGCGCTGGATTTCCGAGGTGCCGTCCCAGATGCGCTCGACCCGGGCATCGCGCCACAGGCGTTCGACGCCGACTTCTTCCATCAGGCCCATGCCGCCGAAAATCTGCACGGTATGGTCGGTGACCCGGGCCAGCATCTCGGTGGCATAGAGCTTCGCCATGGCGTAGTCGCTGTCGGTGACGGTGCCCTGGTCGCTCTTCCAGGCCGCACTCATGGTGAGGAAGTTCGCCGCCTCGATCTCGGTCGCCATATCGGCGAGCTTGAAGGAGGTGCCCTGGAACTTGCCGATCGACTGGCCAAACTGCTTGCGGTTGGCGGCCCATTCCATCGCCATATCGAGGGCGCGATAGGCGCGGCCGACGCATTGCGCCGCCACGGTCAGGCGAGTGGCGCCGAGCCAGGTATTGGCGACGTCGAAACCATGATGCACTTCGCCCAGAACCTGGCGCTTGTTGACCCGGCAATTGTCGAAGAACAGCTCGCAGTGATGGAAGCCGCGATGGGAGACCGATTTATGGCCCTTGCGAACTGTGAGGCCCGGCGTGTCCTTGTCGACCAGGAAAGTGGTGATCAGCTTCTTCGGGCCGCGCTTGGTTTCTTCAACGCCACTCGCGGCGAAAAGCACGATGAAATCGGCGACATCGGCATAAGAAATGAAATGCTTGCTGCCATTGATGACAAAGTCGTCACCCTGCTGCTCGGCACGGGTCTGCATCGACCGGAGATCGGACCCGGCATTGGGTTCGGTCAGCGCCAGGCATTCCACCCGTTCACCACGGATGGCGGGGAGGAGATAGCGCTCCTTCTGCTCGTCATTGCTGGCGCGCAGGATGTTGCTGGGTCGCGCTACGGCATATTGCAAAGCAAAGGAGGTGCGGCCGAGTTCGCGCTCGAGGAGGGCAAGACCCACATGGTCAAGGCCGCCACCGCCGAGATCCTCCGGCATATTGGCAGCATAGAAGCCGGCATTGATCGCCTTGCGGTGGATCTCCTGGATCAGTTCCGGCCGTACTTCGTCGGTCTGCTCGACCTCATTCTCATAGGGCATCAATTCCTTCTCGACGAAGGCCTTGGCGCTGTCGACGAGCATCTGCTGCTCGCTGGTCAATCCGAAATTCATCTCTGTCTCCCCTCACGCTGATGCTGATTGCGCGATATCACGCTTTCGGCTTCAGCCCGATCGTGCGGCTGCTATAGGTCGATGGCGGCAAGGCATCCTGCGCCGTCTGGATCTCCTGCAGCTTGGCTGCGATCTCCGGGCGGAAGGGAGCTGATTTGGCGCCATCGGTGGTGTCGACATGCAGCAGCATGAATTCCGCGGCCGCGACCGGGTCGTCCTGACCCGGGCGGAACATTTCATGATAGAGCTGCACGCGCTTGGTGTCGTGGCGAACCAGACGGGTGCGGATTTCCACTTCCACGCCTTCCTTCACTTCGAGCAGGTAGTTGATATGGCCCTCGAGCGTAAAGAGCGAGGTCTTGGTTGCCCGCCGCGCCGCATCGTCCATGCCGATGTAATCCATGAAGGCATCGGTGGCCTGGCTGAAGATCACCATGTAATAGGCATCATTCAGATGGCCGTTATAGTCGACCCATTCCTTGCGCACGACGGCGCGGTGGAGCGAGAGCGGCGCGGCGGCAACCATGTCTCTTAGTCCTCGAACTTGAAGCCGTGGCGTTCCTTGACGCCCTTGATCGCATCGATGACGGCGATGATGCAGTCATTACGATAGCGTTCCAGCTCCTTGATCGAGCGGCCCATCTTCTGCGGCTCGGTACCATCGACGACATCGTCGATCAGCTTGTCGGTCAGCTTCGGGGCAATGAGCTTGGTCCAGGGCAGCTCGAGAGCCGGGCCGAACTGCGACATGAAGTGCCGCATGCCGGCATCGCCGCCGGCCAGGGTATAGACCAGGAAGGTGCCCATGAACGACCAGCGGATACCGGCGCCGAAACGGATGGCGTCGTCGATCTCGCCGGTGGTGGCGACACCTTCATTGACGAGATGCAGCGCTTCACGCCACAGGGCTTCCAGCAGGCGGTCGGCGATGAAGCCCGGCACTTCCTTGCGGACATGCAGCGGACGCATGCTGAGCTCGGTATAGATCTTCTTGGCGGCTTCGATCGCTTCCGCCGAGGTCTTCTCGCCACCGACCACTTCGACCAGTGGCAGCAGGTAGACCGGGTTGAAGGGATGGCCGACTAGGCAGCGTTCCGGGTTCACGGCTTCGGCGTAGAACTCGGTTGGCAGCAGGCCCGAGGTCGAGGAGCCGATGATGGCATTCGGCTTCGCGGCCTTGGAGGCCTGGGCATGCATCTTGATCTTCAGGTCCTGGCGCTCGGGGGCGCTTTCCTGAATGAAGTCGGCGTCCTTGACGCATTCCTCGATGGTCTTGACGAATTTGAGGCGCGACTGCGAGGCGCCCGGCTTCAGGCCGACCTTCTCGAGGGCCGGCCAGGCATTGGCGACATTGGCGCGCAGGATCTCTTCGGCATTCTGGCCGGGATCCCAGGCGACGACATCGAGGCCATGGGCGAGTGCGCGGGCAACCCAGCCGGAACCGATGACACCGGTGCCGAGGGCGGCGAAAGTCTTGATATTCGTGATGACGGACATGGTTTCTATCCTGCAGAGGGTGTCTGTCTGAGTTCCGACTTGCCCCTCACCCTAACCCTCTCCCCAAAGGGGCGAGGGAAAGGCGAATGCGGTGCCCGATGACTCCCTCGCCCCGCGCGAGCGGGGAGAGGGCCGGGGTGAGGGGCTGTAAACTCGGTATTAGCGGGCCTTGAGGCCGAGCTTCTTGCGGCCTTCGGCCGGGGTCAGCGGCTTCGCGCCCATGCGGGTGATGATCTCGATGGCGCGCTGGGTCAGCGAACCGTTCGAGGCATGGACACCCTTGTCGAGCCAGATATTGTCTTCGAGACCGACGCGGACATTGCCGCCGAGCAGCACGGCCTGCGCCACCATCGGCATCTGCATGCGGCCGATACCGAAGCCGGCCCATATGGCCTTTTCTGGCATGTTGTCGACCATGGCCTTCATGGTCGTGGTGTCGGCCGGGGCGCCCCAGGGAATGCCGAGGCAGATCTGGAAGAGGGCATCGCCATCCAGCAGGCCTTCCTTCTGCATCTGCTTGGCGAACCACAGATGGCCGGTATCGAAGATCTCCAGCTCGGGCTTCACGCCCAGTTCCTGGATCCGCTTCGCGCCGGCGCGCAGCTGGTTCGGGGTCGAGACATAGATGTAGTCGCTGTCGCCGAAGTTCAGCGTGCCGCAATCGAGGGTGCAGATTTCCGGCAGCAATTCCTCGACATGGGCGAGGCGGGTGATGGCGCCGACGAGATCGGTGTTCTTGCCGAACTTCAGCGGATCTTCGCCGCCGCCGATTTCGAGGTCGCCGCCCATGCCGGCGGTCAGGTTGATGATGACATCGGTGCCCGAGGAGCGGATGCGGTCGACCACTTCGCGGTAGAGATTGACGTCGCGGCTGCCCTTGCCGGTTTCCGGATCGCGCACATGGCAATGCGCCACGGTTGCGCCAGCCTTGGCAGCTTCGATGGCGGCGTCAGCGATCTGCTTCGGTGTCACCGGAATGGCCGGATGCTTGCCGACGGTGTCGCCCGCACCGGTCACGGCGCAGGTAACGATGACTTCGTAATTCATGATGGCCTCCCACTAAGCGATGCCCTGAACCATTTTCAGCGCATCCCGATCGGCTGTCATCGTCCTCCGGCGGCAATTTATGCGTTTGTAAAATTCCGACATCGGAATGCTGATTTCCGACGGAACGATTTTTGCCTCAGCGGAGTGCCGGCATGACACCGGCAACATCGCGATAACGCTCGGCGCTGGGCGGTTTTCCGGCCCAGGAGTGATACGAGCGCGAAAAATGCGCCGCCGAACCGAAGCCGCAGGCGACGGTGATTTCCACCATCGACATGTCGGTATATTGCAAGAGCGCCCGCGCCCGCTGCAGCCGCAAATCGAGGTAATAGCGGCGCGGCGTGGTGCCGAAATGGCGGTGAAACAACCGCTCCAGCTGACGCAGCGACATGCCCGCGGCGTCGCTCAGCTTGTCGGAGCTCAGCGGCTCCTCGAGATTGGCTTCCATCAGCCCGATGACACGGGCGAGACCGGCATGGTTGATGCCCTGGCGCATGCGCGGTTCCATCCGCTGGCGGTCATGCGGATCACGGATCTGGGCATGAATGAACTGCTCGGAAACGGCGGCGGCGAGGCGGTGGCCATGCCGCACCGAGATCAGATGCAGCATCATGTCGAGTGCTGCCGTGCCGCCGGCGCAGGTAAGGCGGTTGCGATCGATCACGAAGAGGCTGTTCTCGGCCTCGACCTCGGGAAACTGCTCACGGAAGCTGTCCAGGCTTTCCCAATGCGTGGTCGCCTTATAGCCGTTCAGCAGGCCGGCCCAGGCCAGCAGGAAGCTGCCGGTGTCCATGGCGCCAAGATCGACACCGCCGCGGGCGAGGTCGCTCAGCCAGCGTTTCAGGCGGCGGTTATAGCCGCTTTCCGGCTGGAAGCCGGCGCAGACCACCACCAGCGCATGGCTATGCGCCTCGGCATAGGCGCGATCGGCAACCAGCGCCATGCCATTGGAAGCGGTGATGGAACGTCCGTCGTCTGAGAGCACTTCCCAACGATAGAGTTCGCGCTGGGCCAGGCGGTTGGCGACACGCAATGGCTCCACGGCCGAGACGAAGGCCATCATGGAGAATTGCGGCAGCAGCAAAAAACCGATCGTCTGCGGCGCGTCGCCGACGGATCCGCCGGGGATGGGTTGGGTGGAACTCGACATGGTCGGATATGTAACTCAGCTGCCGCGCCATGTCGATAGCCGTCATGATTTGCGACTTTACGTCATGGCGCGGTATGGCTGCATCCGGGTCGTGGCCACCCGCCTGTCACTGCCCTCAGAACAGGTCAAAGGCGATCGGCACGCGTATGGTCGCCTGCATGTCCGGCGTGTCATCGGTGACGCCGAGCTGCAGGTCGAGATTGACGCTGGTGCTCTGGCTGATCCGATAGCCCATGCCGAAAAGCAGGCTGCCGAGATGCAACTTGTCCGACTTCTCGGTGCGTTTCTGGTTCTGCGCCGTGACATCCGTGGTGGTTTCGAAGATGAGGTCGTATTTGAAGCCGAGGCTGAAGGAGAAGTCGTCATTGACTGAAAAGCCCATGCCGACCGTGATGCCGATATCGTCGCCCGGATCGACATGGCCAACTTTCACGTCGCCGATATTCTTGTTTTCATCCTGGCCGATATTCCATTGATAGCTGACTGTGGCAAAGAGAACGGCCGGGTCCGTCGGGTAGAGCAGGGTCACGCTGGGTTCCACACTGTAGAAACCAGAACCGGTCGCCAATTCCTCATCGACGCCCTGGCTGTCGCGTTTGATATCGAAGGGACCCTTGCCGGTCGTGGTCTTGAAGCGAAGATTGCCGATCAGGTAAGGCGGCTTGTCGGTGAACTGGTAATGGGTCGACATCTCGATGTCGCCGATATTGTTGCCATCGAGGCTGGTCTTCCGTTGCAGATCCGGTTGGCCTTGCTGCGGGATCAGGAAGGTCAGGTTATCTGCGCGGTAGACATAGGGCACCTTGATATCGACATCCCATCGCGAATTGATGCCGTAGCGCAAAGTGAGGGCCGGCGAGACCAGTTCACGATCTGCTTCCGAGGCCTCGATGATACCGATCAGAACGGTGTCCTGCAGCGAAACGCCCCGGAAGGTCAGCTTGTTCGACGAATCGTGCAGATACTCGATCGACGGCTCGACGATGAGGTGACCTGGCGGCGTCAAGACACCACCTTGATCGGAAAGAACGGTCACTTCCGGGCGTTCCTGCTTGGGGCCTTGTCCGACCGGCTGGTTGGGTTCATTGCCATTGGCCGGCTGCTGGGCCGTCTGCGGCGTGTCGCCCGGTATCGTTTTGTCGGCGCGTCCCTTGCCGATTCCAAGGCCGCGAATGGAATCGAGATTGAACGCATTGATCGATTGCAGCTGCTGATGCTGCTGATCAAGCGTCTTCTGCTGTGCATCGATCTTCTGTTGCTGTTGCTGAACAACTTGCTCCAGGGCCTTCAACCTTTGGGCTAGATCAGCATTATCGTCAGCCCAACCTTCTCCCGCGAATCCGAAGATGCAGAGATAAGACAGCGCGAGCGGTCCATAAATACGCCGCATGGTTCCCCCAAACGCGATTCGTATCGCCGTATGTGCCGTTGCTTGTTGCGACGGCGGTTTGATTATTCCTTCGGCCGTTGACGCCATTGCGCGGAATGGCGGTGTCGCTTTGTCTCTCGTAGAAATCTGTGCCTAGTGAAGTCCTGTCTGATAGATCCTCGTTCGATCAGCACCCGTCCGAGGCGCTATCTTGAGAAAACGGCATTCGGTATGCCGGCCGCCATGGCGCGTGCACTCGCGATATCCGACATCAACGCCGAATTCAGCTGCGTGAAATTGTTGATGACCAGATGTGCGTCGACTGTCTGCGTGATCTGCCGGCCGGGTGCGGTGTTGATCAGGGTGGCATGTGTGCTGCCGCCGTCGATCTGGTTGAGTGCCAGGGACACGCCGTTCGCATCGTTGATGATGAAGCCCGTTTGGCCATTCTTGAGAGCGACATTCAGCGCGCCATTTGATATCTGCGCGACGTTGCCGATATCCGACGCGACACTCGGATCGTTGATCGTCGTCTGCCGGCTCATGGAGCCGTCCGGATTGAGCGTGAGGACCGTCTGGGCGACCATCGGACCGTTCACATAGACACTTACGACTGCACCGAAATCGAAGTCGACGCCGGCGATGTTGACGCCGCCGCGGATCTTCCTCAGCTCGGCATTGCCGACGATCGCGGAATCCGGGCCGAAGGGGTTAGCCTCCATGGCGACGGCAAGAGTCGGCGAGACCAAGCCGCCGAGAAGTAGGGCCACTGCCAGTGCCGTCGCCTGGCGACGAGAAGCTTTCTTTCCTGACTGCGTGATCATGGAATTTGCTGCGGTTTTCTCTGACAACATCTCGCATCTCCGCGTTCAAAAGATCTCTCGGCTGCCACCGCCCGGCAGGGAGAGGTTGTAGACGGTGAAATTCGGATCTTGACGGCCCGAGGACATGAGTGGCTGCGGACGCCCGCGCCATTCTTCTGGATCGTTGAAGTGTTGTTGCGCGACCTGGTTGACGTTATGCACGGCAAAGACGATTCCGTCTTTCCACTCGGTGAGGAAGTCCTGCTCCTTCATGACCTTGTTGCCGCGCGCTGGATCGCCGATCAGCACCGTGCCGTCCGATACACCTTTAACGACGACGAAATGTTTGTAATTTTTCCATTCGATGAGAACGATGACCGGGATGCCGATGCGGGCCACCTTGTCGAGCGTCACACGGAAGCCATCAGCCTCGTAGCCGATCGACTGCAGGTACTGCTTCATCTCGAACAGCGAGAAGCCTTCACGGTTGATCTTTTCCTGATCACCCATGGCGTACATCGCATCAAATACGGTGCGCTCACTGGTCGGCCGGCCAAGGTGATAGGTCAGGAGAGTCGCGACCGCTGCCGACCCGCAGGAAAAGTCGTATTGCTGCCGGACCACCGTTTTGAACGGTATGTCGCGATAGCTGGTCACTTTGACACGCTGCTCTCCGCTGGAGACATTGGTCAACGTGATCTCGTCAGCGCGGCTGATGGGGAGCGCAGCCGCGATCATGACAATGGCTGATAGCAAGAGCACCGCGAGATGAATACACATCTCTCCAGCTGGGTGCAGAAAACCGCGCCGGTACCGCGTCATCGCGGCCGGATTTTGCCGGCTTGTATTTTCCATCTCGGTCGCCTCTTTCGGTCTTCAGGCCGTTTATCGCAGGACCGTTTCGTGCCGCGACTTTTGTCTCGCGGCAAGCCTCACTGCAAGGTTACGTTCAGGCTCATGATGCCTTGGACATTCGCCATGGGTGCGGTGTTGATGACCACATTGGACATGCCCTGCATGTTATTGAAAGCCCCGCTGTCGATATTGGCATTGCCCGCAACCGAATCGCCGCCAATGGTATTGTTTTGATTCGTCGCTGACGTGGCTTGTGTCGACGTGCTGGACAATACGGTGTTGTTCGAATTCGTGTCATCGCCGCCGCGCAATGTGGTCAGCGTCTGCGGCGACACCGCATTACCGAAGCTCTCACCGGCGAAACTCGAACTCGCCGAAACAGCCAGCAGAAAGACGGCAGCGGCTGCACAGATCACGGCGACCGAACGGGCCTTGGCGACCGGGCGCGGATCCACCGAAAGTGAGTACCCTTTGTAACCCATGGTCGTCTCCCTAAAAGGAGAAGCGTCAGGAAGGTGGCAACATTCTACCGCGCAATCACTCCGGCCTTTGGGGGCAACCGGATTTTTCGTGTGATGCCGGTGAATGCAGGCTGAGGATTTGCATCCGGGATTCAGCTCTACAGCGCGGGACACACGCAGGCCATCTTCCGACGCTTCTTAAAGTGTCATATGTGTGGCTATTTATACTGTTTATGTTGCCACTACTGCCCAATCGTAACCGAGCCGACAGCCGCCAGAGACACTGCCTGCTGTGCGACGCTGCCATTGCCGGTATTGGCGGATGACATCGTCACGCCGGCATTGTCATGGATGTCGCTGACATTGGCGTTGCCCGAGAAAATCGGGATGGACGTCACGCTCAGCGAAGCACCATAGGCGACCGCGCTCAGAGTCTGATACGACACCGCGTCATTGCTGCTGTTGTACGACTCGCTGGTTGCATCGTTGTAACCCGTCGCGGTGCTGTAGACAGTGTTGCTGCCGCCATCCGAGAAGGTGTTCTTCGGGTTAGCCGAAGCGACGGTCGCACCCAACACGCTGAGAGCCAGCGCCGAGACAGCAATTAGAACCTTCCGCATCTTCTTGCTCCTTAGTTTCCATGTTTGCCGGCATCAAAGTCGAGGCCGACATGCGCCAGCATGACGCTGGCGCAGTCGTCTCGATTGACCCCGGGCGAAACGAGACGTTGCGCGTATGCACTTCGTCGCCCGATTTCGGGTCTTTTATGCCGCAATCACTGGATACTGACGGTACCGACCGCGGCCAGCGACACGGCTTGCTGTGCGACCGTGCCGTTACCGGTATTGGCCGATGACATCGTCACGCCAGCATTGTCATGGATATCGCTGACATTGGCGTTACCCGAGAAAATCGGGATGGACAGCACGCTCAGCGAAGCGCCAACGGCAGAAGCACTCAACTCCTGGTATGACACCGCGTCATTGCTGCTGTTATACGACTCACTGGTGGCATTATAGCCCGCAGTCGCACTGCTGGAGACGTAGTTGTAGCCATAGTCCGAGAAGGTGTTCTTCGGGTTGGCTGAAGCAGCGGTCGCACCCAACACGGTGAGAGCCACCGCCGAGACGGTAATCAGAACTTTCCTCATCATCTTGCTCCTTTTGTCAAGGTTCGCCCCCAACATGGTTTCCGCCAACGAACACCGACCACTGGCCGGCGCGATGGTCACGATTGACCGGGCGAATTGAAACGTTGGCAATAGATGTGTCGCCGCCCGATTCCGGGCTTTATGCGTCCTTACTGGATCGAAACCGACCCGACCGCCGCCAGGGATACCGCCTGCTGGGCGACCGTACCGTTGCCGGTATTGGCCGATGACATCGTCACGCCGGCGTTGTCATGGACGCTGCTGACGTTGGCATTGCCCGAAAAAACGGGAATGGACGCGACCGACAGCGAAGCGCCATAGGCGGTTGCGCTGAGGTCTTGATACGACACAGCGTCATTGCTGCTGTTGTAGGATTCGCTGGTCGCATTGCCCCAATATGAATAGGCGCTGCTCCAGACATAGTTCACGCCGCCATCCGAGAAAGTGTTCTTCGGGTTGGCCGACGCGGCGCTTGCGCCTAACACGGTAAGAGCTACCGCGGATGCGGTGATCAAAATCTTCCTCATCTTCTTGCTCCTTTTAAGGGTTCGCCCGCAATAAGGTCCGGGCCAGCGATCACCAGCAATCTGCTGGCGCGATGGTCACGCACTGACCACGTCTGCATAGAAACATCGGCTAGGAGAAGCGTCATCGTCCGAACAAATGATGCCTTCTCTTTTTTTTGATTGTTTCATAAAGGCGTGTCGGAACGAACGTTTCTGACCGGGACAGGTCTCAATGGAACCGATCGCAAGAGCAGAGGAGAGCGTGGCTCACGACGTTGTTCCGACCGAGTCATCGGTGGGCGACGCGCCGCAGGCAAGGCGATCGCGGCTAGCAAGGGAGGCTGCTATGGGGCGGCTAGCTTACATATTTTATGTTTGTGGAATACTGGCGGTCTTGACGCTCGGCATGGGGCAAGCATCCGCGCAAGAGGCGTTCAAGCAATATGCAAACAAGGATTATACCGACGCCTATAAAGGGTTCGAGAAACTGGCTGCGAATGGCGATCTCAACGCCATGAACAATCTTGGGCTGATGCTCGTGAACGGCCAAGGCACGACAGTAGATTATGCCGCCGCCGCGGACTGGTTCGAGAAAGCGGCAAAGAAGGGGCATATCAGCGCGATCAATAATCTCGGCACGCTTTACGAGCTGGGACATGGCAGACAGCAGAACTATCAGCTGGCCGCCCAGTCCTATCGCGTCGCTGCTGATCGTGGCATGTCAGATGCCCAATACAATCTGGCGGCTCTTTATGAGCAAGGTAATGGCGTCGCGAAAGATCCGATGCAGGCCTATATCTGGTACGGTTTGGCGGCACGCGCCGGCGATGCCGACGCCAAGGCAGCCCAGCAAAAAATAAGAGGGACGATACAAAGCAATTTGCTGGGCCAGGCCGATGCATTCATCAAGAGCTGGCAACCGATGACGAAATAGGCGAGCTGGCGCTTCCGATATGGAAGCGCCAGCCTAACCTTGCAGTAATCAGATTGATGAATTGATCGCGATCGAGGCTCGCAGCAGCAGGTGGATCAGGTCCGCCTGCCTTTCGACATTGGTCTTCTCAAAGATATGACGAAGATGCGTCCTGACAGTGTTCAGGCTGATGGCCAGCGTCTCGGCGATTTCATCGATGTGATGGCCGTTGACGATCAGAGCGGCGATGCGGGCCTCTGCATAGGTCAGTTGGAACAGCCGTTGGAGTGTCCCGATATCGATCGGGATATGTCGGTTGGCGCTGATGACGAAAAAGGTCAGCGCCGCTGTTCCCGGCTGATTGGTTGGCACCTCGGCCATGACGACGAAATGGAACAGCTCGTTCAGCGGCTCGGGCAAAGTCACGAACTGGGCCGATGCCGGTTGTCGCTCATGCCGACGACACGGATTGAATTTGGATGTCGCAAGTTTCTGCAGATGCGGCAGCAGATCGGGCGTCGTCCGGACCAGTTGATCGGCGACCAAGTTCAAGGTCGGGAAGGCCGAGGTCGTGGTGAAGGTGACAACGCCGATGGGCAGGCGGTTGAGCACGAAATCGGCGGTCGTCGCCTTGGCCGAAATTTTTTCGATCAGCGATCGCAAGCGAATGATCTTGGCGATATGCGGGAGGAGGGCCTCCAGCGTTACCTGGCTCTCATGCGTCCACATCTGATTCGGCAGCAACCCGATGAGGATATAAGAGAGCGCATCCGCATCCTTGTCGCACAATCCGACGACAGCATGCCTGACCGCATAATCGTGGATGAGGCAAGGTTGATCGATTGCCACTTCGATGCATCGCGGCGGCATCAATCCAGCAAGCCGATTGATCACGGCAGGTGAGATGATGGTGCCGGCACGCTCTATATCGATAGCGGCGGCCGTCAGTGCCGATATTTTTCCATCGGGTGTCGATGGCAAAGGGATGTTGATGGCTTGAAAGCCCCAGAGCCGATCCCGTTGCCTGCTACGCGAATATGTCGCTACCGCGGCAACACCGCCGGGTAGTGATTGAAGAATGATGCCGAGAAAACGCGTCCATCCTTCCGGTGCGTCTGCGACGTCATAGAGGCTGCTGATCAGATCAGCGTTCGTGCAGACGATCTTGTCATCGTCTTCGACAGCTGCGTTCGATGTGGGAATGTCATTGGATTCCACCTGCGACAGAAGCACTTCGCGCATGGCCTTACCCCCTTTGCGACCAACCACTATGTCTCGACGAGCGTGACCATTTGGTCTTTAAAGGCCCGAAAGCTTTTTGTGCCCCCAATGATGGACTTCAAAAATAGCTCAGTCCGCACGCAGTAGCCACAGAATTTGTACATGTCATGCGGGCAACAGCCGATGTTTCATAAAATATATGGACGTGTTTGCCTCGGCATAGGTCGATCAAGAGCGCGGATTATCTTTGAATCTCACATCTCTCATGCAAACAGGTGAGCTTACGGTGACTAAGCTGGTCGATGGCCCTGGCACAGCTGCCTGTCCGCAGCGCGGATCGGTGGGCGTTGCTGGCTGATCGATATCGCCATCGATCGCGGCCACACCTCGAACGTCCCACATCATTCTCTTGCTTCGCATCTTGCCGACGGTTATCCGCCTGACAATCGGCGATCCGCTCTGAGTCTCGTTACGCTCGATGGTGTAGATCGCCATGATCGAGCTTTGCCTAAGCGTACATGTATGCCGCTCCCGTCGCTTCAACAAGGCGGTACGAGCAGCTTGCGCGATTTGTGATGAGAAGCTTGACGATGGAACGGTATCCCGATCGAGTTGGGATCGCCGGCGTGCCTGTAAGAATACGAAGATCAGGCTCACGGATTTTTATCCTGCACCGTTTCTGTCGATGCTCGTGGCCGGCCGCTGCCTGGGTGGAGCTGCTAGGAGGAAGATCGCGGTCTGATGCAAGTTAGCTTCTGGTGAGCGGCTGTGAGGTTGATGGGGAGCGATTGAACAGGGGCGGAATGGAGAGCTTCAGGGATCGGGCGTCTACCTATCCGGCGATAACGCGCAGGTGCTTCCGATCGCCATAAAGGTTCGGCGCTGACGAATGTCTCCAGATGGCTCTTGCGGCACCGCAGGGACATCGTCCCATTAAATGAAACTCCGCCTCGACTTCCCGAGGCTTGGCCAGGTCCATGTCTTTTTCCGGCATCATCTGTCGGATTTGTGCAAGTCGGGCATCGTCAGGGGACTATCATTTCCGGCAATAAAAATGATCCGTGCAGGGAAGGTCTGGGGGCAGACCGGGCCGGAGGGGAGGGCCGACACCAGTGCTTTCGCAGGAACTCGATCCAGAAATCAGGGCCTTTGCCGAAAGCTCCGATCGGTTGTTTTCTTCCGAGTATGACAATTTGCCGATCGGCGAACAGCGTCGCCTGTACGATGCCTGGTGCCGCGAATGGAGCGGGCCGCGGCCGGCCGATATCGCCACCACCGACTTACTCATTCCCGGTCAGAATCATGGCGTGGTTAAAGATATCCCCGCGCGCCTTTATCGGCCGCGTGCTGCCGGCGGTGTGCTCGGCGTTATCCTTTATCTTCACGGCGGCGGCTGGATTCTCGGCGATTGCGACAGCCATGATCAGGTCACGGCGCGGATGTCTGCCGCGACGGGATGTGCCGTCCTCAGCGTCGCCTATCGCTTGGCGCCGGAGAACAA